>Ga0209698_10007118_pt1 | contig 11785 bp, 11 predicted proteins | sample LitLauG_LLR_2012_FD_187203 | JGI IMG/M metagenome (GOLD analysis project Ga0209698, IMG submission 187203) | Freshwater sediment microbial communities from Pennsylvania, USA - Little Laurel Run_MetaG_LLR_2012 (SPAdes) (version 2) | ecosystem: Environmental > Aquatic > Freshwater > Creek >... | reverse complement strand
GCCCAGAAATTCCGCTGCTTCGGCGTCCGGCATTTCCGACAGTTCCGCTTCTACCTTTCCGCAAATGGCGGTCGCTCCAGCGTTGGGCCGCGAAGCGATCTCGGTCAGCCCATACTTGGCGACCGCTTCGTCGATCTCCTTGCCGAGCTGTGTCGATTCCGAGATATTCACCACATACAGGATTGGCTTCTCGCTCAGAAACATGAATCCGCGAATCCGCTTTTTCTCGTCTGCGGTCATCTGCATTTCGCGCAGCGGTTTTTCCGACTCCAGGTGCGCCTTGGCCCGAATCAGCAATTCATTCTCTTTCTCCAGGTCCGGCGTGCGCATCTTCTTCAGGTCTTTTTCCAGCCGCTCCAGGCGCTTCTCCACCTGGCCGAGGTCGCTGACGATCATGTCGAACTCCACATTCTTAATGTCGCGCAGCGGATCGATCGTGCCCACGTGAGGAATCGATGCGTCCTCGAACGCCCGCACCACATGCGCCAGCGCGTCGACCTGGCGAAGGTTCGCCGCGTAAGCCGTGTCTTTCAACGCTTCCTGGCCAATCGCCCCCACGTCGACATATTCCACCGACGTGTGCGTCAATTTCTTTGGGCTGTAGAGCGCGGCGAGTTTGTCGAGGCGGTCGTCGGGCACCTTGGCCACGCCGATGTGCGCCTCGCGCGGGTTCGAGTAGGCCTGTTCGGAAAAATGCGCCTTGGTGAGAATCCGAAACAACGATGTCTTGCCCACCTGAGGCAGGCCGATAATGCCGGTTTTCATAAGGGAAACTCTTGGCTGTTAGCTTTTGGCTCTTCGCTGGTTCGCCGCGCATTCAGTGTCGTGCAGGTTGCATATGCGATGAGCGGTTCTCATCCAACTCATTAGAATAAACGATGAGCGAGGATTGCCCAAGCGTTGCGGTCCTTACGGCAAAGCCGGGGCAGAAGGATCAAGCAAAATCGCTAACGGCTAAGAACCAACGGCAAGCCGCTGCGCCACCATCCAAACCACCACCAGCCCCAGCAGCAGCACCATGATCTCGACCCGCGTAGACCATCCATGCAGCGAGTCGAATTGCATCCGCTCGGGGTTGTCGACCGGCGCAGCGCTCACGTCGCCGATCGAAGCCCGCAACGTGTCCATGCGCGGGATGATGCCGAACTGTGAGATCAAGGTCAGCGAAAGCATCACCACGATCAGCACATGACGCGCCGCGAAAACGTGCGCTGTTCCGTCGGTGTAGCGACTGTGCAGCAGGGAACTGATGAGGAAGACGACGCCGGAAACCAATCCCATCCAGTGCAGCTTGCCAAGCATCGCCCCGACAATGTTTCCCGCGAGATGCCTGGTTGGCAGCACGTGAAAAGCAGTTGGCGCGAGAAGCGCGAACAGAATAATTCCGCCGATCCAGACGACCAGCGACATCAGCATGAGAAAACGCAGGAAGGACATGTCGCGAGAATTATAGACCGGCCGACAACCGGCAACCGCCATCAGACCGGAACCGCAACACTCTCCACGATGTCACGCAGAATCTGTTCCGCCTGCTGCGACTTTTTCACCGATGTCGCGATGCCATTTCCCATTGCGACGCGATGGGCGAACACCGGCACCGCAAGCGGCTTGAAGTCTTCCGGCGTACAGAACGTGCGGCCGTCGAGAAACGCCATCGCCTGCGCCGCGCGATACAGAGCCTGCGATCCGCGTGGAGAAACGCCCAGCGACAATTCCTTCGATTCCCGCGTCCGTCGCACGATCTCAAGCGCGTAGCTGACCAGCGACTCGTCCACACGCACTCGCGTCACCGACTGCTGCATCTCCACCACTTCCGCGCCGGTCAGCACCGGCCGCAAGTTGTCGAGCTGCGAAGCACCTGCGGTGGAGCGCAGTATCTCGCGTTCGGCATCAGCCGCGGGATATCCCATCTCAACCCGCATCAGAAAACGGTCCAACTGCGACTCCGGCAACGGATAGGTCCCGTGATGCTCCGCCGGGTTCTGCGTCGCGATCACCAGAAATGGCTTTGGCAGATCGTATGAGTGTCCGTCAACGGTGACCTGGCCTTCGCTCATCGCTTCCAGCAGCGCCGACTGCGTTTTCGGTGTGGTGCGGTTGATTTCATCCGCCAGCAGCACGTTGGCAAAGACCGGCCCGCGCTTAAACTCAAATTCCTGGTCGCGCGTGGAAAACACAGAAACTCCCAGAACATCGGACGGCAGGAGATCGCTGGTGAACTGCACGCGATGAAAACTGCAATCCAGGGCGCGCGCCAGCGCGTGACCCAGCGTGGTCTTGCCAACTCCGGGAACACCCTCGAGCAGCAGATGCCCGCGCGCGAAAAGCGAGACCAACGCCAGGCGCACAACGTCGTCATTGCCGCGAATCACGCGGCGCAGCGCGGTTTCCAGTTGAGATGCCTTGCGGGCCGGGGCAACTGCGGTTTCTGCGGACATTCTCAGGATTGTAGCTTTCATGCTGCGTGGGAGCGGAGTTACGGAGGTCACCGGAGATTAGCTCTTAGCCATCAGCTCTTGGCTTGAAGCGGCGACCCACAACAAAGTTGCGCTCCCAAAGAAGAACGTTGGCAACGAGAAATCTTGCCGCGCTTGCAAAAAGAAGTTGTGAGCTCACTGCCCAAACTCCGCCGGCCTGCCCGTCAGCCGCTCAATCCGTTTCGCAATCGGAGGATGCGTGGAGAACAAATTTCCGAAGCTCACACCGCCCAGCAGCGGCTGAATAATAAACAGGTGCGCGGTCGACGGCGTCGCCTGCATCGGCACCCGCCGCGAATACGCGTCCAGTTTTTGCAACGCGCTGGCCAGCGCATACGGATTGCCCGTGGTGTGCGCGCCGGTCTCGTCCGCCTGATATTCGCGTGAGCGCGATACCGCCAGCTGAATCAGCGTTGCCGCGAGCGGCGCCAGGAAGACCATGATTAGCGCCGAAATTCCGCCACCGCGCCCGCCGCGGTCGTCGCGCTCATAGCCGCCAAACATCATTCCCCAGCGGGCCATGTGGGCGAGCATGGTCACCGCGCCGGCAATGGTCGCGGCCACCGAGCTGATCAGAATGTCGCGATTGGTCACGTGGCCAAGCTCGTGTGCCAGCACGCCTTCCAGTTCTTCGTCGTTCAGCAGGCCAAGAATGCCGTGCGTCACCGCCACCGACGCGTGGCTCGGATTGCGCCCGGTGGCAAACGCGTTGGGCGACTCGCTCGGGATCACATAAATCTTCGGCATGGGCAGGCCGATTTTCTGCGTCAGCCGCTCCACAATGTCGTACGCGCGCGGCAACTGCTCGCGCGTCACCGGCTGCGCGCGATACATGGCCAGCGCAATCTTGTCGCTGAAGAAATAGGAGACAAAGTTCATCACCGCGGCAAACGCCAGCGCGATGAACATGCCGTTCTGCCCGCCGAAAGCGCGGCCAATAAACATCAGCAACAGCGTCAGAGCGGTGAGGAAGAATGCTGTCTTGAAAGTGTTTCCCATAGGTTTGTCGAGCCTGCTTTACGAATTGCGTCGTTGTGCTGTCATTCTGAGCGAAGCGAAGAACCTGTGTAGTTTGCTCGTGGCCAGAAGTTGCATAGGTCCTTCGCTTCGCTCAGGATGACAAACCAAAGAACTCGTTCACACTACCTTTCATCAATTTGATGATACGCCGAAGAGCCGGATGCACTCGCCGCTAAGTCCTGATCTGTCATAGCCCCGGAGCGTACCCCAGCTTCGATCGTCATTCCGAGAGACGCGCGGAGTCTGCTTTGGTAGAGTACCGTGCTGCGGGTGCAACCGTGGAAGAGCGGCTCTTAAGCGCCGCGTCTATGCGTCATCGCTATAACCGGGCTTTAGCCCCGAGAATTTTCCGCTCGCGGATGAAAAACGACCACCAGTCCTGAAGGGCATCACGTCCACGGACCGAAACGCGGCCCTGCAAGGGCCGCTCTTCCACGGTGGCAGACGCGGCTTGACCGTCCCCCACCTCCGGCACGGCCCTGTCATCCTGAGCGTAGCCGTTTTTCAGGCGTAGCGAAGAGCCTGCCCTGAGCGACGCCGAACGGATCTCCCGCTTAACCGGCCCAATGCGTAAGCCAGACTGCACCACTCCCTATGCCAACCCTTGCGTCAGTCAGGGAGCTCTGCTATACTAAAAATCGCTAAGTTTGACTCACAGTTCGTCGAAGGCCGGTACCGCCAACCAGCGTCTCACCCCCTCCAACAAGCAGCGAATCTTCTCAGCACATTTCAATCAGAAACACCAAAGAATAGGAAACATTCCATGGCAGAGCAAGGAACAGTGAAGTGGTTTAACGACGCAAAAGGATACGGCTTCATCAGCCGTCAAAATGGAGAAGACGTTTTCGTGCATTTCTCCGCGATTCAGGCAGGCGGGTTCAAGAGCCTGCAAGAAGGTCAGACGGTTTCGTTTGACGTAACCAAGGGCCCCAAGGGCTGGCAGGCGGAAAACGTTACCGCGATCTAAGCGCCGCAACGCTTTACTGCAAAAAATTCAAGACCCGGGACCCGAAAGAGTCCCGGGTTTTGTGCGTTCAGGCAAACTGCGTCTACAATACGAAGCGCCGTTGAGATGCGTGATCTCAGCCAGGGAGCTACTGCGAATGACGAAGCTGCGTTTTGTTCTTGCGGGAATTGTGACGGCGATGGTGCTGGCGTGCAGCCTGTCCGGGCCTTGTTTGGCCCAGAGTAAGAAACACATGCTGAGCGCCGACGAGCTTAAGAAGGCGGTCCCGGTGGAGTATTTTTACCGCGGCCAGAAGGCGACGGTGCAGGTGCGCAACGCCGCCGGCGCGCAAATGGCCGACGGCAAAATGGTGCTCGCGGCACTGGTCGATGCTTCCGGATATTCGACTGCGATTCAGCAGAAATATCAGGGAATGCTGATCACCGAAGCGAAGCTGAACATCGGAGGCGCCGAAATCGCGCCCGGTCAATACGGTTTCGGATTCACGACCGAGGGCAAGTTCGTCGTGATGAACGTGGCCAACGATGACTTGCTGAGCGTGGCTTTCCAGACAGAAGATGCGTTGAAGCGTCCAGTGCCTCTGCAACTGGTGGAAGATGGCTCCGGCTGGAAACTCTACAGCGGCAAGAAGTGGGTTTCGATCAAGGTCGAGTAGGAGAACGTCAGGAACTGCTGCGTTTGAGGGCCCGCTCCAGAGTCTGATCGAGGGCCGACTTTGCTTTGTCGTATTCGGCCTGCGAAATGCGTCCTTTCTTGTGTTCGACTTCCAGTTCGAACAATTCATCTTTAAGGAACTTCAGCACGGAGCTGGACGCGCCGTCGCGAGGCTCGTCGATTGCGGGAGCCGATGCGCGCGAGACCTGCGCTGGTTTTGGCCGAGCCGGGCGAACAGGTGGAGCTTCGGCGGCGTCATACGCATCGTCGTCCGTAACTCCAGGAAAGCCAGCGCGCGCGGCTGCCTGCTGCCGTTTTGCCACATAGACTCCTCCGCAGATCAGCGCGGCGCCAAAAATTCCAAGAATCGGCCAGCGATATTTCTGCAGCGGGTCGGGCGCGTCGATCGGCGGGCCGAGACCGCCGCCGGGGCGTGCGTCGGCCGGCCCACTCGAGCCTCCACCGCCCATGCCCTGGCCTTTGTCGCCTTCGACCCGCTCACCCAGAGTGCCTTCGCCCGAAATTTTAAATGCGAGCGACTGGGTTGGGCCTGTGCTCGAAGCGACCTGAACATTCGCGTCGGGCTGATTGGGATCGCTCATGGGTTTGAAGCCGGCGTTGGGCGCGGCAGTGAACTGCATCGTCTTTGGCATGATGGCGACGAAGTGTTCCAGAGGATAAACGGACCGCGGATCGATGTTGGCGCTGCCGGTGTAGGGAAGCTGATAGGCCAGTTCGAACTGGGTCATGCCCGGTCGCAGCGGGAAAACGAAGGCGTAGCGATTTTTTTCACCTTCAGGCACGGGATCGGTTTTGAGCGGATTGCCGTGTGCCGTCATGGCGGTGGCTTCGACGATCTTGGCACCCTCGGGCAAATAGAACTCAAGATTGTGCTCATCCATCTGCGTGCGAGGCGGCTTTGAGTCGTTCTGCACGGCGAACATGCGCTGGATTTCTAGTTGTCCCTGTTCGACCTGGACGCGCATCACGTCGGCGACGACGCTCACGCCCTCCACTTTCTTTGCACTGTCGCTTACCTCGACTTCCACCGAGGTCGATCCCGGAGGCGCCATGCGATGAAAGGTTACGCCGCCGTGGATCGCCCGGACGACGTGGGGAGAGGTGCTGTCGTCGAGCTTGAAGCTGAAGTTGCCTTTGGCGTCGGCTTTAGTGCGGCCGGCCTCTTCCATGCCGGCGCCGATTTTGAGCAGCACGACTTCGTCGCCGGCGCCGGGCTTGCCGGTGGTCACGTTCTTTACCGTGCCGGCGAGGTTCTGCGCGGCGGCGAGAGAACCGAGAAACAGCAAGACGATGACAGCGGGAACGGCGGAATGGATCTTCCAGTTCTGCTCGGGTGTTTGGTTCAAGCGCGAGCCCTCCGGGGCTGGGGAATGGATTCAATGCGCGAAATTTCCGCCATAAGCGCGGCGGCTTCGTCCTGCAATGCGGTTTTCATGGTCTGGTAGTCGACATCTGGAACCTTGCCGGCGCTATATTCAAAATTGAGGTCGCGGAGGTTTTCATAGACTGCGTCCTTGCGCTCGCGCAAGTAGACCAAGCGCGACTTGACTTTGCCCAGGCTGGAGTTGCCGAAAGGAACGGCAAACATGTATCCGGCAACCAGCAGGGTGACGACGCCGCAGATGAACCAGGTCATAGATCGGTCTCCCGGGCAATCTGATCGCGGAAGTGGTCGAGGTCTTTGGGAGCAGGGGGCAGAATGCCATCGGCCAGAGCGGGCGCGGGCCGGTCCTTCCAGATGCGAACGATCCACGCCACCAGTGCGAAGCCGGCAAACAGGACCGCGAACGGCATGACCCACACGGTGCGATTGAAGCCGGTATTGGGCGGGGCGGCGAGCACGGTGGGCCCGTATTTCTGGACGAATGCCTGCTCGACCAGACTGTCGCTATCGCCGCGCTGGGTTGCCGCCATCAATTCGGCGCGCATGCCGTCGGAAGAAGGACAGCCGACGTGGTTACATTCCAGCAGAACCTGAGCGCAGCCGCAGATGCACATCATGCGGTGTCCGATTTCCTTGAAGCGCACGGCCGGGTCGGTGGCCCCGGAAAACGCCAGCACCGCCAAGCACAAAAAAATTGCCTGGACGGAACGAACTTGAATTGCACGGGCCTGAAGCCAGCGAGACATGGAGCGAGCAAGATGCATCAGTCCGCCCCCACGGTGGCCGTGTCTTTGGCCACCAAGCGCGCCGGAACGCGCACCGAGGCCTGGGCATTGGGCACCATTGCGAGCGCTGTGCCGATGAGCATGATCCACGCCCCCAGCCATATCCACATGACCAGCGCGTTCAAGTGGGCCTTGATGATGGGGCGGCCGTTGCTGTCGTTGAGGCCTTCATAGACGAGGTACACATCTTCCTGAAAGTTGGAATAGACCTGCGGCATGGTCGACGCCTGCTGGCTCGCGGTATAAAAGCGGCGTTCGGGGAATAGAGTGGTGATCAGGCGATCGCCGCGGTAGACGTCCATGATGGCCCACTCGCTGCCGTAATTCGGCTTTTCTTCCTGCGTATAGGAACGGCAGACGATGGTGTAGGCGCCCAGGTTCATCTTGTCGCCGTAGGCCATCTCCTGTTCTTTGTCCTGATTGAATGCCGAGCCGGCGACGCCAAACAGGGCGATCACCACGCCTACGTGGATGATGTATCCGCCATAGCGGCGCGTGTTGCGGTGGGTGAGTTGCACCATGGAGGCGAACAGGTTCTGCCCGGTGTGTCCGGCAATGACGCGTGCGCCACGGTAGAACTCGCTGGCCACGGTCAACACCACCAGAGTGCCCAGAGTGATGGCCATGAGCGAGTAGAAGTAGCCAATATCTTTCCACGGCTTCAGGCCGAACGGCGCATTCCAGTTCTCGGGAGTTGCCATCAGGATCACGGCCACCACGATCGATCCAACCAGGGGCCAGCCAAAATTGCGCTTCAGGCTCTCGAGCGATGTTCTGCGCCAAGCCAACAGGGGGCCGACGGCGGTAAGAAGCAACAGCAGCAACGCCACGGGCACGGCGACGCGATTGTAGAACGGCGCGCCCACGGTGACCTTGTTGCCCTGCACCAGTTCCGAGATTTTTGGGAACCAGGTCCCCCACAGCACGGTGAAGCAGAGCAGCACGAACAATAAGTTATTGAACAGAAAACTGGACTCGCGCGAAATCATGGATTCCAGCTTGTGTTCGGTGCGCAGGTGGTCGCGGTTCTTGACGAAGAAGAAGGTGAATACAGCCAGGGTGATGACCAGAAACCATCCAAACCACGGCCCGATGCCCGATTGGGCGAAGGCATGTACCGAGCTGATGATGCCGCTGCGGGTGAGGAACGTGCCCAGAATCGCCAGCCAGAAGGTGGAGAAAACCAGCCACATGTTCCAGACTTTCAGCATGCCGCGTTTTTCCTGCATCATGACCGAGTGCAGGAAGGCGGTGCCCATCAGCCAGGGCATGAAAGAAGCGTTTTCGACGGGGTCCCATGCCCAGTAGCCGCCCCAACCCAGCACCGCGTAAGCCCAATGCGCGCCGAGAAAAATACCGCACATCAGAAATCCCCACGTGACCATGGTCCAGCGGCGGGTGATGTGGATCCACTTCTCGCCGGGATATTTCATGATGAGCGCGCCCAGGGCGAAAGCGAAAGGCACGGTAAACCCGACATAGCCCAGGTAGAGCATGGGGGGATGGATCACCATCTCGGGATATTGCAATAGCGGATTCAATCCCGCACCGTCTGCGGGGATGGTGCCGGTGACAATGCCAAAGGGATTGGCTGCGACGTTCAAGAGAAGCAGAAAAAATGTCTGCACGCCCGCGATGATGGCCGAAGCCCACGCGAAAAGGCGCGGATCGGTGGCCCAGCGCAGCCGCAGCACAAAGGCGTACGCCCCGAGAATTAATGACCAGAACAGCAGGGAGCCTTCCTGCCCCGACCACAGGACCGCAAATTTGTAGGGACCAGGGAGGTCGCGATTGCTGTGGTTCTTGATGTAGGCGATGGAAAAGTCGTCGGAGAAGGCGGCTGCAACCAGAACCACGGCGGCCAGCAGGACTACGAAGAACAACGCGATGCCCGCGCGGCGGGCGGTTTCCGAGAGCTGCGAGGAGGCCGGGGACGGGAAGGCCAGCGCGAAAATGCCGACCAGGAACGAATAGACGCTCAGGCCAAGGGCGAGCACGAGAGCGTAACTTCCGATTGAAGCCATTTGGGGAACCTATGTTCTATTTTTTCAGAAAGAACTCTGGGAAGCAATCGAAGTGCCGAAATGGTACCCGCCGGAAGTACAACGGCGGAGCGGGCGAATCGGCCATGGGTCGGGGGGAAATGACCGCAGGGGCGTGTCTGTTTTCGTCCCGCCCCGAGTAGAGTCGCCGGCCACGCACGCCAGACCAACCCGAAAACGCTGCACCGGCTAGATGGAGCGCAGGGCCCAAGCGTTCGGGCCCTGCGACATGCGGTTTATGGCGACGGGATCGCGCCTACGCGGGCTTGCGGGCGGACTGGCCAGCCTTCACTTCGCGCTCGGCGCGGAGCCAGTCTTCCACTGCGCTGCCAGAGGAACCGCGCTCCTTGTAAATCTCAAACGCGCGCCGGCGGATGGCGTCCTGCAGGTTGGGATTGGGGCCGTTCGAGCCTGCGGCGGCGGGACTAGCGGTGGCGCTCGCTGCGGCCGCGGCTTTGACGAGCGGCTTGACAGACTTAGTTTCAGCCGTAACCAGCACCGGCCCGGCGCTTGGCGACTCGGTTGCTGGGGCAACGGACCTCTCAGGTGCCGCGGTTGCCTTGGCAACTTCCGGTGCAGTTGGTGTGGTTTCTGCCGCGGTGGGAACAGCCTTGCGCGATGTGGATTTTCTCGGCATATCGGGTACTCCTTTGCTCCTTATTGTTGGGGGCCTTATTCGCCGGGGTCGGTTCCTGTGCAAGGAATACACCTCGCCCGTTGGCGAACGTGGCCAGATATTTAGTTTTGCTGGGTCTCTTTCTAGTGTACTCGAAGCTGCGATGTGCGGGCAACGCCCCCTTGCAGTCTCTGTTGATATAATTCAGTGTCGCAGCCGCTTTGGCGCTATCGTCTAGGGGTTAGGACGGAAGATTCTCAATCGAGCGAATCCCCAGTGTCCATCAGTGTTTTCAACCACTTACATGAGGGCACGTTAGGTCAAATTAGGTCTTTTTTGGGTGCCGCGGTGAAAGTTTGGTGAAAGTTTTCGGGCCTTTTTTTTGGTGTAATATGGCAGTGGGCCTTTACGTCACCCCACCAAACGACTACCCAAAATGGTGACGAACGGGTCAGGCGGGAAAGACCTTTCGCGGCCCTGCAACCCGCCCCATGCGACGCTCAGCGTCAAACAGTTTCAGGCCGTCCGTTGTCCTCTTTTACCCGAAGGCCGCCCTCTGTTCGCCCCTTGTCCGACCGGGAACCCGCTCCGGCGGCTCGTTTACTTCGGAATGAGGGCGAACGATTTGCGTTCCTCCTCTTTCGCTTCACACTTCCTGCAATCAAATTTCTGCCAGCCAATATTGATACCTTCGATGCGCTTGTCTGACAAAAGGTCGATTTCAGCATCGTCTTCACGACTGCACCAATTTGTGTATGTCCGGGCATACGCGCCCAAACCTCTCGTGTACTGACAAGGGAGGCGCATGCGAGTCTTGCCGTGCCACTTGCCATCGGCTCCCTTCTTCAGTTCGCTGCGACTGAATCCACCAGCATTCTTGATTTCCGCCGAGATGCTAATCCAGTCCATGTAGAGATATTCGCCATCCTGTCTGATGGTGTAGTCCCTTCCACTTGTCAGAGAAGTCCAGACTGTCCCATTTGACAGGGTTGACTCCGTTTTATCGGCCATGGATGCCAAAGGCGCTGCATGCTGGTGAGCAGTCACGACCAACGATGCCACTTCACTGCACGGAACCGCAAAATTGAGGTTTTGGCCCAATTCGGGGTTGACGCCTGCTGTTATCACTCCGACGACATGGTTGCTCATGTCTAACAAAGGCCCTCCACTGTTGCCGTGCGAGGCCGGAGCAGTTGTCTGAATCCACTTCTTGCTGTTGACATCACGGACGGCACTAACAACGCCATCGGAAACCGTACCCTCAAGGCCCAAGGGGCTGCCAATTGCAACGACATGGTCACCGACTTGAACTTTGTCTATTTCGCCGAGCGACAAGAACGGAAGATTCTTGCCCTTGACTTTGATTACTGCTAGGTCTCGGTCTGAGTCATCCGCAAGAACCCCGGTGACTGGGAAGAATGCGCCGTTGGACAATTTGACGACGGCGGAGTGTGCGTCCTTGATGACGTGATGATTGGTCACAATCTCCCCGTCAGCAGAGATGATGAAGCCGCTGCCTAGGGCAGTGTCTTCACCTGCTGCGTTGGAAATGACTATAAGAACGACGGCATCGCTACTTTTCTTGACGACATCTGCTACGTTCTGTTGAGAAACCGAGTACGACGTGACCAACGCGAGGAGGGACACAAACAGAACCGACCGAGGTGAACGCATAATTTCCTCCGACGGGTGAAGTGTAATCATATTTCCTTCGCAGTTAAATGGGAATTTGGATGAAGGTACTGATGTCATTGGTCGGCATCCGGTGTGCAGACGGTGTTCTTGTGCCAGAAGCGTGCAGATACGAGCATTGGGCCAA
>Ga0209698_10007117_pt1 | contig 11786 bp, 8 predicted proteins | sample LitLauG_LLR_2012_FD_187203 | JGI IMG/M metagenome (GOLD analysis project Ga0209698, IMG submission 187203) | Freshwater sediment microbial communities from Pennsylvania, USA - Little Laurel Run_MetaG_LLR_2012 (SPAdes) (version 2) | ecosystem: Environmental > Aquatic > Freshwater > Creek >... | reverse complement strand
GCTTTCCATGTTCGTGCCGATGCGGCCGTCTCGAAATCTGGGGACGGAGCTTTGAAGCTGATCGGGTTTCCCGGGAAGCCTGATGCTCATCTGCGAATATGCCGTGCATGGGTGTTTCCTCGGTGTTGTCCAACGAACCGCCGTTTACGACGTTCGCCCATCATAGAGAGGGCGACAAAACCGTCTTCTCAAAACGAGCACGTGGTTTCGTGAAGGCACTGGCAGTTGTCCGGCTCAGAAAATCCACCCGTGCCATGCGAATCCACAAGGAGCGTTCTTTCCAGAAAGCTCGATTTGCCGCCGTCCCCCATAATCTTCCCAGGGGCTTGATGAATGCGGCGCGATCGATCTTTGAGCGCAGTGGCAACGAGCTCACGGTACGAGAGAATTCAGTCATGGCCAAAACGGTCGCCGATCAGTTTGCGGAAACTCTCGCTGCAGCTGGTGTCAAGCGGATCTACGGCGTCGCCGGCGACAGCCTGAACGGCCTGACCGATTCGATTCGTCGCCAGGGAAAGATAGAATGGATGCATGTGCGACATGAGGAAGTCGCGGCCTTCGCCGCCGCTGGTGAGGCGCATGTAACGGGAGAGCTCGCGGTCTGCGCCGGAAGCTGCGGTCCCGGCAATCTGCACCTCATCAATGGCCTGTTCGATTGTCAGAGGTCGCGCCTGCCGGTGCTTGCCATCGCCGCGCAGATCCCGTCAGCCGAACTCGGCGCCGGATATTTCCAGGAAACCCATCCGGAGAACCTGTTCAAGGAGTGCAGTCACTATTGCGAACTGATTTCCGGGGCCAACCAGATGCCCCGCGTTCTGGAGATCGCGATCCGGCAAGCGGTGGGCAATCGCGGTGTCTCGGTCGTGGTCATTCCGGGCGACGTGGCGCTTCAGCCCGCCACGGACGCGCCGCCACCGAAAGTGGCGGGCTTGCTGCCCAGGCAAGCGGTCGCGATGCCGGCCGCTGCCGATATCGATCGGCTCGCGACGCTTCTCAACAGCGATGGCAGGGTTACGATGTTGTGCGGTTCGGGCTACGAGGGCGCGCATGATGAGGTCATCGCGTTCGCCGATCGCCTGAAAGCGCCCATCGTGCATGCGTACCGGGGCAAGGAACACGTCGAGTGGGACAACCCGTTTGACGTCGGCATGACGGGGCTGATCGGCTTCTCGTCGGGCTACTACGCCATGCTCGATTGCGACATTCTGTTGATGCTCGGTACCGATTTCCCTTACCGGCAGTTCTACCCGCACGGTGCGGGCGTTCGCATCGCGCAGGTGGACATGCGGCCTGACCAGATCGGCCGGCGCGCGCCGGTCGATCTCGGCGTGGTTGGCGACGTTCGCGCCACGATTGAAAGTGTGTTGCCTCTCATCAACAGGGAGCGCAACCGCACCCATCTCACCCGTGCAACGGAACATTATCGAAAAGCGCGCAGGGAACTCGATGGGCTCGCGGCCGGCAAGCCTGGCCGCAAACCGATTCACCCGCAGCAGGTCGCCAAGGCGATCAGCGATCACGCTTCGCAGGATGCCATCTTCACCTGCGACGTCGGCCTGCCGACGGTGTGGGCCGCGCGCTATCTGGCAATGAACGGCAAGCGGCGGCTGATCGGATCATTCTGGCATGGCTCGATGGCCAATGCGATGCCGCACGCGATCGGCGCACAGACGGCGTTTCCTGGCCGGCAGGTCATTTCACTCTCCGGCGACGGCGGGTTCACCATGCTGATGGGTGATTTTCTCAGCCTTGCGCAGCTCAACCTGCCGGTGAAAGTCGTGGTGTTCAACAACAGCGCCCTTGGCTTCATCGAGATCGAGCAGAAATCCTCGGGCTTTCTCGATTTCGGTACCGAGTTCAAGAATCCAAACTTTGCCGCCATGGCCGAGGCCTGCGGCGTGCGAGGGATCCGGCTCGAGGATCCGGAAGACGTCGACAAAGGCATTACCGAGGCGCTTGCCCATGACGGGCCGGTGCTGGTCGATGCGGTGGTAAGCCGGACGGTGCTTCCCATCCCGCCCGCCATCACCACCGAAATGGCCAAGGGATTCACGCTCTACATGGTGAAAGCTGTCTTCAGCGGCCGCGGTGACGATCTGGTCGATCTCGCCAGATCGAACCTTTGGGCCTGAACGGAGAGGGGACTTGCAATGGATGCCACGGCCCTTCTTCTGTCACGGATACAGTTCGCCTTCACCATCTCGTTCCACATCATTTTCCCGGCCTTCACCATCGGGATTGCCGCCTGGCTTACCGTTCTCGAGGCGATGTATCTTAGGACAGAACGACCCGTATATCGCGTCGTCTTCGAGTTTTGGCTCAAGATATTCGGTATCGCGTTCGGCCTCGGCGTGGTGTCGGGCGTGGTGATGGGATTCCAGTTCGGCACCAACTGGAGCGTGCTGGCGAAGATGTCCGGGCCGATCCAGGGGCCGCTATTGTCTTACGAGACCTTCACGGCCTTCATGCTGGAAGCCGGCTTCTTCGGGATCCTGATTTTCGGCCGGCCGCGCGTACCGCCGTGGTTCTATCTGTTCTCGACCGCGATGGTGTCGCTGGGCACGACGCTTTCGGCGTTCTGGATCATGGTCAACAACAGCTGGATGCAGGTTCCATCAGGCTATGTCCTGCAAAATGGCCAGTTCGCCCCCGACGACTGGACCAAGATCCTCTTCAATTCGGTGGTCTGGGTGCGTTTTCCGCACATGCTGCTGGGTGCTTATTTGACCGGCGCTTTCTGCGTCGCAGCGACCGGCGCCTGGTACCTGCTGCGGCACATCTATCACGCCGAGGCCCGTGTCATGCTCCGCATGGGCCTGTTCCTCGCGGCCGTGCTGGTTCCGGTCCAATTGGTTTTCGGACATTTGGTCGGCGATTATGTCCACGAGTATCAGCCCGCGAAGTTCGCCGCGATCGAGGCCCGCTGGCATGACGAGCAGCCGGCCGCGGAGGTGCTGATCGCGATTCCCGATTCCGCGACCGAAACCAACCGCTACGAAATCAAGATTCCGGTTCTCGGCAGCGTCATCGGCAGCACGAGCCTGACGTCGAAGGAGGTTGGACTTGCGGATTTCCCGCCACGGGACCGCCCGCCGGTGCTGATCCCGTTCGTTACCTTCCGCATCATGGTCGGTTGCGGACTGGTGATGCTGGGACTGGCCTGGTTCGGATCCTATCTGAGCCTAAGGCGTCGCATCGAACGAAACCGCCTCGTGCTGTGGCTCGTTTTTCTGAGCTTTCCGCTGCCTTTCATCGCGATCCTCACCGGCTGGTACACCGCCGAGGTCGGTCGTCAGCCCTGGACGGTCTATGGCGTGCTGCGGACGGCTGACGCCGTGACGCCGTTCCTGACCGCTCCCGCCGCCCTGACAACGCTGATTCTTTTCGGCGCGGTCTACACCTTCATATTCTCGTTCGGCTCGTTCTACATCAACCGCCTGCTGCGCGCCGGCCCGGCCGGATCCGGGATCAAACCGCCGCTCGCCGCGGCGCCCAATCGCCCGATGTCGCTCGGCGACGAGGAGCAGCTCGCCGCCGGAAGTTACCTCAGCGCCGGAGAATAGTCATGGTCACGTTCTGGGTTGCGCTGCTTGCCATCAGCATCCTGATCTATTTGCTGCTCGACGGTTTCGATCTCGGCGTCGGCATCCTGTTCGGCCTGACGAGAAGCGATACGAGGCGAAGCGCGATGCTGAGCGCCGTCGCGCCGGTATGGGACGGCAACGAAACCTGGCTGGTGGTCAGCGGCGTCATTCTGTGGGGTGCGTTCCCGGTCGTTTACGCGACGCTGTTGTCCGCCTTCTATCTTCCGCTGATCGTCATGCTGCTTGGGCTGATCCTGCGTGGGGTGGCGTTCGAGTTCCGCAACAAGACCCAACAAATGCGCTGGATCTGGGATCTGAGTTTCGCAGGCGGATCGCTGGTCGCGACCTTCACGCAGGGCGTAACGGTCGGCGCCCTGGTGGAAGGGCTGCCGTTCACCAACGGTCAGTATTCCGGGGGCGTATTCGGCTGGCTTACCGGCTTTTCCGTCCTGTGCGGCATCGGGCTTTGCCTCGGCTATTCGCTGCTCGGCGCCTGCTGGCTGGTGCGGAAATGCGAAGGCGAGGAGCGTGACGCGGCGCGCCGCCAGATCCCCATCCTCGCGGTTGGAGTGCTGGCCTTCCTGGTGCTCGTCTTCATCCACGCGCTCGCCATACATCTTCCGATCCTGCATCGCTGGATCGACAGGCCATATCTGTTTGTGTTCCCGGCGATTGGCGCCGTGGCGGCGATGGTGCTCGCGGCGAGCATCCTGCGCCATAACGATTATTTGCCGTTCTACACGGTCGCGATCATCTTCGTCTCGGCCTTCGGCACGCTGGCGCTTTCGTTCTGGCCTTACATGATCCCCTTCGAGATCACCATCGACCAGGCTGCGGCCCCGCATTCCAGCCTTGCCTTCATGTTCTGGGGCGAAGGCCTCTTCGTCTTCCCGCTCATGCTGCTTTATACCGCCGTCGGCTACCGCGTCTTCAGGGGTAAGGTGGGATCCATGTCCGGCCACTACTGATGCAGGCATGAATTCCGTTGCAACAGTTGGCAGATGGCTTCGGGGCTTGCCCAGGAGACATCGCACGGAGTTGAGGCTGTGCCTCCGGGTCACCGTTTCCGCCGTGCTGACGCTGGTGGTCTCGCAACTGTTCCAGCTCCGATTCGCGCTATGGGCGGTATTGACGTCCGTCATCCTGACGCAGATGAGCGTCGGAAGATCGCTCAAAGCCACGGCCGATTATCTGGCGGGGACGCTCGGCGGCGCGATATTCGCCGGCGCTGTTGGCGCGCTGATCCCGCACGATAGCGAAATGGGGCTTGCTGTGGTTCTCGCGATCGCGCTGGTGCCGGTCGCCCTCATTGCCGCGGAAAATGCCCGCTTCAGCGCCGGACCGTTTACGGCGGTCCTCGTTCTGCTGGCTCCGACCGTTACCCACTTGACTCCGGTTGCATCCGCATTCGAACGGGTGGTCGAAGTCGCGGTCGGTTGCGCGGTTGGCCTCGTCGTCTCGTTCGTGGTGCTGCCGGCCCGCGCCTATGATCTGGCGATCGACGCCGCCGGTCGCATGCTCGGTCTGCTGGCGCACCTGCTGCCCCATCTGTTCAGAGGGCTTGCGCGAAACCTGGATCAAGCGGCCATTCACGGCATTCAGGAAAGGATCGGCGAGGCCTATGCCGCCCTGGACGCCATTGCGGTGGAGGGCACGCATGAGAGGATGACCTATCTGGCCTCGGAGCGTGACCTCACGCCGCTATTGCGGACATTGCTCAGGCTGCGTCACGACTTCGTCATGATCGGACGGACCGTGGCCGCGCCGTTGCCGGCGGTATTGCAAGTCCGGCTCGAACCGCTGCTCACCCGGGTTAGCGAGGCTTCGGTCGATTACTTGCGCGCCAGTGGCGTGGCGCTCGCCGGCCGCCAGCCGGCGGTGTCACGCCACGCCGTCGATGCGGCCTTCGACGCCTATGCTGCAGAGATGGCCGGGCTGCGCCATCAGGATCCGATACGAGACCTGCCGGGCGAAGCGACGGAGCGCATCTTTGTGCTCGCCTTCGCGCTCGAACAGTTGCGCCGGGACTTCAACGACCTCGCAGGCTGCGTCGCCGACCATTCCGAACGCAGTCGGCCGCGGCGCCTGATTGCGATATGAAGCAAAGACGTCTTTAAAGGCTGTCAATTAAGATCAGGGCGTCACCTGAAATGCCGTCATCGAGCCGGGTTTTGGGCTGAGGCAGTCGCGGACCGGCCGCGCGGATACGAGAATGCCGGCGGGCGGAGCTGCGCCGCGGGTTTTCCGCCCAAATCGCTCCAAAACGGAGCCGCGCTGAGGCCAAGGTCGAATTGCGGATATTCGCCAAGGTGTCTTAATCTTGCATAGCTGAACCCAGATAGGGCGCCTGGAGCGGAATTCCAAAAGCCGGCCGGGCTGGTAGAGTGTTCCAGTCCATATAGCCGTTGCATCAGGAGATGGCAGCTGACTGAACCCGCGACATCGCCCCGCGAACTCGCGAAAGCGCGGGATTCGATGGTCGTCATCGTCGACGACGACGACGGCGTGCGGCGCGCGCTTGCCAATCTTTTCCATTCGGTGGACCTGAACGTGCAAGTTTTCGGTTCCGCCGCCGAATTGCTTCAGAGCAGGCTTCCGGATGTGGCCAGTTGCCTGGTGCTGGACATCAGGCTGCCGGGATTGAGCGGCCTCGACCTTCAGAATGAACTCGCCAAAGCCGGTATTCGCATCCCGATCATCTTCGTGACCGGCTATGGCGATATCCCGATGACGGTCAGGGCCATGAAGGGCGGAGCAATCGACTTCCTCACCAAGCCGTTTCGCGACCAGGACCTGCTGGATTCCGTGGCGACGGCGATCGGACGGGACCGAAGGCGGCGCGAAGAAGAGAAGTCCATTTCAAATCTGCAAACGCTTTTCGAGAGCCTCACTCAGCGCGAGCGGGAAGTGCTCGCGATGGTCGCGACCGGCCTCATGAACAAGCAGATCGCCGCCGAGCTCGGCGTCGCCGAGATTACCGTAAAGGTCCATCGCGGGCGGGTCATGAAGAAGATGGGCGCGAGGTCGCTGGCCGATTTGGTCAGGATGGCTGAGGCGGTTGGAATGGCTCGCGCAAGGCCGTAACCGCGTCGAAACCTAAGTATAATTTCGCGGGTCTCGACCACGGCGCACGCTGGCCCGCGGTTACGCGCCATGAATTATCAATCTCCCCAGTGGGAACCTGCTTCCGATGATCTCAATCATCGACGACGATGCGTCGGTTCGCGCCGCGATCGGCAATCTCCTGCAGTCGCTTGGTTACGTCACCCATGCGTTTGAGTCGGCCGAGGAGTTTTTGCGGTCGGATCATCTGAACCAGACGTCGTGCGTGATTGCGGACGTCAACATGCCGGTCATGAGCGGCGTCGATCTCCTGGTGCTTCTGCGCGCCCGGGACAAGCGTGTGCCCTTCATCTTCATAACGGCCTTCCCCGACGAACGGATTCGCGCGCGAGCGTTCGGTGCCGGCGCGCTCGGCTTTCTGACCAAGCCTTTTGACCGGGGCCATCTCATCCACTGCCTTGAACAAGCCCTGCGGCTTCATGATGGAAATTCGGGTCCGTAGCCTACCGTACATCCTGCAAGGCCCGCGGCAGGTCCCCCGGACCCTCGCCTCGACGCCTCGCCAGCTTCGGTCATGCGATTGCGCCGGTTTGCGTGCGATTAAATTCGTATTTAGTTGGAAGAAATCGCAGGGAACCGTAAATCAGCCGGTGTCGCCTTTTCGCTCCGGAAAACGGGAAAGAGTTCCATGCCGCAATGCAACGATGCCGTGCACCGATCGCCCGGACGGCTGGGTGATGGGCGTCGCCGATCGCTGGCATCGAACACGCAAGCGGGACAAACTAGGGATGTGACATCTGAAAGTGTCGCACGAGGGAGCTTTCGGTATGCACCCGGGCCAGCGCAAGAGCGTCGCAAGCACGCCTGATGTGCTTGTCGCTGCGTCACAGGCGGCGGCGTACTCGCGTTCGGTGTTCATCGGGCGGCCGGTCGAGGGAGTTGCACGCTGGTCGTCGACGGTTGGACGCTATGTAGTTGCCGTTCTGTCGATCGCCGTTGCACTTGCGGCCTCGAAGGCGGCGGTGACGTTCCTGCACATCGAGCCGTTCGTATCGCTGTTCCTTTGCGCGATCATGGTCGCTGCATGGCTCGGTGGATTCGGCCCGGGGCTGCTTGCGACCGCCGTCGGCTCCCTGGCCTTCGACTATTATCTGGTCTCCCCAATGAACTCGCTGGCGGTCGATCCCAAACAGCTGCCGCGCGTGGCGCTGTTCCTGATGGTCGCGCTGTTCGTGAACTGGCTGACTGCGTCGCAAAGAACCGCGGCATGGTCTCTCCGGCGCTCCCGCGATGGCTTGCTGGCGGCGCTCGAAGATCAAAGGCAGATCGAGGTCAGGCTGCAGCATAGCGAAATGTATTTGGCCGAGGCCCAGCGATTGAGCCAGACCGGCAGTTTCGGATGGAACGTTGCCTCCGGCGAGCTCATATGGTCGGAGGAAACCTTTCGGATCTTCCAGTGCGATCGCGCGATCAAGCCCACTTTGGACGTTCTCATTCATCGCGTTCATCCGGAAGACCGCGATCTCGTGCGGCGGACCATCGAGCTTGCATCCAGAGACGGGAATGATTTCGATCACGAATACAGGTTGCTGATGCCGGATGGATCCGTGAAGCACGTCCGTGCGCTGGCTCGCGCTTCGAGGGACCAATCCGGCAGTGTCGAGTTTGTGGGAGCGGTGATGGATGTCACCGCAACCCAGGAGGCCGGCGAGGAATTACGGCACAGCGAACAGCGATTCCGCGATTTTGCCGAGACGGCCTCGGACTGGTTCTGGGAAGCCGGTCCGGACCATCGTCTCGTCAGAGTGTCCCGGAAATCCGCCGCCGTCTCCGGCAATGTCGGAATGACGATCTGGGAGGCCGCCAGCGACGTCGAGGAAGAACCCGAGAAGTGGCGGCTTCACGTCGCGGTCCTCCACGCACGCCAGTCGTTTCGCGACTTCAGGTTCAGGGCCGCGAAAGCGGATGGCTCTCCGGTCTACCTGGCCGCAAGCGGCAAGCCTGTTTTCGACTCGGCAGGAGGTTTCCTCGGTTATCGGGGCGTCGCCAGCGACATATCGGCCACGGTTCGCGCCGAGCAGGCGGAAGCAGCCCTGCAGGAGGCGCAGACCAATCTGGCGCACGCGACCCGTGTGACCACGCTCGGCGAACTGGCCGCCTCGATCGCCCATGAGGTGAATCAGCCGCTCGCCGCCATCATGGCCAACGCCGAAGCCGGCCTGCGCTGGCTCAGCAGGAGCAGTCCCAATGTCGACGCTGCGCGCCGCTCCGTGGAATGGATCATCAACGACGGCAGTCGAGCGGCCGAGGTGATCGGTCGGGTCCGGGCGCTGGCGGCCAAGAAAGGCGGCGAGAAGACAAGACTCGACATCAATGACGTCATCGAGGAGGTCCGTGCCCTGGTGGAGCGGCAGCTGTCGGACAACCGGGTGTCGCTGCGTGTGGAGCCTGCGCCGGCCGCATTGATGGTCCACGCCGATCGGGTCCAGCTGCAGCAGGTCATCATCAATCTGGTGATGAATGGCGTCGAAGCGATGCAGCAGGTGACGGACCGGCCGCACGAGCTGACGATCCGGTCGCGGGAGGACCACGCGGGCCACGCTCTGGTGATCGTCGAGGACCGCGGCGTCGGCTTTTCACGCTCCGGGGATTCGGAGCGGCTGTTTGACGCGTTCTTCACCACCAAGTCGAACGGTCTGGGGCTGGGGCTGTCGATCTGCCGGTCGATCATCGAAGCCCATGGCGGGCAAATGTCCGCATCGGGCAACGCGGACCATGGCGCGACGTTTCAATTCAGCCTGCCGCTGCACGAGGAGATCGCGTAGCCCGCGCGTCCTGTCGTCCGTGGCGCCGTCACTGACAGGGATGGTGCGTTCCATTGATGCCGGGTCGCCATTGCACGACATCAGTGCGAATGTTCCGTTTCGGTCTGGAACATTCCCCAGTGTGAATAGCTCGTCCATTGATCCTGATCCTGCATGTCACCGGCTCCTTGCGTGCCGCTTACGATTTCGCGACGATACCCGGGCCATTGTCCGGCCATTTCGCGATCGTGGCTTCGTCGACATTCAGATGCTGGGCAACCAGCGACGGCGGCGTATGCGTCAGCCAATTCGACAGCGAGACCTCCTGGTAGCGCGGCGCGCGGAACACGCCGATGAACTGCAAATCGGTATCGCCGACGTTCTCGACGTAATGTCCGAGATTTCGCCTGACATAGCCGATGTCGCCGGCGTTGAAGTCCATCGTCAGCGCGTTGGGCCCGGTGTCGAACACCGTCATGCGCCCCTTGCCCTTGAGGTAATATTGCCATTCATCGGCATTCGGATGCCAGTGCATCTCTCGAATGCCGCCGGGCCGGACGGTTACCAGCGCGGCGGCTACCGTCGTCGAGACGTTGAAGTTGACGCTGTCGGCCACGCGTATATTGCCGCCGCTGGATTCCCTGACCGGCCGCGAGGATCCGAGCGGAAAGACGAACGGATGCGGCGGGGCGGCCGCGTTCCTGCTGACGGCGGCGCGGTCCGCGGCCAGGTCGCCGGGCAGGGTGCCCTGGAAAATCCAGAGATTGTTCAGCGGGATCTTCGCGAATGACTCGGCCGGAACGGCGAAATTCTTCGCCAGCACCTCGGGCGGCGTGTGCGCGAACCAGTCCGACACCAGCAATGTGTTGAACTCGTTGGCGTGGCCGTCGTCGAAGCAAATGACGAATTCGCAGCCGTCCGGAGCCAGCCCCTGCAGCGAATGCGGAGCGCCGGCGGGAAAATACCAGAGGTCGCCTTCGCCCACGTCGGCAACATAGGGCCGGCCTTCCGCATCGAGCACCGTCACGCGGCATTTGCCATACGTCATGATCGCCCACTCGGCGGCCTGATGCCAGTGCAGCTCCCGGATGCCGCCTGAGGTCAGCCGCATGTTGACGCCCGATATCTCCTTGGAAATCGCAAAATCTTCCACCGTAACCTGACGTGCCCAGCCGCCGCTCTGAACGCGCTTCGGTGCGTTGTTGAACGACGCCCAGTCCATCGGCATACCGCCGACATCCGTTGCCGGCGGAAATTGTGCGGAGGGAAACTGATTGCCGATCGCGGGATTTTGCGGGCCGGGATCGGCGAGGTTTCCCGGTCCCTTGGCGTTGACTGCGCCTTGCGGCGGTTCGTCGGGGTTGCCGAAGGTGGCGCCCCGCGCCGCAGATGCCGTCATCGCCGCCGCGGCGGCTGAACCCGCCAGCACATCTCGTCTCGAGAACATGAGTTGTCACTCCCAAATATGTTTCGCTTGGTGTCGCCCAAACGCGGCTGTCAAGACGCGGTTCGACCGACGGCGAGCTTGCGTCGGCAATGTAGGCAGCCGTTTCCCCGCTCGCTTGCGCAAACGACGGCGCTTTTTTCGGAACGCACTACAGAAGGCGAGCCGCTTTATGCGTATGATCCCCTGAGCTTCACGCCCTCCGGAAAAGCCATCCCTATCCGCATCGTGCGCTCCGCGTTCGGCGGCCGCGATGGCGCAGTTGCGACCTGATGCGGCCGTTCCTTTGAAGAAGCGGACGGGCCTATTCGAAATACATCGGGACGGCCTCGTTGTTGAATGCTGCACCAAGGAAGTTGCTTCAAAGCCCACGGAGTCGCCAAATGAATCCGTTCAGTCAGCGTCAAGACGTTCCGCAAAAGCTCGAGAGGTCTGAGCTTATGGAGGCTTCGATGTGGATCGCGGCGAAGTGGTTCGACCGGTTTGTGTGCGGTTCCGATCGCCCTGCAAGCAGCCCCGATCTCGCGGAGTTCCGGGCCTTCGAGGCCAATATCGCCGAAGCAGTGGTAATCGACCAGGGTGCCGATTTCGTGTTTCCGAAATGGGGCGCCGCGCTGGACACGCTTTGTGGCGGCGATCGCCGCGGTTATCGGCTGTCGACATTTCCCCAGCCGAGCCGAGCTCAGTTGCGGCGCGTCTGCGTCAGGGCCACCGCGGCCCAGGTTCCGGAAGCAGAGCAGGCGACCTGGGTGGTAGATGGCCGAATCTGGCAGTGCGCGATCCTGGCGCTGCCGACGGCCGGCAACGAGCTCTCCGCAACACGGCTTCTGGTCGCGCTGCTGTTCGTGCCCCATCCGATGTTCGCCGACGCGATCATTCCGAACCCCAGGG
>Ga0209698_10007116_pt1 | contig 11788 bp, 10 predicted proteins | sample LitLauG_LLR_2012_FD_187203 | JGI IMG/M metagenome (GOLD analysis project Ga0209698, IMG submission 187203) | Freshwater sediment microbial communities from Pennsylvania, USA - Little Laurel Run_MetaG_LLR_2012 (SPAdes) (version 2) | ecosystem: Environmental > Aquatic > Freshwater > Creek >... | reverse complement strand
GCCGCGTGCGACGACGAATTCGTCGGCGGGCTCGACGGCATGATCGTTCGTTGAGCAGGCGGTACGCGATCGATCCGCTGCGGGGCGGAGCTCGCAGCCGTCTCTGACGGCATCATGCGCGCCGCCTCGAACACCACGAACGGTGCCTGTCCGCTCATCCGGAATCCTTCCGGCAGATGCGCGGCCAGCAGATCGCGGAACCCCCCCGTTCCGCCCCACCCGGTACCGGCGGTCTTCTCATGACCGAGCTGCCGCACCAGCCTGTCGGCGAGCGCTTCCAGCGGCACCGGCTGCCCAGCCGATCGCACCAGCGTGGTGATCTCGCCGATCAGCTCGCGCCGCAGCGCAATCAAATCCGATGCCGGCCGCGGCAAGGCGGCGGGCGCCGTCTCCCCGTCTGCGGTGACTTGCGGCTGGTCCAGGCTGCCGTCGAGCAGCAGCCGCAACAGATCGCTTTCGCGCACCTCGCCGTCGCTGATCGCCGTATAGGGTTGCGCCGTATGATCGTTGGCATAAATCACCGTACGCCGGGCATGCGCGCGCAACCTGTGCAGCAATGGCGTGAAATCGGCATCGCCCGATAGAATGATGAACTCGTCGAAATAGGTATCGTGCGAGATCATGTCCCGCACGTCCATCACGATGCGGATGTCGGCCGAGTTCTTGAGCTGCGCGGTCAGCGGCGGGCAATCAATCACCTCGCTGCCCGCGCGCAAGAAGTGGTGACGCACGAACGGGAACGAGTTCATGTCGGTCGAATTGTCCGCCGAATTACGCCGCGGCATCGGGTTGCCATAGCACCGGTTCATCACGATACGGCGCTGTCCGCCCGTCGAATAGCCGCTCGTCGGCGTGATGAGGCGCCCGGTTTCGAGTTCCTTGAGCCACAACGCCGCGTCCTTGGAGAAGCGCTTGGCCGCCTCCTCGTTGCGCCGTTTCAACGCCATGTAGATGTTGTCGTAATCGACAAAGATCGCGCTCAAAGCCGGTCCCGACGCGTCTTTAGACATTTAGATAGCCCTCGCAGCTCACTTGATTCGTGTGAGCACTCTTTCCGAGTCGCAATGGGGCAGCAAGCGGAGGGCACCCTAGTGATGCGGGGAAAACTCACCCGCGTGTTGAAAATTCTGGAGCATTTGCCGCGTTTGCAACACCCGGCATGCGCAATCCTACACCCCCGGCGGCTCAAAACCTGGTGGCGCCATCACAAACCCGTCGAAGCTGAACCCCGGCGCAACCGTGCAGCCAACCAGCGTCCAACGGCCCAGCGATTGCGCCTGTTGCCAATGCCCTGCCGGCACGACCCCCTGCGGGCGTTCGCCACCCAGAACATCTGGCCCAAGCCGGCTCGACTGGGCAACGGCGGCAGGCGGCGCGATACGCAACGCAAGTGCTGCCCCCCCATACCAGTGCCACGTCTCCACCGCATCGACCTTATGCCAGCGCGATATCACGCCAGCCGGTAGCAGGAAGTAGATGCAGGTCGAAGCCGAGCGGCCTTCAATCAGCCGCGCATCGCGGAACGTCTCGCGGTAAAATCCGCCCTCGGGATGGGGGGTAAGCTCAAGCGCTGCAATGATCGCGCTGGCGGGCGGCAGTCCTGATGCCGTGTCGGACTTCTCCTCCACGGCTCACGCCCTGTTCTTGCGGTCGCGGATTTCGCCGAACACTTTCCACGCCGGCACGCCTTCAAGCCCAAGGAAATGTCTGATCGGCGCCGCGTTCGCGCGCAGAAACGGATTGGTCGCAAGTTCATCGCCAAGCCGCGTCGGCACCATGGCCCCGCCCTTGGCCGCCTGCCGCGCCCGCACCTGCAGCTCGGCATTGCCCGGTTCGATCGTCAACGCGAACCGCGCATTCGCCGCCGTATACTCATGCCCGCAATAGATCATGGTGTCCTCGGGCAGTCGCGCGAGTTTCTCCAGCGACGCCCACATCATCGGATAATCGCCCTCGATGACCCGACCGCACCCAAGCGTGAACAAGGTGTCCCCTACGAACGCGAGTTTGAGCGATGGCTCATGATACGCGATGTGGCCGAGCGTATGTCCCGGCGTCTCTATCACGTCGAACTTCAGCCCGCCGATGTCGACCATGTCGCCGCCGCGCACCACGGCGTCGAGCGCTGGAATCTTATGGGATTCAGCCGCAGGCCCGATGATCCGGCAACCGGTTGCCGCCTTCAATGCGACATTACCCGCCGTGTGGTCGCCGTGGTGATGGGTGATGAGGATGTGGGTGAGTTTCCAACCGGCGGCCTGCAGCTCGCGCTCGATCGTTGCGGCATCCGGCGCGTCGATGCTCAGCGTAACCCCGCTCCCCGCGTCATGCACCAGCACGCAATAATTGTCCTGCCCGGCAATGAATTGCCTGATCTCAACCTGTCGCATGGAGGTATTCCTGAAGCCTGTGGCGATGACGCGATCATCACCGCCGCACTATATCAGGGTGTCCCCGCCGCCGCAAAACCCCTTACGGCCCGCGCCCGGCTCCTCCCGGCTTATCCTGCTTGCTCTGCCCGCTTTCCGATCCTGCCGGGGCAATCTTGTCGGCGGCCTTGCCTGCTGACCGCGCGCCGGTCAATTCGACCGTGGTCAAATCGCAATCATGGTCGCGGTCGGCAAGCTCGAACGCCCGGTTCGGCCGGTCGACGAACTCCGCCCGGTCGACTTTGCCGTCACCGTTCTTGTCGTAATATTTGAAATCGACCGTCTCGAACATCTTGTCGACGGCGGTCACCTTCTTCCAGTCGTCGGGGGTCAGATAGCCTTTCTTTTCCCGGTCGGCGCCGTCGAACAGCTCGGCGGCGTACGATTTCCATTCATCGCACGTGACCACGCCGTCCTTGTTGCGATCCCAGTTGCCGGCCGCAATCAGGAACACCCGGTCTGTTTCGGAGGGTCCGTCCGACAAAAATCCGCCCGTGGAACACCCGGCGAGCGCCATCGCGATGCCGAGCATCAGGCAACGGTTATAAGTAGCGGACGGCATAAATTCTTTCTCCGGACTAAAAAGGACGTTCTGTGATGAGCACGAATGGTGATCAATCAGCGATGCGGCAGAATCGGGGCTGCCTGCACTTTAGCAGCTGAAGCTATCCTGCTCATGCAGGAAAATGCAGCCCCATTTCAATCGCCATTGACGCGATGCGCCTATTCCCCTGTGTAACAGCCCCCAGCCGCGCGCCCAACCCTCAGCCACCAATACCACAGGCCGAACCTGACGCCTGCGCCGCGCTATCGGCCGCCTGTTCGAGTAACGCCGCCACAAACCCCCTGAGCGGCCCCCCCGGTTTGGCAAACGGCTCGATCGCCGCCTGCGCACGAATGGCATGACGCGCGACCTCCGCCCTCGCCGCCTCGATGCCCTCGACTGCCGCGATCGTGCCCTTGCCAAGGTCCTTGCCGGTATCCTTGCCCGCCTGCGCCGTCGAACGCTTGACGTCGATCACATCGTCAAGCGTTTGGAACGCGAGCCCAACTTCCCGGCCCGCAGCCGTGAGTGCCGAAAGCTGAGGCGGGGTTGCACCCGCGATCAGCCCACCGATCTCCAGCGCCGCAATGAACAGCGCCCCGGTCTTCAAATCGTTGATGGCATCGATCTTGGTCATCGGATCGAGCGGCGCCCGCTCCTTCAAATCGCGCTCTTGCCCGGCAGCTAGTCCTTCGGCACCGGCGGCCCGCGCCAGAATGCGCACCAGTTCGAGCCTGACCGGCAAAGCCACCCGGTCCATCTCGGCCAGCACGCCGAATGCGCGGCTCAACATCGCGATTGAGGCGAGCACCGCCGTCGCCTCCCCGAAAGCGACATGGGTTGCAGGTTCGCCGCGCCGTGTCTTGGCGTCGTCCATGCACGGCAGATCATCGAGGATCAGCGAGGCTGTGTGAATGAGTTCGATCGCGCATCCCGCATCGAGCCCCAACCCGGGATCGAGCCCAAACTCGCCAACCGTCAGCATCACCAGCAGCGGCCGCACGCGCTTGCCGGGCGCCAGCAGGGCCTGCCGCATAGCGCGGTTCAAGCTCTCGGGCTCACCCTCCCCCGCCGTTACCAGCTGATCAAGCCGCGCATTGACATGGTCCCGCAGCCCTTTAAGGGCATCCGGACCAGCGCTGCATGACGGCCCATCCCAGTCGCCTCCGAGGGTTCCACGATCGTCAAACGGCTGTGCTTGTGCCTGGCTCGGCATTCAACCTCGTCGATTAGGAATCTGGTTCACGGATCAGGTTCAACCGTCGGCCTCACCTGTCCTCCGGGTATGACTTCAACCATGAAAAGCAGACGCGGGCCATGAAAACAACTATCGTGCACCCGATAACAATAACGTGGCAAAAGTCGTCTCCGGATGGACTTTCCTGTCTAATCATCGAACCGGTGTGCCATTGAACCTGTCCTGCGACGCAAGCACCGCCCCCGAATTCGACGTGATTCTCGTCGGCGGCGGCCTTGCCAACGGCTTGATCGCTTGGCGGCTCATGACCCGGCGGCCCGAGCTCAAGCTGCTTGTGATCGAGCGCGGGGAAACCTTGGGCGGCAACCACACCTGGTCATTCCACCACGGCGACGTGTCACCCGACATGTTGCTGGACATGCAACCGTTTCTAGCCGCCTCCTGGGACCGCCAGTGCGTGCGTTTCCCCGGCATGTCGCGCGTCTTCGACGTCCCCTATCATGCGATTTCGTCTGAAAAACTTCATGACATCCTGAGCCGTCAGCTTGGCTCCCGCCTGATGCTTGCAACCGGTGTTGCAGGCCTCGGACCCAGCTCGGTGACGCTGTCCGATCAACGCGTATTGACCGCGCGTTGCGTCATCGACGGCCGAGGTCCAGACCACAACAGCTCCCTGGCCCTGGGATTTCAGAAGTTCCTGGGCCTCGAAGTCGAAACCACCACCCCGCACGGCGAAACTATCGCCGTCATTATGGATGCAACCGTAGAGCAACTCGACGGCTACCGATTCTTCTATACGCTTCCCCTGTCGCCGACCCGCATCCTGATCGAGGACACCTATTACAGCGACGGACCCGGCCTCGACACGCCCACGCTGACCGCCCGCGTGACGGCTTATGCCGCGGCCAAAGGCTGGCATATCAAACAGGTCGTCCGCGAGGAAAAGGGAGTTCTCCCCGTCGTGCTTGCCGGTGACATGGACGCATTCTGGCGCCAAGGCGATCCCGGTCTTCCGCGCGTCGGCTTGAGGGCCGCCCTGTTTCATCCAACGACCGGCTACTCGCTGCCCGATGCGGTGGCCTTTGCCGATGCCCTCGCGGCCAGCCACGACTTATCATCGCAAGGGGTCCGCCGCCTCGTCGAGCAGTATGCTCGCGCGCTCTGGAAAAGCCGCGCCTTCTTCCGCCTCCTCAACCGCCTGCTCTTCATCGCCGCAACGCCCGCACAGCGGGTCTCCGTGATGGAGCGGTTCTATCGGCTTCCAGGCCCGCTGATCGAGCGCTTCTTTGCCGGCAAGCTCACCTCCCTCGATAAAGCCATGATCATGCTCGGCAAGCCGCCCGTAGCACTCGGCCGGGCCCTTCGTGTCATCGGCGACAAGCCCGCCTGGGCGTTCGCCCGCCGCGCCCTGGAGGCGCCGCGATGAGCGTGACATCACCAATACAGGACCAAACACCCGCCGCCTGGACCGAAGCCGAAATCTCCGCCTACAGCCGTGAGCGGATCGAGCTCGGCTCCAAGAGCTTTGCCGGCGCCTCCAAGCTGTTCGACCCGGCAACGCGCGCCTCCGCCATGATGCTCTACGCCTGGTGCCGCCATTGCGACGACGTGATCGACGGCCAGGAGCTGGGCCACAACACCACCGAGGCGCCCCATGCGGCGACTGAGGCCCGCTTGTCCGAGTTGCGCGCCAAAACCATCGCAGCCCTCGACGGCCGTGCGAGCGAGCCGGCGTTCCTCGCCCTGCAAACGGTCGCAGCCCGCCACGTCATCCCGCGCCGGTTTCCCTTGGACCTGATCGAAGGCATGGCGATGGACGTGCGCGGGCATCAGGCCCGCACGCTCGATGATACACTGCTCTATTGCTACCACGTGGCCGGTTGCGTCGGCGTCATGATGGCGATCGTGATGGGCGCCAAAACCCATGCCGCTCTCGACCGCGCCAGCGATCTGGGGCTAGCCTTCCAGTTGACCAACATCGCCCGCGACGTGGCAGCCGACGCCCGCGCGGGAAGGCTCTACATCCCGGCTGCATGGCTGGCCGAGGCCGGCATCTCCCCAGATCAGATTCTAGCCCCCCAAAACCGCGATGCCGTCCACGCCGTTCGCCTGCGCCTGCTGGGTGAAGCCGACCGCTACTACGCGTCCGCCTACTACGGCCTGCCCATGTTGCCCGCCCGTTCCGCGCTAGCCATCGCCGCCGCCCGCCGGATTTACCAGGGTATCGGCGCCAATGTGCGCGCGCTGGGTCCCGCAGGCCTGGAAACCCGTGCCTTTGTGAGCCGCGCCCGCAAACGCGTTCTTGCAGCAGCCGCTCTTGCCGATACGGCCCGCAGCCACGGACTGAGCCGCTTTTACACGCAGCCCGATCGATCCGGGCTGTGGACCATGCCGCACCCGGTCGGCGGCGGCCCTTGAAAGTCGCCGATGACGGAACCCGATTGCCGCGCTATAACGCCCCGTTTGGCATGCTACGACGCCACGCATGATACGTTACAACTCCACGCAAGAAGAGCATCGAGACGACCATGGGTAAGCCGACGGGATTTCTGGAATTCGAGCGCCACGACCGCGCCTACGCGCCGGCGGAGGAGCGTATCAAAAATTTCAAAGAGTTCGTGATCCCGCTCGAAGAGCCCGAGCTTAAGCAGCAGGCCGCGCGCTGCATGGATTGCGGCATCCCGTTCTGTCACAACGGCTGCCCCGTCAATAACCAGATCCCCGACTGGAACGATCTCGTTTTCACCGGCGACTGGAAAGAGGCCTCCGCCAACCTCCATTCGACCAACAACTTCCCCGAGGTCACCGGCCGCATCTGCCCCGCACCCTGCGAAGCCTCCTGCACATTGAACATCGACGACACGCCCGTCACCATCAAGTCGATAGAGGCCACAATAGCCGACCGCGCCTGGGCGGAAGGCTGGATCGTACCGCAGCCCCCTTCGCATAAAACCGGCAAGCGCGTTGCCATCGTCGGCTCGGGCCCGGCAGGTCTTGCGGCCGCCCAGCAGCTTGCCCGCGTCGGCCACGACGTCCACGTCTACGAGCGCAACGCCTATCCCGGCGGCTTGCTGCGCTACGGCATCCCCGACTTCAAGATGGAGAAGTCGATCACCGAGCGCCGCGTCAAGCAGATGGAGGCGGAGGGCGTCACCTTCCGTTGCAACGCCGAAATCGGCCCCGGCGGCCGCTCTGTCGACGACCTCGCGCGCGACCATGATGCCGTGCTGCTCGCCGGCGGGGCCGAAAAATCCCGCGATCTCGCCGTTCCCGGTCGCGACCTCGCCGGCATCCATTTCGCAATGGATTTCCTGCCCCAACAGAACCGCCGCGTCTCGGGAGAGCCCGTCTCCAACCGCCAGACCGGCGAGATCGCCAAGGACCGCCACGTCGTGGTGATCGGCGGCGGCGACACCGGCTCCGACTGTATCGGCACCAGCTTCCGCCAGGGCGCGTCGAGCGTGACCCAGCTCGAGATCATGCCGATGCCGCCCGAAAAGGAAAATAAGGATTTAACCTGGCCCAACTGGCCGCTCAAAATGCGCACCTCGTCCAGCCAGGCCGAAGGCGCCAAGCGCGACTTCTCGGTCAACACCAAGCGCTTCGAGGGCAAGGACGGCCGGGTATCGAAGCTCATCTGCGTGAAGGTCGACGACAAGTTCAAGGAGATCCCCGGCAGCGAGTTCGCGATCCCAGCCGACCTCGTGCTCCTCGCCATGGGCTTCGTATCGCCGCTGACCGATGGCCTCGGGCTCGAACTCGATGCCCGCGGCAACGTCAAGGCCAACGACCGGGCCTACGCCACGAGCAAATCCAAGGTGTTCGTCGCCGGCGACATGCGCCGCGGCCAGTCCCTCGTGGTGTGGGCGATCCGTGAGGGCCGCCAGGCCGCCCACGCGATCGATCTAGCCCTGATGGGCAAAACCACGCTCCCGCGCTGACGCGGCCGTTGAGGGTGCCGTCAGCCTCAAGACGGAAAGCCGCGGCCGTGGGCGTTCATCCAAGGTGAGCCAGGGAGAACGCCGCCGATGATAACGTTGCTGACTGTTTTACTGGCGTTTTCGGCCTCCGTGATTCTCACGTGGCGCTTCATCGGCTGGCTGAAATCCCGCAACCTCGTCGCCGTTGAGAACGATCGAACCATGCACCAGGGCGCCGTGCCCCAGGGCGGCGGCATACCGGTCGTCGCGGCCACCATGGGCACAACGCTGTTACTGTGGCCCTTGACCGGCGCCGAGTTGGCCGTCCTGATCCCGGCGCTGGCCCTCGCCGTCCTCTCGGCCTGGAACGACCGCCGCGAGATCGCAGCACCGGTGCGCCTTGCAGCCCACGCCGCAGCGGCCTTCGCAGCCTTGCAACTGATCCCGTGGAATGAGCCCATTCTCACCACCCACCTGCCCACTTTGATCGATCGCGCGTTGGTAGCCCTCGCCCTCGTCTGGTTTATCAACCTCTACAACTTCATGGACGGCATCGATGGCATCACCGGCGTCGAGACCATCTCGCTGGCGGCCGGCGTGTTGATCGTCACCCACTTTGCATCCCCCCAAACCAACCTGAATGGTCTCGCGCTGTCGCTTATGGGCGCGAGCGCTGGGTTCCTGGTCTGGAATTGGCATAAGGCGCGGATATTTCTCGGTGACGTCGGCTCGATCCCGCTCGGGCTCATGACCGGCATGCTCCTCGTCAAGCTCGCAGCCGATGTGTCGCTGTGGCCGGCCGTCATACTCCCGCTCTACTACGTTACCGACGCGACCGTGACCCTGCTTCGGCGCGTCCTGCGCGGAGAAAAGGCCTGGCAACCCCACCGCGAACACGCCTACCAGCGCTCGGCCCGCGCGTTAGGCTCCCATGACGGTATCGTTTTGCGGATCGCGGCCTGCAACGCAGCCCTGATCGTCTGCGCGGTGCTCGCACTCCAGGTTCCGGTCGCCGGCGTGGCTCTCGCGGTTGCCGCGGTCTTCATCCTGATGCGCAACCTGGAATCGATTGCCGGAAAGGCGGAAATTCAAAACCCTACTCGGGCAGCGTCCTGACCGCTCTGGGGATGAGCTTGGTCGGCACGTCTTCCCCCCCCGATAATCCTTCCGGCGCGCCAAGCTCCACGGTCTGGCCCTGGAACTGCTGCGCCCACATGGTCTGGGCCGTCTGCTGACCGGGCCTGAAGCTCATCGGCGGGGCAATCGCCGGGCTATCCAGCACCTGCAGCACCTTGGCGAGGTCGATACTCGTGATCTTCGATAATGCGGGCTCATCGACCGAGGCCGAAGCTGTCAGCAGCGGCAGAATCGAGAACGGCCGGTAAGACAATTCCTCCGGGTGCTCGTCGTCGAACGCGGGCGCGCTGACATAGCCCGTCCCCCATCCGGCGCGGTCGGCATCGCTCAGCACGCTGGGCGGGTTGGCCGAAGACTTGGCCTCGGGCTCCAGCGCCGCAAGCCGCGTCCACGAGGTCCGCGGCGCCGACGAACTTTCATAGGCGAGGCTGACGCGGGGTGCCTCACCCGTAATCGGCGGCATAGGGGCAGCTGCCTGCGCAGGTAGCCGGCGCTTCGCCGGAACCGGACCGGATACGAGCTTCGGCGCGGCCTCCAGTTGAGCAAGCGATACCAGGGATGCGAGCTGCTTGCGATCTGCGTCCGATGGCGCGGGCGTCATCCGGCTCGGTCGCTCGACCAAGCGCGGCTCCGTCACGAGTTTAGGCGCCGGCGTGCGTGCGGGCATGACGGCAGGCTGAGCCACAGGCGCTGCAGGCGTGGGAACCAAGGATGCAACCTGAGTGCCCTTGCCACGCGGCGGGCTCGGCGCCACAGGATCGGCGGCGGCAACTTGCACGGTGTCCTTAGGCTGCGATCGTAGCGAAAAGAAACTTGCGATCTGCTCGGCGAGTTCTTGATGCTTGGCCTGCGCTACCTTCACATCCTCAGGCCCGATCGATCCGCCGTCGACCGGATGATGTTGCGACGACCCGTTGGGGAACAGCAACGCAAGCTCGTAGCGCGGCAGCCGCGGCCAGTGCCGCACGTTGCCGGTATCGACATGCACGAACGGAATACCCGAGGTGGGATAATAGCCGACGCCGCCGCGCTCGCGCACCAGTGCCGCATAACGGATCTGCTTCAGTGGGACGTCGGGGAACGTAACGTCGACGGCCTTGCCGGTGATGTGCTGGCTCTCGCTCGCCTGCCCCCCGACCGTGCGCCTCAGCATTTCGTTTGTCGACCGCGAGCGGTAGCCGCAAATGATATTGATCGGCTCCTTGGACTGCAGCTCGGTGTGCATCTCCCACAGGATGTCGATGGTATTGGGGTCCATGGCGGTCTGTTCGTTGCGCCGCCAGTCGCGCATGATCCAGTTGATCTTTTCAAGCGCCTCGGGAACGAACCGGCCGTCCTTCTTGTAGGTGACGGTTAGGCTTTCCTGGGTGTGAATGTGATAGAACGAGATCGTGCGCGTCGACGAAAACGCAGCCGTCAGCCGCTCGGCACCGGCCAGCGCCGATATCACGAGCGCCGCAATCGCCGCGGCCAGAAGTTGGGTGCGAAATTTCAAACCGGTGTTCCCTGACTTCGAAGACTGAACCGACCCCCGCTGGCCCCGTGGCGGCCCCGCAAGGACAACCGCCGGTAACGCCCATTTATTCCCAGGCGTAATTGGCCAATGGCGCCAGAACTAGGCCTCAATCCGGCAACACCGGGGCAATCGTCTCGCGCATCCTACAAAAAGCGCTCAAACACCGTGACCGTATCGCCCGGCTGCAGCACGTAGTCGGCGGGCGCCTCGATCACGTCGACCACGCCGTTGATCCGCCGTGTGATGCGGTATCTGCCCAGGCTGGCCCGTTCCGAATAGCCGCCTGCGATGGCAACCGCGGTCTCGACCGTCATGCCCGAAACATACGGGTATTGCCCCGCCAGCTTGACCTCCCCCAAAATAAAGAACGGCCGGTTCTGTGTAATATCGACCGTCACCTGCGGGTCGCGCACATATTGCGTGCCGAGCCGGCTCTTGATCGCATGCTCGAGCGCAACCGTCGTCAATCCACGCGCCTTTACTTCCCCGATCAGCGGCACCGTGATCTGGCCCTGGTGATCGACCGTATAGCCGCGCGACAGATTGGGCTGCCCATAAACGAAGATGCGAAGTTTATCGCCGGTATCGAGCAGATAGGGCCCTTCCGCATCGTCGACCGCATGCGGCCCCTTGAGCGCCGGACCCGGCCCATAGCTCGAGCGGACGGCAACCGCGGCGTCTCCCGCTTGTGGACCGATCGCGACCGGGTAACCGTTGGCGACCGGAGCATTCACGGCCCCGGCGACGATTGCATCGGCACTCATGCCCCGCTCCACGTCGCTCGCGCAGCCCGAAAGCGCAAGCGCGGCAAGCGCGCAAAAGCCAAAAGTCCAGTTAGCCATGGGGTAATCCAATTCGAGTGAGACGCGTGGTCGGAGTGCTTCGGGAAGGTGTGCAGCGGTCCAGCCCGTCCAAAGCACAAAAAAGCGAAGATCTGGGGTCTGCCTAAATTTCTGCGAAAACCGGGCAGGCCCCGGATTTGAGGCTGAACGAAACTCGTTAAAAAAGACTGAGGCGCCGTATTTTTTTGAAACGGTTAAGGAC
>Ga0209698_10007115_pt1 | contig 11789 bp, 7 predicted proteins | sample LitLauG_LLR_2012_FD_187203 | JGI IMG/M metagenome (GOLD analysis project Ga0209698, IMG submission 187203) | Freshwater sediment microbial communities from Pennsylvania, USA - Little Laurel Run_MetaG_LLR_2012 (SPAdes) (version 2) | ecosystem: Environmental > Aquatic > Freshwater > Creek >... | reverse complement strand
GAGGCCCACGCCCACTGAAAGTTGAACCCACCGAGGTGACCGGTCACATCCACGACCTCACCAATGCAATACAAGCCCGGGACCTTGCGGCATTCCATCGTCTTAGCATTGAGTTCGTCGGTGTCAACGCCCCCGGCCGTAACCTCAGCCTTCTCGTATCCCTCAGTTCCGACCGGAACAACTTCCCACCGGTGAAGCTGACGTTCGAAATCGTCCAGCGCGTGATTTGTCCAGGACTCAGGAGCGTGCAATTCAAGCCAGCGATCGGCCAGCCGCGTAGACAGAACCTTTCGCAATTCCGTGCGCAGGGTATTCGCAGTTCTCGAAGTTTTGGAATCCTCGAAGATCGCGGTCAGCCTCGCGCCCGGCGCAAGGTCGATGTGCAGTGGCTGTGGCTGTTTCCAGTACGACGAAATCTGCAGGATCGCAGGTCCGCTGAGCCCCCGATGCGTGACCAGCATCTTCTCGCGAAAACGCTCTCCCTCGCACGAGGCGATCACGTCCGCCGATACACCCGCCAGATCGCAATATCGCGATCGATCTTCCGCATCGAGTGTCAAGGGGACCAGACCCGGCCACGGATCTCGAATCTTCAAGCCAAACTGCCGCGCCAAATCATAGCCGAAAGAAGTCGCCCCAATCTTCGGGATCGAAAGCCCACCCGTTGCGACTACCAGCGCCGGAGCGCGGAACTCGCCCTTGTTCGTGCGGACGGAATATTCTCCATCTCGCGTAACGGCAGTAATTTTTGCATCCAGAACAATGCTGACGTGCGCGACACGACATTCTTCTTCGAGCATGTTAAGAATGTCGCGCGCCGAACGATCACAAAAAAGCTGGCCCAGTGTCTTCTCGTGATAGGGAATGCCGTGCTTTTCCACCAGGGTGATGAAATCCCGCGGCGTATAGCGTGACAGCGCCGATTTTGCGAAATGAGGATTCGCGGAAAGGAAGTTTTCCGGCTGACAATGAATGTTGGTGAAGTTGCATCGCCCGCCGCCAGAGATCAGGATCTTTTTGCCGAGACGATCGGCATGCTCAATGACTGCCACGCGACGCCCACGCTTCCCGGCCTCAATGGCGCACATCAGGCCAGCCGCGCCTCCGCCGAGAATCAATACATCGAAAGTATGACGCATGGAATGTAGCGGCAGCCGCCTGGGTTGTCGAGCGGTCGGCACACAAGAAGCCTACATGTAAAAAAGACTTAAGCGGGGCAGCCTATACTTCTCGAGCAGACGTTTGTGGACGTACTGCTTCAAGAGTTGGTCGATCTGTGGCCCCGACATCTTGCTTCGATAAGGAGCGAGATCGCGGTCGGCTTCAGCCCGGACCGCAACGATCTCTTCGTCCGGCGTCGCGGCGAGCAAAACCGCAAACAGTTTTTCTTCGAGCACGGTCAATCGCCGCTCCAGGTCTTCGAGTCGTGCGTTCGACTTCGATTCAGTCTGCTGCGCGACTTCCCGCAGGGTGCGCGCCGCCTCCGCTGCCACTGTCTGCGAAGAGACTCCTCCCGCACTCGGCAATTTAGCAGCGTCGAGCAAATCTGCGTTGCGCCGGAGAAATGCCGCAACCGCCCCCGGTTCGAACCCTTCTGATGAGCGGGATGATTTCGCCAAGGATTCAACGCTTGCCGCCCCCACCGCAGCTTCTTTCATGTCCTCGGCCGCGGCCAGTACGAGCTGCGAGCAATACGCCAGTCCATTGATCTTCTTTCTCCTCGCCGGACGCTGCTCGTAACTATCGAACGCCTCGTCAATGCCGCGCAACACAGCCTCCAAGGGAATCCCGGCATCCTTCCACATCTCAATCAGCGCCCAATCGAGCGTCGAAAGCAACAGTCCTCCGCCGCGGCGCTGCAGAAAGCGCTCCTCGATCTCGGTGAAGTAATTGAAATAGTTTTCCACGGCAGGTTATAGGCTGGAAGATTTAAGTGTAATGGTTGATCAGGTACGGGATGGGTGCCCCATTTCTCGCGCGCCCTTTGCGCGAGCTGCGGAGCTCTTCTCGCCATTCTTGGATTCTCGAGATTTGTTGGAACCTTTGCCCGGAGCCTCTTTTCGCGCATTCCGCTCCCAAATGATGCGCAGCCCTTCCAGCGTGAGAAATTCGTCAACGTTTTTGATGTACTTCGAGCCAGTGCCAATCATTGGCCCGAGGCCGCCCGTGGCGAGCACACGCGTCTCCGTCCCCAACTCCTCCAACAAGCGCTCAATGATGCCATCGACCAGGCCGAGATATCCGTAGTAGAGACCGGACTGCAAGCTGCCCACCGTATTTGATCCGATCACGCGCGCAGGTTTACGAATCTCGACACGCGGCAGTCGCGCCGTCCGCTCAAACAGCGCATCCGCGGAAATGCCAATGCCCGGGCAAATGACGCCGCCCATGTACTCGCCCTTGGCCGAGACGCAATCAAACGTTGTCGCCGTGCCAAAGTCCACGATCACGCACGGGCCGCCATATTTCTCAAACGCAGCAACTGCATTCACGATGCGGTCCGCGCCCACTTCGGCAGGATTGTCGTATTGCACCGGCATCCCGGTTTTGACGCCGGGCTCGATGTAGAGCGGACGCAAATTGAAATAGCGCTCGCAAACCTGCCGCAGCACGGGATCGAGTGGTGGTACGACCGACGAGATCACGATGCCGTGAATACCCTTCGATTCCAGTCCGCCCATCGAGAACAGGTTGCGAAACAGCACACCATATTCATCGACAGTGCTAGTGCGCGAGGTGGCCACCCGCCAATTCGCGACCAGACGCTCGTACCGCGGGATATCGTCGGCCTCTCCGCCCGGATGTACCTTGGACACGCGCGCGAAAACGCCCAAAACCGTATTTGTATTTCCAACATCAATGACAAGAAGCATGATCGTAGCGCCGGCATCCTGCCGGCTGTCGCGAGGGCGTCCACGCCCTCACGTGCTGAGTAGCACTACCTTTCCCTGACTGTTCCGCTCAGAACTGTCTTCACCTCACGCGCTGTCCGCACGCGCAAAAATCCCCGCGGATCCAGCCCTTCTGTCGTCCCCTCAAAACTAGTTCCGTTCTCCTCGATCCGCACATTCTTCCCCTGGACCCACGATGAATTCCGAGCGAATCGAATGAGAAGATCGTCGCGCGAATCAGGAGACTCGATGAACTCGCGATACTCGCGGTCGAGTGATTTTAGCAAAGCGGCCGCCAGTTCTACGCGCGACCACTCGCTCCCAGTCTGCAAGCGAAGAGAGGTCGCGCCAAGTTCTTTCGGAAAGCTGGCCTGGTTCACATTGATTCCTACTCCAACGACGATGTAGCGCACGCGCGTGGCTTCGGCATTCATTTCGGTGAGGATTCCGCAGACTTTCTTGCCATCAATCAGTACGTCGTTCGGCCACTTCAGGTCCGGTGTCACGCGCGAATCGACCGATTGGATGGCGGCGTGAACGGCCAATCCTGCAGCAAGAGAAAGCAGCAAAACCTCCGATGGAGGAAGATTCGGGCGCAGGACTACCGAACAGTAAATACCGGTCGATCGTGGCGACTGCCAGGTGTTGGCGCCGCGACCCCGGCCAGCAGTCTGCTCCTCGGCGAGAAAAGCGCTCCCTTCTGGAACACCCTCGGCCGCTGATGCCATGGCCGCCGTGTTCGTCGAACCGATCTTGTAGTAGTGACGCAGGTGCTTCTCAAAAACAGTCCCGCGCACCAGAGGGTCGAGCATCTCAGGCAACAGCAGATCGGGCATCGATCGGAGTTGGTAACCGGTGGCTGGATGTCCCGCTACATCAACGCCCAATCCGCGCAGTTGTTGAATCAGCCGCCACACTTCAGAGCGGCTTGAAGAGATCTCCTGCGCGATCTTCGTCCCACTCACAACGACCGTGGCATGGTCCATCATGGAACGTACGATGCGCCCGAGGCGCACGTCCGTCGGCTGCTGCTCTTGTGGCGCAGTGGCGCGTGCCCCGGCGCGACGACGAATTGTCTTAGCCTTGTTGATGCGGAGAATTATCCGCGAATCTTCGGGAAAGAACAAACCAGTGTTTGAGTTGAAGCAGAACTCATGGAGTCCCGTACGCCTCGTCCGGGAAAGTTTTCGGCGGACGAGGATGTCTGCGGCTCTACTGGGAACTCCATGTGCGAGTTCTACTGCGCCGTCTCCGTGAATGTAACCACCGGATGACCTAAGGAATATTGCCCCTCCGCAGTCACATGCACAGTACCTGGGGTCGTCGGTAGCGTCAGCACCACAGCGCCCTTCCCGGTGGAATCGGTAGTAACGATGCGGCTCGAAAGCGTCCCAGCGCTGGTGGTAAAGAGTACCGTTCCGCCCGCCGCACTTCCTCCCGACTGCCCCGGATTCAGCGTGACCGCCAGGTTCAACTGCGTTCCTCCCTTGCCGCTCTGTTTGTCGCCCGTCTTCGTTAAGGAGGCTGGAGGATTGCCCACTAGAATCCAACCACTCTGATGCTGCGCGACGCCAGTCGTGTCCGTGCTCGGAACCGAGTAGTGATAAAAGCCCGGCGTCGTTCCCGCCGTCACCACGATTCTTCCATTGTGGCCAGTGCTCAGAGTCGGCTGCGCGATCGTCACCGATATCCCGCTGTCGGCAGTTGGCGTTCCCAACGTAACGGTCGCCGAACCCGATGTGACCTTCGGCGAGAGAGTAACCTTTCCTCCTGCCGGGACCATGGTCGTATCCGGATTGAGATCCCACTCCGCGCCGGGCAACGCCGCACTGCCTGTCGCCACAATCAGAGTTGCCGAATACGGGCCGAAGTTCATGGTGGAAGCCCACGCCGTTGTACCCGAGGCGACAATCTTCGTCGGATTCGTCGACGACAGCGTGTAGGAAATCATTTGCTGCGGTGTGAATCCGTTCACGGCGAATTGCACCTGCGCTGTGTTGGAAGGATCCTTATTCAACACCAACAGTGTCAGAGTCTTGCCGGCCGAGTCGAGGGCCGCGTAACTGCTGAACAAGTTGGGATCGCCCGTATTCGTGGCGGAAATGGATGTCGTCGCGAATCCGTGATGCTTTCCGTCGTAATTTGTGAAGAGTTTGAGCGCTAGATAGTTGGGATTCGCCGGATCGGGCGCGGTCCAGCGCGAGGCAAGATACATCCGGTCGCGGCCCAGAATTCCATAGGCGTCCGCATCGCCTAATGCCGTCGAAAAATCCGATTCGCCAGCGAAGGCAGCGCTCCATTCCGTGAAGCTCACCGGCGTTCCCGGATAAATCATGTTCGCGGTCGCCCGAATCCGCGGAATACGGAACGGAATGGTTTTGTTCGGCTGAATGAACGTCGCCCAATTCTGGTTGATCGAACTGGACTCGCTCACATAGGTCGGATCCCAGTAGTCTCGGTAGATGCGCGCCGCCAGCGCCTGCTTCTGTGCTAGCGTCCAGGAGGAGGTGTCAGGGCCATCGGGATACGCATGCACATCAAGCACATCGACCGAGCGCTTCCCGGCGATCTTATCTTGCCAATAAACCTCATTCAGCCACCACGGCAGCAGATCGACTCCAGCGTGCGCGCCCTTGTCATTGCCGTTTGCGCCATTCCAGTAGAACCACCAACAGCAACTGACCGGCCCTAAGCGAATCGCCTTCGGATCCCATCCCTTCAGCGCGCGCGATTCCCCAAGAAAAGTGTCACGCATTTCGTTATATGCGGTCGGCGATGGATGCACGTCACGATGCGTGCCTCCCCAAATGTCGATCTCATTGTCCATGTTGTAGAAGTGTGGGGCGCTGCCAAACGCAGCTGCCAGTGCCGCTGTCCACTGGCTGCGGTAGACGCTGCCCGGAGGATCTTTAGTTCCGGGTTGATCGAGCAGCGGAACGTTGGCGTCATTAGGATTGGCCGTGAGTTGCGTGCTGCAGTCTGACTTCAGTCCATCGCCAGCGTCGGTGTTATAGGGATCGGCCGCGCACTGCGAGCCGTATTTGGCGACTGAGAAGCTCCAGTGTCCATTGCTCCCGTTCTCTGCGGTGTTGGCGACCCAGGGCAGCATCGGCATCGTCATCAGGGGATGGCTCCCTGCGGATTTCACATCCTGAATGAACTTGGCGGAATCGCCATCCCCGATCTCGGTGTAGGCGAAGTCTTCGAAGTACCAGTCGTTCGCGGCATTGTAGGTGAAGAGCTTCCAGTTGTAGCGCGAGGTCGAGTTTCCACCCCAGCGAACCACGCTCAGTCCGCTGTCGGTAATCGTCGGTGCATCCTTGGGATAAGCGCCGCCGTAAACGTATGTGCTGATCGGGTGGCGGTTGCTTAGGACATCGATATTCACATTCACGTTCACTGTCGATGGAACTGGATTGCTGGGTTCCGACTGAGGAGCGCGGGCCGGGGAAACGTTTACGGCGAACGCGACCAGGCAAACAACTGCGAGGGTACGAGACAAGGGATACATCGGGGAGGACCTCCAGTAGGGCTAATCTAGCGCGGATCACCGAGTTCCGAGCTACTCAGAGGTTCATTGTCACAAAATCCGAAAAATCGCTCGGGACTAGAACCCGCACAAATTATGCAGGGGCAACTCGCATGCTCATGTCCACGGCATGCGGCGAGTGGGTAAGGAGGCCTACGGAAATGAAATCCACCCCAGTGTCGGCGTAGGCACGAACATTCTCGAGGCGGATTCCACCAGAGCACTCAATGGGAACGCGGCGACCGTCTTTCAGAGCGTCTGGCTGTGAGCAGCGTTCGACCGCGCGGCGCACATCCTCGACCGACATGTTGTCGAGCAGGAACGCTTCGCCGCCGTGCGTGATGGCAAGTTCCAGTTCTTCCAGCGTGCGCACTTCAATCTCGATAATCTGGGAGCCGCGACGATTGTGAATCGCACGCTCCAAAGCTGGAACAATTCCACCCGCCAGCGCGATGTGATTGTTCTTGATCAGCACGCCGTCGGAGAGATCGAGGCGGTGATTCTGTCCGCCGCCGCAGCGAACGGCGTTCTTGTCGATCACGCGCAGGCCAGGCGCGGTCTTCCGTGTGTCAAGAATGCGAGCTTTCGTGCCCGAGACCGCTTCGACGAATTTGCGGGTGAGCGTGGCGATCCCGCTCATGCGCTGCAGGAAGTTCAGGATGACGCGCTCGCAGGAAAGAATGACGCGGGCATTATGGCGAATCACGGCGACGGATTGTCCTGCGCGCAGCCGCACGCCGTCGAAAATCTCAGGGTGCGTGGTCACTTCATAGTGAGCAGTGACTGCGCCATCGAGAGCCGCATAGACGTCGAGAATCCGCCCGACGCAGCCGATTCCCGCGAGAATGCATTCCTGCTTGGCGATGATCGTCGCCGACGCGCGCTGGTTCGCGTCGATGCAGGCGTAGCTGGTCGCATCGCGCGTGGCTCGATCTTCGAGCAGCGCGTTCTCCAGCATTGCGGTGATGCGCCGCGAGTTCCAGTCCATAGAACCAGTGCTCAGTCGTCAGTGATCAGAGACCGGGCTGACCATTTTGACAGCCGATCTCCTTCATCTTCGCGAGCGTCTTTTCTTTCAATACCACGAACTCTTGCTGCTGTTTGCGCAGGTTTTCGACCACGTTCGCCGGGGCCTTGGCAAGAAATTGCTCGTTGCCGAGTTGCTTTTGTCCGGTGGCAAGTCCTCGTTCGTAGCGGTCCAGGTCTTTCTTCAGACGCTCGCACTCGGCAGCGACGTCGATCTTACGCTCGTAGACGACGTGGACGTCGAAACGTGCGGTGCTGCGCGCGCCAGCAAGCTTAGCCATCGAGCTATCCACGAATGCGATCTTCTCCACGTTTGCCAGTCGCTCGACCGCACCACGATTGTGTTCGATCATGGTGCGAATTTGCGGCTCATGGGCGAAGACCTCGATCGGCACTTTGACCTTGGGCTCGACTTTCAATTCTGCACGTAGATTGCGAACGCTTACGATCAGGTCCTGCAGGATCGCCATCTCTGTCTCGGCCGCCAGATCGAACTGCTTCTCGTTCGCCTGTGGATAAGGGGTCAACGCGATCGACTTGACGGCAGGTTTTCCTTCATAGATCGCCTGCCAGATTTCTTCCGTGATAAACGGCATGACGGGATGCAGCAGGCGCAACGATGCATCAAACAGGCTGACGAGACTCGCGCATGCCGCTTTCGCGGCACTCTTGTCTCCGCCTTCTTCGAAGTTCAGGCGCGGCTTGATCAACTCCAGATACCAGTCGCAGAACTCGCCCCAGAAAAAGTCGTAGATGCGGTTTGCTGCTTCGTGGAAGCGATAAGTCGCGAGCGCATCGTTGACATCGGCAGCAACACGATTGAAGCGCGAGAGAATCCAGCGATCTTCCAGTGTTGATGCGCGAAAGCCAGAAACACCCTTCGTTTCGGGCGATCGTTCGCGGACAGAAGTGTCTGCACCACACCCGATCCGATCCACGTTCATGAACATGAAGCGGGCGGCGTTCCAGATCTTATTGGCGAAGGCGCGATAGCCGTCGGTTCGGCTTTCGTTGAAGGCGATATCCGTGCCTGGAGCTGCCATCGCGGCCAACGTGAAGCGCGTCGCGTCCGTTCCGAACCGCTCAATAACATCTAGAGGATCGACCACGTTGCCCTTGGTCTTCGACATCTTCTGCCGCTCGGCATCGCGCACCAGCGAGTGAATATAGACCTGGCGGAATGGCACGCTGTCGTTCTTCTTGTCGGCCCAGCCACTGGCTTTCTTGATCGCAGCGTCCTGCTCGTGCCCTTGCATGAAATGGCACCCGAACATGATCATGCGGGCGACCCAGAAGAACAGGATCTCGTAGGCGGTGATCAGCAACGTGGTCGGATAAAACACTGCCTGATCGCGCGTTTTTTCAGGCCACCCGAGCGTCGTGAAGGGCAGCAGTCCTGACGAAAACCAGGTGTCGAGCACATCGGAAACCTGCTCGAGCTTCGTTGATCCGCACTTGCACTTCTTCGGTTCCTCGCGCGCAACGATGACTTCATCGCATTCGGCGCAGGTCCACGCGGGGATTCGATGTCCCCACCAGAGCTGGCGCGAGACGCACCAGTCGTGGATGTTGTTCATCCAGTTCAGGTAGATCGTGCGGTAGTTTTCCGGGACGATCGTGATTTCGCCAGTTTCCACTGCTGCACGCGCTTTATCGGCCAGCGGCTGGATCTTGATGAACCACTGCAGCGACAGCCGCGGCTCGATGATCGTGCCGCAACGCTCACACTTGCCGATGGCAAGTTGGTGGTCCTTCTCGCCAACCAGGAATCCCTGTTCCTGCAGATCGTGCTGCACGCGCTTGCGGGCTTCGAAGCGGTCGAGTCCTGCGTACGCGCCTGCGTTCTCGTTCATGCGCGCGTGCTCGTCCATCACGTTGATCTGCGGCAGATCGTGGCGCTTGCCCGCCTCAAAGTCGTTGGGATCGTGCGCGGGCGTAACTTTCACGGCTCCTGTGCCGAATTCCGGCTGCGCGAGTTCGTCGGTGATGATCGGAATCTCGCGATTCATCAGCGGAAGCAGAACCTTCTTGCCGTGCAGATGCGTGTAGCGTTCGTCTCTCGCGTTGACCGCAATCGCGGTATCGCCAAGCATCGTTTCCGGACGCGTGGTAGCAACCGTGATGAACTCATTTGTGCCGATGACGGGATAACGAATCTGCCACAACTTTCCCGCGACGTCTTCGTGCTTGACTTCGAGATCGGAGATCGCAGTTCCGTGCCACGGACACCAGTTGACGATGTAATTGCCGCGATAAATCAGTCCTTCTTCATAGAGGCGGACAAAGACCTCGCGCACGGCGTGCGAGAGATTGTCATCCATGGTGAAGTACTCGCGGTCCCAATCGACGGAAGCGCCGAGGCGCTTCATCTGATCGAGAATCGCGCCACCGTATTCGCGCTTCCATTCCCAGACGCGCTCGATGAACTTCTCGCGTCCCATCTCGCGGCGCTTCTTGCCTTCTTTCTCGAGTTGCTTCTCGACCATCATCTGGGTGGCGATTCCGGCGTGATCCGTTCCCGGAAGCCACAGCGTGATAAAGCCGCGCATGCGATGCCAGCGCACGATGATGTCCATCTGCGTCTGGTTGAGCATGTGACCCATGTGCAGCCGTCCAGTGACGTTGGGCGGAGGCAAGAGCAGCGTGAATACGGGTCGCGTTTCGCCGGGCGGAGGAGTGGGGACAGAGAAGAGTTTCTCTTTGATCCAGTAATCGGCCCAGCGGGCTTCGATTGCGCCGGGTTCGTACGCTTTTGGGAGTTCGTGCGGCATAGAAACAGTCAGCACTCAGCTGCCAGCAATCAGCCAGTCGAAAGCGGTTGCGCAATCGCTGATCGAACTGACTGCTGAATGCTGACTGCTGAGTGCTGTCTTGATCTTACAGTCGCGAGAAAAGAAGGGTCAAACAAGCGAGCTGTGAGCTATGAGCAATGAGCTGTGATCCATGAGCATACCCTCAGTCTTGGATTCGAGGATTCTGTTCTCTGCGAGCGGTTGGCGATTCGATCAGAATGGGCCATGTGGGGGTTTGCATTTTGGGAATTTTTGGGGTGGGTACCCCCACCCCCTCCCCCTCGGTCTATTGGAATCATCGAGTTAGCGGAAGTGGGCACCTTTGATCTATGGGCTGCAATCACTTAGGGGCAAAATCTTGAGCCGCAGGGACTTAGCCCATCGGCCGCGCCCAGTTACCGAAAGCCGGTACGACGGTCTCGACTCCTCGATGATCGTTGATCGGGGCTGTGGAAGTCTAGGACATGCGTCACAAACGTGCTGTGGAAAAGGCTCAGCAATCGGAATCGAGTTCTCACGTTTGGCGGGAGATGTTGAACGAGTCTACGACCTTGCGGGTCGTTGTTTCTGTCGCCCCTCCGTGGCTGGGTCATTCGCCGCAGCTACCCACAGCTCGCGCTATGGGCTGCATTCTTTCGCTCCTCCGAAGCTAGTACTACGGAGCTGGTTTTTGTGCGGGATCGTTCGAGAAACGGACGGTTGGTTCCGGCGAAGGTGACGGGCGGGAGTACCCGCCCTCACCGCGCGGTCGCTACTTGTGACCACTCTTAACTGGAGCCCTTGGGCTGCCGACTTCACAGCAAGGGCAGGACCATGCATAGCTGCCGGTGGCGACACTACTACCGATGCTTGCCGAGGCGGATGCCTGAGGCGCAATGTCGGGATAGCTACTTTTATCAGTCCAATTCCCGCTGACGGTGACGGAGCAGTTGCTCCCGCCGGCAGCTTTGGAGTTGTACCACGAGAACGTGCACGGAGAGGACAACTGGTTGTTGTTGTTACTGTTGTGAACCGATCCTGTCACAATATCGATGTAAGGCTCTGCTGGCGCGGGCATCTTGCCTCCTGACATATCTTGGTGGAATTTCTTACTTCTGCTGCATGAGGGCCTGGTAACGCGGGTTGTCGTGCAAGTTATCGAAGCTCGCGGTTGCGCCCACGACGGAGCGCGAGTAACCGGCGGCCAGAGCCTTGCCAAGGAATTCCAATGCGGGCCCTGTTTCGCGCAACTGGTTGTACACCCCAGCGGCTACGAAAAGCAACTCTTTGTCGCCATGCCCAAGCTGCAGGGCGCGATCCAGTAAGTCCAAGGCCTGCTTCCGGTCGCCTAGCATCGCATGGTAGTTGGCGAGGTCTGCCAGCAGGTTCGGATCCCGAGGGTTGAGGCTACGCTGCTGCTCCGCTAACGAGATTGCTTTCCGGTAAGATTCGGCCGCAGCCTCATGATTACCGCCATAGTAGTAGGAATCGCCCAGATTCCCCCACGTTACATACTCGCTATTTTCGATTTTTAAGGCTGCCAGGTTATCCTGCGCTGATTCCTGGCAGCGG
>Ga0209698_10007114_pt1 | contig 11791 bp, 7 predicted proteins | sample LitLauG_LLR_2012_FD_187203 | JGI IMG/M metagenome (GOLD analysis project Ga0209698, IMG submission 187203) | Freshwater sediment microbial communities from Pennsylvania, USA - Little Laurel Run_MetaG_LLR_2012 (SPAdes) (version 2) | ecosystem: Environmental > Aquatic > Freshwater > Creek >... | reverse complement strand
CTTACTGCGTTTCACTGGCGCAAACTGCTCCATAACAACCTCCTGTTGCTACCTTGCTACCACACGGCGCTTCCGCCGGCTAGATAACCCTAGTTTTGCGCGGCACTTGCGGATTTCCCGCTGGCGCCGTGCCCTGCACTGCTCTCGCCCCGTCCGGCCTCGGTCGCACACTGAGCCATCAACGTGCTCGCCATGGCTTCCAGGTCCACTACCCGGACGGCATATCCCCGGTCGATCGCCGCTTTGGGCATTCCGAATACCACGCAGGACTCTTCGCTCTGCGCAATGGTCATGCCGCCCGCCGCTCGTACCGCTCCCAAACCCTCTGCGCCGTCGTCGCCCATGCCGGTCATGATGACGCCTAGCGTTTGCGGCCCGAACTCCTCGGCCGCACTCCGGAAAAGCACGTCGGCCGAGGGCCGGTGTCCGCGAATCCTGGGCTCGTCGCTCAGCAGCGCAACATTTCCCAACGGCAACTGCTTGACCTTCAGATGGCGGCTGCCCGGGCAGATCAGAACCCGGCCCGGCAGGAGAAGGTCTCCCGACTGTGCTTCTTTCACTCGCAGGGCGCAGCTTTCATCCAGTCGGCGCGCGAACATTTCTGTGAAGTTTTCCGGCATATGCTGGACCACCACGATCGTGCCGGGAAAATCCGCCGGCAACTGCGAGAAGACGTATTGCAGCGCGTTGGGGCCGCCCGTCGAGACGCCAATCGCCACCACTCGCGACGGCGCCTGGGCAGTGGCCAGCGGGGCTTTCCCGGACTGTTGGCCGCTGGTCAACGGCTTGACGATCACGCTCTTGCTCTGGCTCGCAGCCTTAATCTTGGCGATTAGTTCGGCGGCGATTTCGGGCATCCGCGTGGAAACGTCCTTCGGTTTGGCCACGAAGTCGAAGGCCCCCAGGCCCAGTGCCTTCAGCGTGATGCTGGCGCCTTCCGTGCTGTGCGAACTCACTACGATCACCGGCACCGGATGCCTGCGCATAATTTGCTTAAGCATGTCGATACCGTTCATGCCGGGCATTTCCAAGTCGAGCGTGACAACCTGCGGTTTCAGGTCTTCGATTTTCTTCAGCCCGAAACTCCCGTCCATCGCTGTGCCCACCACCTCGATGGAGTCATCCTTTTCGAGGATCTGCGGAATCAGCTTGCGCATCAGGGCCGAATCGTCTACTACCAGGACCCGCACTCGCGAACTCATGCGTGGCCTCCGGTAGCGCTCTGGCTCAAACGCGCCTTGTCCGCATGGGATAGCAGCAATCCGGAACTGACTCCTCCGGTTACAGTCGGCCGGGAGCGCGTGAAGTGCTCCACCACCGCCGACAGGTTCAGAATCAATACCACCCGGCCATCACCCAGAATCGAAGCTCCACTCACCAGGTCGGTCGAGACGGCATGGTCGTCCAATGCTTTGATGACCAACTCTTCCTCACCTTCCAGCCCATCCACGATGAGCCCGAACTTCCTCTCCCCCACGCTGATTACCAGCACAAACAGTTTGCCGGCGCCCCGGTCCTCTCCCTCCGCCGGAGGCCGGCCCAGCCGTACCAGCGGCAGGACCTGGTTGCGCAACTGCAGCACCTCATAGTGGTCCACCTGGTGGACCTCCGACTGCCGCGTACGCGCGATCTCGGTTACCGCATTCAGCGGGATGGCATACAGCCGTTGCTCCACGCGGAACAGCAGGGCCTTGATGATGGCCAGCGTCAGCGGCAGTTTCAGCCGGAACGTCGTGCCTTGCCCGGGATGGGTCTCGATGTGCACCGTGCCCTTCAGCCGGTGGAGCACGCTCTGCACCACGTCCATGCCTACGCCGCGCCCGGAGACTTCGGTGACTTCCTCCGCCGTGCTGAACCCGGGACGCTGAATGAATTCCAAAGTCTCGGCATCGCTCAGCCGAGCCGCGTCCTCCGCGGTTACAAACCCGAGTTCGATTGCCTTTCCCCGGATGCGCGCCGCATCCATTCCTCGCCCGTCGTCGCTCACTTCCACGATCACTTGGTTGCCTTGGTGATACGCCCCGAGACGGAGCGTGCCCTTCGGGGATTTGCCCGCATTCTGCCGCTCTTCGGCCGACTCGAGGCCATGGCTGATCGCGTTCCGAACCAGGTGCGTCAAGGGCTCGGCGATCGCATCCAGAATGCTCTTGTCGAGGTCAGTGTCCTGGCCACTCACTACCAGTTCGACGTCTTTGCCGCATTGCCGCGCGACGTCGCGCACCATACGCGGGAAGCGGCGGAACAACTGCTCCACCGGCACCATGCGGATTTTCATCACCGAGCGCTGCAGATCGTTCAGGACCCGCGCCTGAAAGGCCATGGCGTCGGCGAACTTCCCTCGCAAGGCTTCTTTTGGGTAGAACTTGGCGAACTCGTTGAGCGCCTGCTGCAGCATCGACTTGCCGATGATGAGCTCGCCTACCAGATTGAGCACGCTGTCGATGCGTTCCGAGTCGACGCGCAGGATATTCTCGGCCAGCGTGGTGTGCGGCTGAAGGACCGATTCCGGGGTGCTCTCCAGTTCCTCAGCTGGCACGGTCTCCTCGACAACTATCTCTCCTGTGGTGCGCGCGGCTTCCAGCTCGGGCAGTGGTTTCTGTACTCGCTTGGCTGCGCGTTTCGCTCCCGGCGCAACTTCCCCGGGCAGCAGGTCCACCTTGACGTGGGCAACGATGGTCGGGATGCGGCACTTTACCGAGACTTCCTCGCCCGCCCGTTCCGTCGCCACCAGAAACTCGACTTGCTTGGTCGCGGCCGGCGAACCAGCCTCCGGACGCGCCGCCAGAACTTCTCCGATCCCTGCCAGCGCGTTCTGCACCAGCTGCCGCCCCGCGATGGGCATAGCGCAGTGCGGATCGATCTGCGCCAGCACGTGGTACACGGAGTTCCCCTCCGACTGCGCCTTCTGAACCGCCAGCTTCTCGTATTCTGTCCACCCCAGCGCCTTGGCCGTGACTGCTGTCTTCTTGCGCCCGCGCTTGGCACCCGGATCGTCGGCCAGCTTCTTGACCATCTTGCGCAGTGGATCCCGCGATGGCAGTTTGCTCCGTTTGCGGTAGGCCGCGAGCATCGCCGTAAACAGGTCTGCCGCCGTGAAGGCGACTTCTGCCAACATCGTGTGCCCTGCAGCCGACTCCAGCGCCAGAGCGTCTTCCAGTTCGTGGGCCACCTCGCTCAGCTCGCGGTACCCGCAGGCGGCCGCGTCGCCCTTGAGCGTGTGCACTGTCCGCCGGATGCTGCGCACAATCTCGGGATCCCCGGGACGCTTCTCCAGCTTCAGGGCTTCGTCGTTTAGCGCCTGCATGAGCTCCTGCGCGCTCTCAAAGAAGAGCTCGCGAAGTTCCGCCATGCGCTCGTCGGACTGCTGGTTCACGACTTCACCTCAACCCGTTGATAGGCCGTTCCGCTGTTGCGGTGCACCATCTGGAATTTGTCCGTGAGACCCAGCAGGCTCTCCGCGTGTCCCACGAACAGGTAGCCCTCGGGGTTCAGACAGCGATAGAACTTGTTGATGAGCCGCTTCTGCTCGGCTTCGTCGAAGTACATCATGACGTTGCGGCAGAAGATCACGTCATTGCGCTGCGGCAGGTACTCGGTCTTCAGATTATGGAAGTCGAAGTGAACGACCTCCTTCAGCGCCTTCTTGACCGCGTACCGGTCTCCGACCTTGTCGAAATAGCGCAGGCGATAGCTGTAATCAACCGACGACATCTGATTTTCGCTGTACGTGCCGTCCTGCCCGGCGCGCAGCACCGAGTAACTGATGTCGCTGGCCAGGATTTCTACCTTCCAGGGGGCGGGAATCAGGGGCTTGGGTGACGGAGCCTCCACCGGCAGCGGATTGCGCATGTAGTAGTAGGCGAGCGCGTCGGCAATCTGCATGGCCATGGTGTAGGCTTCCTGCCCGGTGGAGCAGCCCGCGCTCCAGAAACGCAGCGAAAAATCGCGCCGCTCCTGCTTGTGGTGCAGCAGGTCTTCCAGAACGTACTTGTGGAACAACTCCAGTTGCGCCTTGTTGCGAAAGAAGCTGGTTTCGTTGACGGTGAGATTCTCGAGCAGTTGGGCCAGTTCGCCCTTGCCCGCGTCGCTGATCAGGAGACGGTAGTAGGCGTAGAAGGAGTCGACGCGGCATTCCTTCAGCCGGCGCAGCAGGCGATCCTGCAGAAAATGGGTGCGGCGTTCGTCGAAATGCATGCCGCATTCCTGGTAAACGAGCGCCTGTAGCAGTTTCAGTTCTGCTTCCGTGAGCGCGGGTGCGGGTGCTGCTCCTGATGTGCCCATGTAGTTTCCGGTGAAGCCGTGCTAACGTGCGCCAGCGCCACGCCCCTCCGCCTTGACGGGGGCCGGTGGCTTGGCCTCACCCGGCGCCTTTTGCGCACTGAACTCCAGCAGCTTGTTCATGTCCAGCAGCATGATGAGCCGTCCTTTGTACTTGCCCAGGCCGGTCACGCAGTTCAGTCCGCCTTCCTGCAGCACAGCAGGCGGTGGTTCGATCTCCGTGGAACCGATCTTCAGTACTTCGGAGGCAGAGTCCACGATCAGGCCCGAGAGCCGCCCGTTGTACTCCACCACGAGGATGCGGTTCCGCCGGTTCGAGGTCGCATCCTTGGTCCCGAAGCGCTTGCGCAGGTCCATGACGGAGACAATCTTGCCGCGCAGGTTGATGACCCCTTCCATGTACTCGGGTGCATCCGGCACGGCCGTGATTTCGGGCACGCGCACGATCTCGTGCAGGGAAGTGATCGGAACGCCGTAGGTCTCCCGGCCGACCTGGAACCCGACAATCTGCAGTTCGCGGTTCATGTGCCGCTCCTGGTCTAAGCCTGCGCTCCGGCTGTGGCCCGGCGTGCGCCCAGCGCCGGAGTGCGATCCTCTCGCGGGCTGCGATGTTCCACGTCGCCGGTGCGTCCCGCCACCCGCTCCATGGCATCCAGCAACTCCCGCGACATCTTCGACATCTGTTCCGCCGACGCCGCCAGTTCGGTCGAACCCGAAGTGCTCTGCTGGATCAGTTCGCGCATGCGCTCCATCGCCTTAACCACCGCCTGTGCACCCGACGCCTGCTCTTCCACTGCCGAGTTGATTTCGTGCGTGATTTCGTTCAGCCGCGTGGTTGCCCGCGCGATCTGCGACGAACCGTGCGACTGTTCGTTGGTGGCCGCGCCGATCTCCTGGGCGAACTTGTAGACCTCGGTGACCACGTTTGAGATCTTGCGCAGCGCGCCGTTCAGCTCGCCGCCCAGTTCCAGCCCCTCATTGACGATGGTGGTGCTCTCGTCCATGTTCTCGACCGCTTTGCGGGCTTCCTTCTGGATGCTCTGGATCAGCTCGGAAATTTCTTTCGTCGACTGCGCCGACTTCTCGGCCAGCTTGCGAACCTCATCGGCCACCACCGCGAAGCCCAGGCCATGTTCGCCCGCGCGTGCCGCTTCGATGGCTGCGTTCAAAGCCAGCAGGTTGGTTTGTTCGGCCAGGTCGTCGATAACCTCAATGATTTTGCCGATGTCGTCGGCGCGGGTTCCGAGCGCATCGATGATTGCGCCCGACGACTTGATGGTGTTGTTGATCTTGGTCAGGCCTTCCGTGGCCTTGTCCATGGTGGTGATGCCGCTGTGCACCTCTTCCCGCGAACGGTTCGAGATGTCGAGCAGCACCTTGGCCGTGTCGGCTACGCGCTGGATGGAAGCTACCATCTGGTCGATGGAAGCCGAGGTCTCGCTCACGCTCGACGCCTGCGTCTGCGTGCTCTTCACCATGTTCTGCACGTTCACGCTCATCTCGTGCATGGTGCTGGTGACCTCATCAATCGCCGAAGAGCCCTGCAGGCTGATCTTCGCGGACTCGTCCGAAGCTCCCGCCACCTGGCTGGACGCGCTCGCCACCTGCGAGGCCAGGTCGCGCACGCTGCGCACTAGGTCCCGCAGACTCTTGACCATCTGCTGGAAGGCGTGGCCCAGGGTGTCCTGCTTGGAGCGTGGCTGCACGTCGACCATCAGGTCGCCGTTGGCGATGGCCTCTGACACCAGAGCCATTTCCTTCAGGTACTTCACCATGCTGGCGAAGGTACGGGCCAGTTCCCCGATCTCATCCTGCCGCTGCGTGTCGGTCTCAATGTCGTGATCCAGGTCGCCGGTGTTACCGATCTTGTGCGCCACCGTCATCAACTTGGAAAGGGGTTCGGTGATGGAGCGCGCCGTGCGGTAGGCGATCACGCCGCCCGCGAAGAGGGCGAATATCATGGCCAGAAACGAAGTCACGATCGTCCGGTTGGCCGCGCTCTCATCCGATTGCCGCCGCACTTCCACGAGTTTCTTGTTCTCTTTGTCGGCCACATCCAGAAACTCGGTGGAATTCTTGACCCAGGCCGAGGCATCTTTCTGCAGATAGAAAATCTGCAGCTCCGCCACGGTGGCGTTCCCGCTATCCACATCCTTGCGTTTATCCACCAGCGGCTGGGCAAACTCCTTTGCCCAGCTCTGTTCCAGTTGTTGCACTTTTTCGAGAGCCGTCTTCTGCTGGTCGGAGCTGGCGAGAGCGGTGGATTTCTCCAGCTTATCGCTGAGCGCCTTGACGCCTTCGTTCATCCGGTCCACTTCACGGGTGTCGCCGCTTAACAGATAGTTGCTGAGGTACAGGCGGTTCTGCATCATCTGAAACCGCACCGCGTCCGTAGCCTCGGCCAGATCTAGCGACGCGCCCGCGGCTTTCTTGGCGTCATGCTCGCGCTGCACCGCCATCCAGTTGACCACGAACAGAAACACCACTCCCAGCAGCACTCCGCCAAAACTCAAATAGAGCTTCTTGCCCAGCGTCATCGCTGTTCCTCCGTCCCCAACCTCCGGTTCGCCCATTCGCGATTAACCAGAGGCCCTGCCAAGCCCACTCGGTTATTGAGTGGCCACGTTCGGATCGAACTTGAACTCCACAACCCCCGTAGTCTCCTCCGCTGCCGACTCGAAGCGCCATTTCTTGACCGCGTCCACCGCTGCATTCACCAGCAGCGGATGTCCGCCCATCACCTTGGTGCTCTTTACCGAGCCGTTCGGAGCCACCACCACTTGCACCTTCACCACGCCCGCGATGCTCATGCGACGCGCCAGTTCCGGATAGGTGGGCCATACCCTGGCCTTCACCTTGCGACTGATCTCGTCCTGCTGGGCCCGGCTCGGCAGGGGATGCAAGACGATCACTCCGGTGAGAGCCACCAAAAGAGCTCCCGCGAGCCACCTGTGAACTGTTCGTCGAGGCACAACCCCTCCCATGGAAAGAAAAATCCTACCCCGAGATGTGCAACGGCCGTGCCAGCTTTATCGTTGGGAACGTTACTTTGGTGACTGAGATAAGTGGTTGTGCCAGAAGGGCATGACCCGTCCTCCGAGGGGTGTTCCGCCTCGCCCCAGTGCAGAATCGTCTCACTGTAGGCAATACCCCTGCGCCAGTTCTCACCTTGAGACAACCCCTGGTCGCACTTTCGTGGGATTTCACACTTCGACACCCCGACCCTAATTCCCTTGACTCAAATTGAGATTGCACGGTACTTTCCCCTTATATTCAAATAACTTGTAGACGTTTGGCCGGTCGCAGGCGGTGCTTTTCCAACCATGCATGCGGGAGACATGACGCTCGTCGAAGGCTCCAATCCCCACTCAGACGAGGCCTTTCAGAAGCTGCTCTTGCGCTTCTCGGCGGCTGCCGCACAGGGCACCGACGCCGCCGCGCTGATCCGCTTGTTTTGCCGGGAGACCCGCGAGTTCTTCCAGGTTAGCGGTGCCTACTTCTGGCAATGCCTCTCACCCGAGGAAATGATGGGCGGCGAGGCCGACGGGCTGATGGCAGATCGCTTTCGCGGCCTCCACCTGAAAGCTTCCGAGAGCGCGGTTTCCGGGGAAGCCGTGCGCAAACGCCGCACTATCTTCGTAAATTTCATCGATCCCAACCACTATCCGCGCGCCTCCCAGTTCAACGCCAAGGCCATGATGGCGGCCCCACTGGTGGTTTCAAATGAAGTACTTGGAGCGGTCTCGTTCCTGCACGACAGCGATCCCGGCTTCTTCAACGAAGATCTTGCCGCCAAGGCGACCATCCTCGCCGGCCAACTCGGCAGCTTGCTCGAGGCCCGCCGCCTGACCGAGGTTTCCCGCGAGGACCACCGCCGTGCCGAAATCCTGGCAGAGGTGGCGAACGCCCTCCACGGCAATCCGGATGTCGCCGCCGTCGTCGAAGCCTTAGCCGATCGGATTCGCGTTCTCTTGCGTGCCCGGCTGGTTTGCGTTTTCGTACGTCAGGAAGGGCCCTTCGAACTACGCGCCGTCGCTGCGGACACTCCGCAATTGGGCAACTCCGCCCGTGCCCGCCATGACCGCACCGGATTGCGTTTTGCCGCCGACTTGGCCGCCCGGGCGGTAGCGGCGTCCGAGCCGGTCACTGTTTCCATTGATCCTGCCTCCCACGCCTTGGGCGACCTGGTGCCAGCGGGCATGTTGCTGGCAGCACCCTTCCGAACCTCTCGCACCCAGGGTGCGATTCTCATTTATCCCCGGCAGGACGGAGTCTTTACCACCGACGAACGATCCCTGGTGGCCGCTATCGCCGGCTTCGGCGCCGTCGCCGTGGCCAACGCTGAGTTGTATGCGACCGCCCGCGGTCAGGCCCACGAACTCCACCAGTTGCTTGAGATCTCCTCCGAACTCAGCTCCATCGGGAAGCTTGAAAAATTTCTGGAAGCGTTCGTGGTGCGCGCCGCCGACTTTCTCGGATTCAGCCGCTGCTTCATCGGGCTGCTCGAGGACGGCGCATTCCGAGTCCGCCTGGGCGCCGAACAGGGGGCTCCCCGCCACGTCGACCTGACTTTTCCCGAGGGTATCGCCACCAAGGCCCTGACCGCCAAGGAAGTCTTCTGGACCGACGATGCCAGCCAGCTTACGGGAGCCAATCGCGACGCCATTGCCAAGTTCAACATCAAGCAGTTGCTGGCCGTTCCCCTACTCGGATCCGACAGCCAGGTGATGGGAATGTTTGGCGTGCTCGACCGTCTGGATGAAGCGGGCATCTCGCAGGAAGACATTCGTCGCGCCCGCGCGCTCGCCGCCCAGGTTGCCGTCGCCTTGGAGGTCATGCGGAACCTCCACCGCTCGGAAGAGCATCGCAAGCGCGCCGAGGCCCTGATGGCCCTGGTCCTGGAACTGGGGAGCGTCGTGCATCTCCCGGATTTCAACAGCCGGTTCGTGGCCCGCGCCGCTGACTTGGTCGGCGCGAAGGCTTCGGCCCTGGCCTTGTTCCAGGACTCGGTTCTCGAAGTTGCCGTGCTACACGACCCTACCCGCGAAGGCCCGCCCGACCGCAGCCTCGAACGCCGCCTGAGCCACGCCCTTACCGAATCCCTGGCCCAGCATCCTGAACGCAGTTGTAGTGGCCCCGCTGCCGATCTTCTCGGATCCGCACTCGCCGCATCACTCGGCTGGCAGGACTGCACCCTGCTTCGCCTCAAGGGCTCCGCCGACGAGTCGGTCGGCGTGCTATGTCTCGCCAACCGTGGGCGCCGCCTCAGCAGTCAGGACGAGCAACTCCTCCACGCCGTCGCCAGCCACGCCGCCGTCGCCCTCGACAACGCGCGCCTGTTTACGCGCATGGACAAGGCCAACCGCCATTGGATGGAGATCTTCGACGCCATCACCGATTTCATCGTCGTCCACGACGAGAATCACAATCTGCTGCGCGTGAACCGCTCCCTGGCGGAATTTATCGGCGTTCCCCCCAGCGAACTCATCGGGGTCAACATGCGAGCCCTGGCCGCCTTGACCAGCGATTCCCCGGCTCATGCCTGTCCGTTCTGCCGCTCCTCGGGCGACGGCCCGGATGAGTACGTGCATAACGTGCTCGAACGCATGTACCTCGTCTCGACCTCCCGCATTCACGGAGCCAACAGCGAACGGCAACACACGATCCACGTCCTCAAAGACATCACCGACCGTCGCGAAGCCGAGCGCCGCTACCGCGAACTGTTCGACAACATTCAGGAAGGCCTGTTCTTCGCCGTGCCCTCCGGCCACTTCATCGAAGTCAACGACGCGCTCGTCCGCATGCTGGGCTACAACGACCGCGACGAGTTGCTGAAGATCGAAATTTCCACCCAGCTCTACTACTCGCCCGACCGCTTACGCTATCTGAACGAGGTGATGCAGCAGCACGGCGTCCTGCGCAATCATGAGGAAGTTCTCCGCCGCAAGGACGGCAGTGCCATCCATGTCTTGATCAACGCCTTCGCCGTGCCCGATGCCCACGGCCAAGTTCTCCAATACCGCGGCCTCATGCTCGATATCACCGGCCTGAAGACCTACCAGTCGGAACTCCAGCGCGCCCGCGACTTTTCCGAAAAAATCCTGAACAACACCCAGAGCCTGATCCTGGTGGTCGACACTGCGGGCCTGATCAGCTACGCCAACCGCCGCTGGTACGACCCCGGCTACGACCAGAAGCAACTGGTCGGCTGCCCCCTCTCCGATCTAGTCTCCCCTACCCGCCGCGGCGTCCTCGCCGATGCCATGAACTCAACCCTGTCCGGCCACCAGGTCGACAACCTCGATCTCGCCGTCCTGCGCGGCGACGGCCGGATCGGGCAATTTTCCGTCAACTTGAGCCCCATGCGCGACGAGCAGGGCATCGTCACCAGCATCGTGGTCGTCATGACCGACATCACCGACTCGGCCATGCTGCAGTCCAAACTCATCCATGCCGAAAAAATGGCCGCCGTCGGACAGCTTGTGTCGGGCGTGGCCCACGAGGTGAACAATCCCCTCACCGCCATCCTCGGATTCGCCGACCTGCTCATGGAAAATCCCGAGATGCCCGAGGTGGCTCGCAAAGACCTGCGCGTCATCCTGCAGGAAGCCCAGCGCACCAAGCAGATCGTGCAGAACCTTCTGAGTTTCGCGCGCCAGATGCCACCCCAGCGCAAGCCCGTGCAGCTCAACGGCATCCTGCGCCGTACCGTGCAGTTGCGTGCCTACGACTTCCACAGCCACGGCATCGAAATCGTCGAACACCTGGACGAAAACCTCCCGCAAGTGGTCGGAGACTCCCACCAGTTGCAGCAGGTCTTCCTCAACATCATGAACAATGCCTATGACGCAGTCCGCGAGACGGGCCGTCCTGCGCGCATCGAAATCATGACCGCCAGCCTTGGCACCTACGTCGAGGTCTCTTTCCGCGACAACGGCCACGGCATCACCCAGCCCGATCGCATTTTCGATCCCTTCTTCACCACGAAAGAGGTCGGCAAGGGAACCGGCCTGGGTCTCAGCATCTGCTACGGCATCGTCCGCGAACACGGCGGCGAGATTTTGTGCCACAACAACAATGGCGCCGACGGCGCGACGTTCATCGTCCGCCTGCCCGCCGTATCCGAACCGGCCTCGAAAGGAGCGGCCGCGGGGGTCGTACAACGATGAGTCTTCCAGCGATCAAACCCCAGCCCCTACCCATCCTGCTCATTGAAGACGAGCCTGCGGTCATGGCCTACGTCAGCGCCACGCTCCAACGCAGCGGCTACCAGGTCGTCTGTGCCAACTCCGGCGCTGAGGGCGTGCAACTGCTTGAATCCGGCGAATTCCTCGGTGTGGTCTCCGACATGGTGACGCCCGGCGGCGTCAACGGTGCCGACGTTCATGCCTGGATCGCCGCCCACCGTCCCGATCTCACCTCAAAACTGGTATTCATCACCGGCGACATCGCCAACGAAAAAACCGTCGAGACGCTCCGCAAGACCGGCGCTCCCTGTGTGGAGAAGCCCTTC
>Ga0209698_10007112_pt1 | contig 11792 bp, 14 predicted proteins | sample LitLauG_LLR_2012_FD_187203 | JGI IMG/M metagenome (GOLD analysis project Ga0209698, IMG submission 187203) | Freshwater sediment microbial communities from Pennsylvania, USA - Little Laurel Run_MetaG_LLR_2012 (SPAdes) (version 2) | ecosystem: Environmental > Aquatic > Freshwater > Creek >... | reverse complement strand
CCATAGAATGGACAGCCCGTAGACCGAACTCTGAAAGAAGGTAGCCGAAGATGCCTGCGCAAAATACCGCGTCGGCACCGGCACTTCCCGGATACGCAGACGCAAGCTCACAATCTGCGCCAGAATCTCCTGATCGAAGATGAACTGGTCGGAATTCATCTGGAGATTCACCGATTCCAGGACCTCGCGGCGGAAAGCGCGATAGCCAGTGTGATACTCGGACAGGTGCAATCCGAAGGTGAGGTTCTCGATCAGGGTGAGAAACCGGTTGGAGTAATATTTCCACCAAGGCATACCCTGCCGCATGGGGTTGGCTCCCATGAGCCGCGAGCCCAGCACCACGTCGGCGGCGCCCTCCTGGATGGGGCGGACGATTTCCGGGAGCAAGGTGGGATCGTACTGATAATCGGGGTGAACCATTACCACGATATCGGCGCCCGCGCGCAGGGCTTCACGGTAACAGGTTTTCTGGTTGGCGCCATAGCCATAATTGCGGTCGTGGACAAACAGCTCGAGCCCCAAGTCGCGCGCAATGCGGGCGGTCTCGTCGGAGCTGCCGTCGTCGACGAGAATCACCAGGTCCACCACATCCCGAGGCAGCCCGGCATAGGTCATATGCAGAGTCTTGGCCGCGTTGAACGCCGGCATCACGACCACCACTTTGGGTTTGACCAGGCTCATGGCAGTCGCTCCGGGCGCGCGCGAACGATGAACTGGTAGGCGAACAGCGTTTTCCGAATCCGGGCCATCAAGTAGGCCAGCCATTCGATGCCTCGTACCACCGGCGAGCCATCCCAGCGGGGCAGTGCCAGGCCCACGGGGGTAGCTGTCGAGAGGGTGTGTTCGATGCGGAACCCCGCTGCTCGCAGCAAGCCGGTCCAACTTTTCCAGGTGAAGAAATGCAAATGGGTCCGGTCGAATAATCCGTGCTCGTGTTGGGGGAAGCGCCCGAGAAGCACGTTCGCGCGGACATAAGCATTGCCGCTATTCGGCAAAGAAGCGATCAAGACGCCGCCGGGCGCCAACTGCCGCCGGCAATCCTCGAGCAACCGCAACGGATTGCGCAAGTGCTCGAGCACATCCGCGCAGAGGATGTAATCCCAAGCCCCGGCGAAAAGGGGCAGGCCGCTGTCCAAATCCGCGCCCGCGAAGCGAATGGATTCCGGGTGGGGCGTGCCGGGAAGGTCGATGCCGGTGACCGAATACCCACGGGCCGCGAGAGCCTCGCCCAGATATCCGCCGGCACAGCCGACATCGAGCACACGCTGCCCTTCGCCGCGGGGCGGAAACTCTTCCAGCAGCAGTCTATGGCTACTGTAAGGGCGTGGCTTGAATCGATACTGCGGGCGATGCTCCACGCCAGCCAAAATCATTTGGACCATTATACTGTGTGCGTTGGCACAGGTTGGATTTCTCTGGATCGTCGCCCGGTAACCAGGAACGCGTCCTTGGCGAGGGCGGGAGACGATGGTTTTCCGGATGATGCACATCATTTCGCGATGGTCCTAAACTCCTTGGTTTCCTGAGGTTCCGGAGGCAACTCCGGATTGGGAGACGCAGATGGGGCGCTTTTTTTCGCAAACGTCGTCTCCCGGGTTTGTCCACCGCAGCGTGGGCGGGGGACGAGGCTTGCGCAATAAGGCTGGATGACTGTTTCTCCCAATTTCAGTTTCCCTCGACAATCCGGCGATGCGAAGCTTCGAATCGGGAAGTGGTTCAGAACATAGGAAATCGTTTTGTGAGTTTTGGTGACCGCTTTTTCTTCGCCCGGGAAAAAGACACGTGTGGCGGCAGGAGAGCCCGTTAGGGCCTGTAAATACCGGTTCGAAGGATAGTATACTGATCGTTCGATAAAGGGAGTTCCGGCGTTGCTTCGACCATACACACTTTCCGAAATCCATCGCGCCATCACAGCGAGCGGCTATTTCAAGCCTGCCGACTTTTTGATCGAAGGCAAAGACCTGGATGGGGGTACCGATCTGCGAATTCAATATCGGTATGACCCCAGCCATTTTCTGGCTGTAATGGTGCCCCTCAAGAAAGACCAGGAGCTATACGGAAATTTGAACACTCTCGCGTACTGGGTACGCGGCCGGGTGTCGCCGGGTGAGCTTAATGCGGAAGAGCCAGTCACATTTAATGGCCTGGAGGGGCTAAAAAGAGGAATATCCGACTGGCTGATCCGGGTACGTTCTGAGATTCAGTCGGGCCCCTTTATGCGTCAAGTTGTAGAACAAGAGCAACAACTCGCCGATCTGCTCCGACGAGTCGAACAAATGCCTGATGACTACTTTTCGAATGCCGAGGCTGGAGATTTGAGGGGACGGCTGGACAAACTGGAATTCCGGCTCAGCGAGAACCTGACCGAAAACACGCAGGACCAGGAAGAACTTTCCGCTAAACTCAAGGACCTGGCGCTTGATATTCAGATGCTGAAAGATGGTCTTGGCCATCTGAAAAAGACAAATTGGGCTAAAGCGCTGACGATCCGGGCCTTCGAGTGGATCAAAGACCCGATCAACAGAAGACTCATAGGTTCCGGCGCGGAGATCGCAAAGGAGCTCCTGTTGGGCGCGGGGAAACATTCCACTAGCGCAGCTAATTAGGACAATTATATACTTGACGTACCGGGCCAAAGGCCGTAAAATCTATTCATGGACGGCCTGAAGACTCTAAAAGAAGCGATCATCTACTTCGGCGATTTCGACAATTGCAAGACCGTCATGATGCGCCTACGCTGGCCTGACGGCGTCGTGAAGTGCCCCCGCTGCGATTCGGACCACGTTATATGGCTTGCCAAAAACCGCGTGTGGAAGTGCTACGGCAAGCACGATCATCCAAAGTTCTCGCTGAAGACTGGAACCATTTTTGAAGACTCTCCCCTCGGTTTAGACAAGTGGCTCCCTGCGTTGTGGCTCGTCGTGAATTGCAAGAACGGCATTAGTTCTTGCGAACTGGCACGCGACCTTGGAGTGACTCAGAAGACCGCGTGGTTCATGGGCCATCGCCTCGGCTTTGCCTTGACTGAAGGCGGCCTCAGCGGACTGCTTTCCGGCGAAGTGGAAGCAGACGAAACCTTCATCGGCGGCAAGGCCCGCAACATGCACGCCACTAAGCGCGAGCGCCGAATCACCGGCACTGGCGGCAAAGACAAGACCGCCGTTATGGGTATCTTGGAGCGCGACGGCAAGATCCGTACCGCCGTTGTTCCCAACCGCAAGAAGAAGGCGCTTCAGTCTGAAGTCCGTAAGCACGTGCAGGCTGGTTCTGCACTCTATACCGATGCGCTGAAATCGTATGAAGGGCTGGAAGAGTTTCAACATCAAGTGATCGATCACGCCGTGGCATACGTGGACGGCAAGGTGCATACCAACGGTCTGGAAAACTTCTGGAGTCTGCTGAAGCGCGGACTCAGCGGCACCTACGTGAGCGTGGAACCATTTCATTTATTCCGCTACGTTGACGAGCAAACCTTCCGCTACAACAACCGGAAAGAGATGGGCGACTACGACCGTTTTGAATCGGCGCTTTCTCAGATCACCGGGAAGCGGTTGACTTACGAACATCTCACCGGCAAGGATCGCGCTGAGAGCCTGGAGCCTGCGCCGAACGTTATCTAAAACGGCAGAACAGGGGGAAGCGAAAAGGTGGCTAGTTCTTGGGCACTGCCCGCTTCTTCGGTTTTGCTTTCCTAAACGGATTGGGTACTACGCTCTTTGGCACAGACAACACTCCCTTGAGCGCCCGCGCGAATCGCTCCGCAGCTTCTGGTCCTTCGATCATTTCCGGGTGTTCTTTCATTGGCCGCCCTTACCCTTATTCTTCCACGGCTGGACAGCCGATAGGGGAACGCCAAGGGACTGCGCGTAATCCCTTGCTCTCTGCTCCATGAGATCGACGCCCTGCTGGAGATCCTGGCGGCTCAGAATGTAGCTATAGGGTGGCCATGCGCAAGAGTTGGCGCGGTCATAATGCGCCCTGCGTTTTTCCTGAGGGAAGCTAAAGGCTCGGCGAACTTGCCACGCAAGAAGATCGGCAGCCTGAAGCGGTAGGAACTGCTTGTCATCTTCATAGTCCACGTTGACGATTCTCCCCGCCAAGACAGGAGCCCCTAAAATCTGGTTATAAAGCTGCTTAGATGGATTTTCAAATCGCTCATGGCTATCGAAAACGAAATGGATTGGCTCGCTGTTGCCGAACCATTTTTCTAAAGAAGTGCAACAAGTGACAAACGCTGGAAACAAAAAAAAGTATGCGTTGTCCCACATCTCTGGGACCTGCGTTTTAACGATTTCGTCGTAATCTTTCTGTTTTGCCCGAACGTAGACCGCCTGCCTGGCGCGCTTGAGTATCACATCAATCAATGCGTTGATCTTCGCATCACGTTGTTCTGGAGTGAATCCCTCAAACTGATCGCGGAGCCGTTCCGCTTGTTTCATTTTGAAATATTCGATTCGAGGTTCCGCACACAAGACCTCCTGCCATTCGGAATCAAAGGCGTCCCAATCGGCAACTGTACCCAAATAGCCAGCAAGGACGAACCAAGGAGAATCCCCGCCGCTACCGCTGTCATCTACAAACGCCCGTAGCATCGTGACGTAATACTCCGCCCATAGATCATGGCGAAGGCCCGACACGACTTCCCTAATGCCTATTCGTGGATTCTGGAGGTCCTGAACAATTGCCGACATCACAGCACACCATGTACACTAAGAGTGCTGGCTCGACGAGCGGTGTTGGTAGCACCGAGCGACTGATCCAAAATCCAGCCGACACATTCAGGGGCGATTCTGTCGCCCCTTCGCATTTTCAGCCTAGCACAGTTTGGTACGGTAAGTATATAGTTACCCTAATTAGGGTAATAATTAACTTGACTAACCAAGGGTTCGGGACGATAATAAGGTAGAAAGCTTGGGGATAGACGGGTCGCGGGATTGGTTACTCGTCCTGAATCCACCAACCCTGGATCTCGGCACCCTTGATCTCGGCGACTACGGTTTCTCCGTCTTTGAGAACGAGGCGGTTCAGCCCGCCACCAGTGCCCTCAATCTTCTCAAAGGTTTCGGCTTTGATGCGGGCGGGTTTCTCTGCGCCTTTGATTTGAACGTAAACAAACTTCGGCATGTCGAAAGTATACATGGTCGTGACGGTGATAGTCATAAGGACCTCGCACAAAAGGAATAGATAATGGAAGCGCCCAAGACTCTACAGGATGCGGTCCTCTACTTCGCGGATTTCGAGAACTGCAAAGCGTTCATGGTGGGGCTGCGCTGGCCGGATGGCGTCGTAAAATGCCCCACTTGCGGATCGGATCACGTCGTATGGCTTCAGAGCGTTCGGCGCTGGAAATGCTATGCCAAGCATGAGCGTCCCCAGTTCTCCCTGAAGACCGGAACTATCTTTGAAGATTCCCCGCTCGGCCTGGACAAGTGGCTTGCTGCGGCTTGGCTCATCTGCAATTGCAAGAACGGCATCAGTAGCTACGAAATCGGCCGCGACCTCGGCATCAGTCAGAAGTCGGCTTGGCACATGATGCACCGCTTACGGTTCGCTTTCCACCACGGGGGCTTTAACAAATTTTCAGGCCAGATCGAAGCGGACGAAACCTTCATCGGAGGCAAGGCGCGAAACATGCACGCCACTCAACGCGCGAAGAAAATTACTGGCACTGGCGGCAAAGACAAGACCGCCGTTATGGGCATTCTGGAGCGCGGCGGCAAAGCGCAAGGTTAGCCGGGTTCGTGCGACCGTAGTTCCAAACACCAAAAAGAAGGCGCTTCAGGCTGAACTTCGTGAACACGTTCTCGCTGGCTCCGCAATCTTCACTGATGCGTTGAGGTCCTATGACAGCCTGGATGAGTTTCAGCATGAAGTCATCGACCATGCGGTCGCGTATGTCGGGGGCGAAGTCCATACCAACGGACTGGAAAACTTCTGGTCACTCCTGAAGCGTGGCATCCACGGTACCTACGTCTCAGTCGAACCGTTCCATCTGTTTCGTTACGTCGATGAGCAAGGGTTCCGGTACAACAACCGCAGGGGCATGAACGATTACAACCGATTCAAGTTGGCTATGTCGCAGATCATCGGCAAGCGCCTGACTTGGAATCAACTCACCGGCAAGGAATCTAGTCCGACGCCTGCCTTCTGAACCACCTAAGCGACAGGGGCGCGGGAAACGCACCACTAAGTACACCCCATCAGGAGGGAAGAAGCGAAAAGTGTAAGGTGATAGAACATGGCACCAAGTGGATGGGACTAACCATCCGCTGAAAGGAGGTGCCTTGATGCCTATAGCATCTCAGGTAGCCTGCTGTGATAACCCGGACTTAGTAACGAAGTATTTTCCTCTCGTTGCTTGCCGCGCCTGTGGCCTTATATGGGACGAGGGTATACCCGAATCCCAAGCACAGTATCGTGAAGCAGTGGACCTACCGTTAAGCGCCTAACCTTAGCAGGGGACGTTATCACAATTAACGTTCCCTGCTTCCTGATTCTTCCCTCCTCCTGCGATAAGACCCACAACAAACCATCACTTCAACTCCAAACATGGGGCTGCTTTATCGAATGCCTTGAGTTTGCCTTGGCTACCATCCCCCTGGACGGGTGTGCCGTCTGGAAAGTAGTTCCCGCCAGTGTTGTGCAAAGCGCCATGCACCATGGACTCTAAAACCCACGGCCCGTCCTCCCTGCGCAAGAACATCAACACGACAGATTGACTGGCATAGTACAGATATCGAGTGTCTATTCCCTTGTCGATCACATCCTTTTGGGGATTGCCACACCGCTGGATCGCAATATCTGGAGTCAGCCCGCGTATTACTTGCCGAGCCTCGCCATCTTTCTGAATTTTTTCAAACTCATGCTTTTGCGTTATATACGAGCCAATCCAGCCGGGTAAACTAACCGCAACGAAGGCCGCAATCGCTCCTAGGAAAACCCCAGTCGCGATCTTAAGTGTTAGGCTCATCACCTAAACACTTAACAAGTGGTTCGGATCGGAGCAAGGGGGTTGCGTTCAGGGGCGAAGCCCCTACGCCTGCGGTTTACCGGCCCGCTTCTTTTTGATCCGCGCCCGCCGCTTTTCTTCCTTCAGGATCGCGCTCTTAGGAACGGAGATCGCGGCCCGCATTGCGGCCTGGAACCGCTCCCATGCTTCCGGGCCTTCGATCATCTCTCGCGGTTGCCCTCTCATGCCCACCATATTACCTCCGCCGTCGATTGTCTTAGGTAACTGCCTCGCCGAGTGGCCTGCCCTGCCTGTGAATAAGCGGCCTTGAGGCGCTATCGCTTGAGCCGAGTAGGTCCAGACGTTTGCCGATGATCCCCTTACATTTGCCAACGCCATTTTCCGTCTCTTCCCTGCCGCAATAGGCCACCATGTCGGCTGCTTGTAGCGGAGGAAACTCCTGGTCATCGGCAAATGCTAACGATGGGAAGAATTGCTTCACCGCAGACCTAGCCCTCATTTTGAGGAAGAGTTTAAGGCACTGCACACTATACTCCTCAGAGAGATCGTAGACTAGATTGAACTGATTGTTTGATGTGTTGGCTTGCAGGGAGCGCTGTATGATGCGGTTCAGTAGACCATCGAAACCAGCATACAGTGGGTTCTTTAGCAGGTTTTTGGTCACCGGATCAAGCTGCATGAATTTCGCTGTATCATGACGAAGAAGATCTGTAGGCCGCTGCGCTCATGCAACAACTTCCCAAGCGCTTCTAGTAGCTCATCCCGCTCTGCCTCGCCGGTCTTGCGGTCCTTCCAGCCCCGAAACTCGCCCTCCAGCCTCATAGCCTCCTTCATATGAAGGTACGCGATATTGGCATCCTTCAAGAGATCGTTCCACCGCCGCCAGAATCCAGCGACTTCGTCCTCCCGAAAGACGCACACGCCGAAGGCTACGTTCTTCGTGTCGTGGAGTTTGCCACTTTCGTCGCAGTGAACCTGGAATATGGCCATGTAACCACAATCCTCCCGGTCTGGAAATGAGCGCAAGAACCCCTGCACTCCTTCCGCCACCGGTCTACATGGCCTCTCCAGCCGAAGATATGGGTGGACCAACTCCGCCGATTCGTTACAGATGGGAGCCTTTTTAAATTGTAGTGTGGGCTTCATGGTTAGTCAAGTTAATTATCACCCTAATTAGGACAGCGCCACGCCACCGTTTCGCCGCATTTTCCCCGAGGAATGCCCGGAATGTGTCCCTAGGAATTGTGCGATATCTAACATTTTGGACGGATAGTAGACGTTAACTCTTGTGATATTTCGAGTACAATCTGTGGAATAACCGGCTCCCAGGAGGGGCCGATCAAGGGAACTATGTCTGAGTCGGCCGCCCGGGCAGTGCGATTCGACACATCGCCTTCTTCTCCTGCGTCGTATTTGTGGCAAATCCCAGGAAAGCCCCTAGCCGTACGCATCCGCTTGGAACTAATAGAACGACTAGAACACGAGGTAGGTGAGAAGTCTCGTTCGCTGAGTTTCCGCGGATCGGAGATCGGAGGCGTGCTGCTGGGAGGCGTCTCGGGCGGCGCGCCTGCGAATGTGTCGATCGACGCCTTTGAATTAATTCCGTGCGACTATAGCCGCGGTCCGCTCTACCGTTTCTCGGAAGCGGACTTGGCGCGGTTCCGGCGCGCAATAGAGTTGCGCAGGAGCAGCAACGGGCCGCGGGTGGTAGGTTTCTTCCGCAGCCATACCCGCAAGGGTTTGAATCTCGACGCCGAGGACGTAGCTTTGTTCAACGAGCTCTTTCGGGAGCCGCACCAGGTGGCGCTGCTCATTCGCCCCTATGCCAGCAAAACGAGTACGGCGGGTATCTTCATTTGGGAAAACGGAAGCGTGCAGGGCGATGCCAGCTATCAGGAATTCCCGTTCTGCCGCTCGGAGCTGGAACACGGCGCGGGGAGCGAATCGGCGGGTTCGAGCCAGGAAGCGCCGGCTCCTGCGGCGACGCCAGCCGCGCCACCCGAGGCGCCTAAGCCGCCGGCGCGTGCGCAGATTGTTCCCATCGCCTCGCGCAAGGAGACAGCGATTCCCCCGCCGGCGGGGCGCACCGCGGAAAGCAAGGCTCCGCTGGCGCCGGAACCCCGGGCGCACGCGATCGAAAAGGTCCCGGCAGCTCCGTCGACAAAGACGCCTTCGGCCGAAAAGCCGGCTCCCGAACCAAAATTCGGCGTCGGAAGAGCGGGTTCTATACTGGCGGCCGCGGGCGCAATCGCGAGTTCCATATTGGCCACCGCGGCCGAAAAGGCTGGGGGGACGGAAGCGCCAACGCCCGGAACGCGCCGGCTCAGCAAAGTGATTTGGATCGCCGGCGGCGGTGCGGCTGGGTTGCTGCTGCTGAGCGGCATCCTGGTTTACCCGGGAATATTCCACAAGTCCAAGCGGGCCGCGATCGCGGGGCCGGACGCCGCGCTCTACTTGCGCGTGGAGAGGTCACAGGGAGAACTGCTGCTGACGTGGAACCGCGATTCCGACGCCGTCCGGAACGCCGAGCATGCGGTGCTTACCATCGTTGACGGAGACCAGCATGCGGATGTGAACCTGGAATTGGCACAACTGCAAGACGGCAGCATCGTGTATTCGCCTTCCAGCCCGGACGTATCCTTCCAGTTGTCGGTTATTGGAAAGGACTCGTCCAAGAAACAGAGCGAGTCGGTTCGGGTATTGCGCACGCGGCCGTCGCCGATGCCGGACAATCCGCCGCCAAGCCCCAAGCCCACGATCACGACGATTCGTCCGGAAGTCACGGCGACGACCGTTACCGAGAGCGCGCCATTGAAGCCGTTCGTAGTGGAGACGCTAGCGCAACGTTTGCGGCCGGAGCGTCCTTCGGATTTGCCCGATGCACCAAGGCTGAGCTCAGCCGAGCCGGCGCCGATCGCGCTACCCGGCGCGAGCCTGACGCCGCCGGCCCCGGTAGGTACGCCGGCTCCGGCGCAAGCCGCTCCGGCCGGCTCCGCCCCCGTGAAACCGGGCGGGCAGTTGCAGGCAGCCGAAATCGTTTCCCGCACCAACCTGGAGTATCCGCTGGCAGCCCGGCAAGCGCGGGTGCAGGGCGCGGTCGTGGTGCTGGCGGTGGTAGGTCCCGATGGCCGAATCAAATCCGCCAGCGCGATCTCGGGGCCGCCCATGCTACAGGGCCCCGCGGTGGCTGCTGTGAAGCAGTGGACCTACAAGCCGGCGACACTGAACGGGGCGCCGGTCGAGTCGGAAACGCGCGTCAAGCTGGATTTCTCGCTGGGGCGCTAGCGGGCGCTTGTGACCTGACGCGCCGGCCGCGGATCAAACTACGCGTGCAGGATACCCGCAAAATCGGGCGCTTATGGGAGACCTCGAAACGCCTATGCTACCGCGACCCGCTGGTCTGCGCGCGTGCTGCGCTGGTGGCCAGCTCGTCGCAACGGTTGTTGTCGGTGTGGGAGGCGTGACCTTTGGTCCACGACCAGGTGGTTTTGTGGCGCTCGGTTTGTTCATCGAGCGCCTTCCACAAGTCCTGGTTGACGACCGGCGTTTTTGAGGCCGTCATCCAGCCTTTGCGCTTCCAGCCGTGGATCCAGCTCGTGATTCCGTTCTTGAGGTACTCGGAATCGGTAATGACCTCGACTTCACACTGTTCCTTTAGCGCGCGCAACCCTTCGATGGCTGCCCGCAGCTCCATGCGGTTGTTGGTGGAATGGGGCTCGCATCCCCAGACCTCTTTCTTGTGTTCGTTGTAGCGCAGGATGCACGCCCAACCGCCCGGGCCGGGATTGCCGATACAGGCGCCATCCGTGATGAGGCGGACCTTCTTCACGGGGCGAGCGCCGGCTCCGTCTGAAAGAATTCGTCCACCAGGCCGAGAATGGAGTGCGCCTCATGGGCGTGGTAGATCCGCGTCCGAAGTTGTGCGCCGTGGCGCACGCCATGGGTGAAATACGTGGCGAACTGCTTCATTTTCCCGACCGTGTCCTTCTCGTCGCGCTGCATGAGCATGGCGTAATACCGGCGCATCATTTCATATCGATCGAGGTCGGTGGGTTCGTCGTAGGCGCCCGCGGCGAGATACTGCCCGATCTGGCGGAAGATCCAAGGATTGGAAGAGGCCGTGCGCCCGACCATGACGGCATCGCAGTTGGTCTCGCGCACCATGCGGACGGCATCTTCGGGCGTCACGATATCGCCGTTGCCGATTACCGGGATCTTGACGGCAGCCTTCACTTCCGCAATGCGGGACCAGTCGGCCCGGCCGCTATAACCCTGCTCGCGGGTGCGGGGGTGAAGGGCGATCGCCTGCAAGCCGCAGTCTTCGGCCAGTTGGGCCATGCGCACCGTGACCAGTTCGGAATCGTTCCATCCGGCGCGGTACTTCATGGTAAACGGGATCGTAATGGCCCTGCGTACTTCGCGCAGGAGCTTCTCGACCAAGGGCAGATCGCGGAGGAGTCCTGACCCGCCATTGCATTTGACCACCTTATTGACGGGACAGCCGAAGTTGAGGTCCAGGATATCGAAGCCGAGATCCTGGCAGACCCGGGCGGCATCCGCCATGACGGCCGGATCGGCGCCGAAGAGCTGCGCAGAAATAGGATGCTCTTCGGGCTCAAAGGCGAGATATTTCAATGTCTTAGTGGGCTTACGGGCATTCAGCGAAGCGCTCACCCCGTGGGAGCTGGTGAACTCCGTCATGATGAGCCCGCAGCCGCCGAGATTGCGGATAAAGCGGCGGAACACGGTATCGGTGACACCCGCCATGGGTGCCAGAACCGTAGCGGGCGCGATGCGCAGGGGGCCGATCGGAAACTGTGAG
>Ga0209698_10007111_pt1 | contig 11793 bp, 8 predicted proteins | sample LitLauG_LLR_2012_FD_187203 | JGI IMG/M metagenome (GOLD analysis project Ga0209698, IMG submission 187203) | Freshwater sediment microbial communities from Pennsylvania, USA - Little Laurel Run_MetaG_LLR_2012 (SPAdes) (version 2) | ecosystem: Environmental > Aquatic > Freshwater > Creek >... | reverse complement strand
CCTCTAGCTCGGCGCGGCGGCCTGCAAATTGGGAGTCCGTGATCCGAACAGGTTCATGGGCAAAACGGAAGCTACTTTGGAGCCTAACACCCACATCGAAGCGTGAGAAATCCTTGTCAAACGGATGCTGGATGGTGATACTCCCGGCTCTAAGTTCTGTTCGCTGGCTAGGTTATCACAAAAAAGTCGAGCGACTGCCGGCCGCAAAGCCAAGAATATGCCGACATTTGAATCAGCGTTGACAATGCATAGTTACTCTACCGTCGGGCGCAACTCCACGCTCGCATAAATCTTCACCAGTAGCAGCGACACGCCGAGCGATTCCAAACTCACCACCGCGTCCAGCCCTTCATACGTGCCGATGATCCAGCGCTTGTCCGTTGTCTTGTGCGCTCCTTCCACGCGCGTCAGATCTTGCGCAACTAGCAAATACTCTTCAAAAGACTCCAGCCGGCGGTAAAGAATGAACTTCTCGCCGTAATCGTAGTCGGCTGTCGAAGGAGAAAATCTTCGACAATGACCTTCGGGTTGGTCACCGTGCTTGATGCTCGTCGGTCAGCGCAGGCTTGCCGCAGACCACCATCATGTCGGGAATCAGATATTGCTTTGGACTCACCCGCAACCGCAGCGGCGATAGGGCTGTCCGGCAAGATGACTTTGCCAGGCGTTGACGAAGCATGCTGCCGGCGTTGAGGCTAATTAGCGAATGTTCCCAACGCACTGCCGCGACCGGAAACAGCTCACCACGTGATATTCACTCGGTATTTCCGCCTTGCGGTCGAGCGCTAAATAGTCCTCAACAGACACTTTGCCAGCCGGAAGAGCACACATGTGAGCAGTGTACAACCGTTGAGCAAATGACAGGTGATTTAATAACAGGGTGCTGATGATTCGAATTGCTTCTGTTGTTCTATTGATAGGTTCGCTAGCGAGTGGGCAGACGAGACCCACTCCGCCTACGCGCGATGCGCACACGGTCGGCTATGTTGAGGCGAAGGAGTTACCGGATGGCACGAATGCTCCGGCCGATGTGGATGGCAACTTCATCTTGGGTCCGACGCATGCGCCTGCTCCTGCGTCAACAGTGCAAGAGGGCGTGCCGCAGGGTTCGGTTTTCACCTTCAATATGGAATCGAAGGATAGCAAGATGTATCCGGGCATTGCGCGTGAGCCGAAAACGTTTGGTACGCCCGACCCTACCAATCCCGCCAAATTGGATGTGACCACAAGCCATCCCGCCGCCTACACACGAGTGGTGACGGTTTATGTGCCGAAACAATATATACCCGGCACAGCGGCACCGTTCATTGTGGGCGCGGATGGACCGGACAAGCTTCTGGTCACTGTGCTGGACAATTTGATCGCCGCGAAGAAGGTTCCTGCCATGATCGCCATTTCGATTGGCAACGGCAGCGGAGATGCCCAAGGCAGCGAACGCGGATTAGAGTACGACACGATGTCGGGCAAATACGCAGAGTTTGTCGAGACGGAAGTGCTGCCGGTGGTTGAGAAGCAGTACAACGTTAAGCTGACGAAGAATCCAGACGGGCGAGCGACGATGGGCGGCAGTTCCGGCGGGTCGTGCGCTCTCATCATGGCTTGGTATCACCCGGAGCTTTATCACAGGGTGTTGACGTACTCTGGCACATATGTGAATCAACAATGGCCTTGGAACGCCGAGACTCCCCACGGCGCTTGGGGGTTCCACGAGACGCTGATACCCAAGGCCAAGAGAAAACTGCTGCGGATCTGGATGGAAGTGGGAGACCGCGATCTTCTCAACCCCAACATCATGCAAGACAACATGCACGATTGGGTGGTTGCGAACGAGAATATGGCAAAGGTGTTGGCGGCCAAGCACTACCATTATCAATTCGTGTTCGCGCGTAACGCCGGACATACCGATCGCGTCGTTAAGCAAGAGACTCTGCCCGAGGCGCTCGAATACCTGTGGCATGGCTACGCTCAATCAACGCCCTAAGGCGAGAAGCGCATAACAGCTACACTAGAATCTGTGTCTGATGAATGGTCACTTTACAAATTGGTGACAAATCTCGGCAGCAGTTTTACTCGCGGCTCGGCCAGAAAATTCACTTATTCAAATGTTTTCTTTAGTATCGCGGAGGTCCTGCTGTGTCTACGATCCGGATGGCCAGGATCCAACATTTTCGGGGAGGAGAGATAGATGCGGCATTTGATTTGCTGGCTTTGGGTCGGTCTAGCAAGTGTCCTCGATTGTACGGCGCAGACCCAATCCCTCACCTGGGAAGATGCCCAACAAAGATTTCGCTCCAATAATTCCACGCTACTGGCGGGACAGGTTTCCATCGAAGAAGCACGCGCGCAGGAAATTAGCGCTTTTTTGCGGCCGAATCCGGATATGACGTTAGGTTGGGATCAACTCACACCGTTCAGCAACAACCCGTACCGGCCGCTCTCACAGTCCTATTTGTATTGGAATTTCAGCTACCTGCATGAGCGCGAGCACAAGCGAGAACTGCGGTTGACCAGCGCCAAAGATGCGACGGAAGTTGCTCGTTCAGCGCAGGCGGACCTGGAACGGAATCTGCTGTTTAACTTGCGCGACGCCTTCGTGCGAGTGCTGCAACAGAAGGCCATAGTCGCCGTGGCGCAGGACGGGCTTGCCTACTACGAGAAGGTGCTGGCGATTAACAAAGATCGGTATGATGGCGGCGCCATTGCAAAGGTCGATTTTCAGCGATTGGAATTGCAGCGGTTGCAATACCTTTCCGATTTGCAGACGGCGCAAGTGAACTTAAGGACAGCGAAGATCGATCTTCAACAACTATTGCAGGACCGTTCGCCAGTTGAACGATTCGATGTAACCGGCGATTTTGACTACGTGGAGCCGACGATGCGACCGGAGGAGTTGCGGACGGAAGCGCTGAATAGCCGGCCCGATCTGAAAGAGGCGCAGCAAACGCTGGCCAAGGCTGAGACGGATCACAAGCTTGCCGTTGCCAACGGATCGACTGATCCAACGTTCGGCTTTGACGCGTCGCACCAGCCCACGCCGCTGAATACATATATAGGTTTTAGCGTTTCGGTACCATTGAGGATTTTCGATAAGAATCAGGGTGAAAAGCTGAGGACGTCTTTGGATGTAGGCCACGCGCAGAAATTGCGGGATGCGGCGGAGATGGCGGCGCTGCACGATGTGGATTCGGCCTACGCAACGCTGGAAAGCACGCTAAATCTATTGCGGCCCTACAAAGAGAAGTATTTGAAGGAAGCGGAAGAGATCCGGTCGACGATTCGTTTTTCGTATGAACATGGAGCGGCCTCTTTGATTGATTTCCTGGATGCGCAGAATGAATACCGGACGACGCGCTTGAGTTATTTGAATCTGGTGGGCGCCTATTTGTCGGCGGCAAACCAAGTGAATTTTGCGGTAGGGCGTGAGGTGATTCGATGAAACTGATGTCGCTGGCGCTGCTGATTGTTGGTTTGCTGGGTTTGTCGAGTTGCAGCGGATCGAAGCCCAAGGTGGACGAAGCGGCGGCGGCTCCTCCTCCGGTGCAGGTTGTAGAACAGCACCCCGATTTGAATGTGATCAAAGTGGACCAGCCGGAACGATTCAAGCTGGTAACGGCGAGCGAACGCGAAGAAAAGCCGGAAGTGCACGCAACTGGATCAGTGACACCCGACGTTTCACGATCGGTGCCGGTGGTTTCATTGGCTTCGGGCCGAGTGGTGGGCATTTACGCCAAACTAGGCGACGACGTAAAAAAGGGCCAGCTTCTGCTCAAGGTACAGAGCAACGATATCGTCAATGCGTTTCAGACTTATGAGCAAGCAAAGGCCGACGAAAAGCTGACGAACATCCAGCTTGATCGCGCGAAATTGCTTTATGACAAGGGTGCAATTTCACTGAACGATTTGCAGGTGGCGCAAGACGCCGATGAAAAAGCCAAGGTGGCTATGAAATCGAGCGCACAAATGATTAAGACTCTTGGCGCCGATGTCAGCCGGGAAGATTCGGTCATTAGCGTTTATGCTCCGGTATCAGGAACGATCGTCGAGCAAAACGTAGTGCAGTCTTCGAGCGTGCATACGCCGGATAACCAGCCGAACTTGTTTACCATTGCCGATCTTTCGCATGTTTGGATTCTTTGCGACGTTTACGAGAACGACCTCGCAGCGGTGCGGCTGGGTGAAAGCGCGGATATCAAGCTGAACGCTTATCCGGAACAAACATTCAAGGGTCGGATTGCCAATATCGGCAAGGTCTTAGATCCAAATCTGCGTACGGCAAAGGTGCGGATTGAACTGGCGAACCCGGGAATTATGCGGTCTGGCATGTTTGTGACAGCAATTTTCTACGGCTTGAAAGGCACGGTTCATGCCGTAGTGCCGAGCACGGCGGTTCTGCATTTACACGATCGCGACTGGGTCTTTCTGCCCGCAGAGAATGGACAATTTCGCCGCATAGAAGTGAGTGGCGGAAAGATTGAAAACGGCACGCAAATCATTATGAGCGGAGTTTCGGCGGGCCAACAGATTGTGCAGGATGCGCTTGCGCTGAATTCCGAAAGCGAGCAGTAACGAACGCATGATCCGTGGATTCGTAAACTACTCACTCGCGAACAAATTACTGGTGCTGGTGATTGGCGCGATGCTGCTCGCTTGGGGTGCGGTGTCGTTCAAGAACCTGCCGGTGGAAGCCTATCCGGACGTTGCAAATAATTACGTTCAGGTGATTACGCAGTGGCCCGGACGCGCAGGCGAAGAGGTTGAACAGCAGGTTACGATCCCGATCGAGGTTCAGATGGCCGGCATTCCGTTGATGTCGAACATCCGCTCGGTTTCCGAATTCGGATTGTCGGTCGTCACGATGAGTTTCGACGACGAATCAGACAACGACAAAAATCGCCAGAAGGTCTTGGAGCGGTTGTCGCAAGTGACTTTGCCCGCAGGATTGCAACCAACGATGGGGCCTGATTACAGTCCTGTCGGCCAATTGTATTGGTACACGTTGACGAGTACGAATCCGCAATATGACTTGATGGCGCTGAAGTCACTGCAGGATTGGGTTTTGACGAAAGAGTTGAAGTCTGTGCCGGACGTGGTGGATGTTTCATCGTTCGGCGGAGTGACTCGCGAGTATCAAGTTCCGATCGATCCGAACAAGTTGATTTCTTATGGTCTGAGTATTGGTCAAGTGGAACAGGCATTGACCAATAACAATGCCAATGCGGGCGGGAGCTTTATCCAAGCGGGTGAGCAGCAAGTGAACGTGCGTGCGGTTGGCCTGTTTCGGAATGTTGCCGATATCGCTCAAACAGTTCTGAAAAATCAGAACGGCACGCCGATTCTGGTGCGCGATCTCGCGATGGTCACGCAAGGCGCGAAGATCCGTTTAGGAAAGATTGCCAAGGCGACGCACAAGGAAGCCGGAAAAGTGGTGGACGATCCCGACACGATTGAGGGCATTGTTCTTCTCCGCAAAGGCGCCAACGGTGATGCCATGCTTTCGGCACTGCATGAGAAGGTCAATTATCTCAACGACCACTTTTTGCCGCCGGGCGTGAAGATCGTGCCGTTTCTGGATCGCAGCGAGTTGGTGCATTTCACAACTCATACCGTGATGCACAACCTAACTGAGGGCATTGTGCTGGTTTCGGTGATTCTGTTTCTATTCCTGGGCAATTTGCGTTCCGCGTTCATAGTGGTGTTGACGATTCCGTTTGCGCTGCTGTTCGCGTCTATTTGTTTGGATTTGGATAAGGTTCCGGCGAATCTACTTTCGCTGGGTGCGCTGGATTTCGGCATGGTGGTGGACGGTTCGGTGGTGGTGGTGGAGAATGTGCTGCGGCATATTACGACGGCACGGAATCGAGAGAAGACGCTGCACGAGTTGATTCGCGAGGCAGTGCAGGAAGTGCAGCGGCCAGTCTTCTTTGCGCGTGCCATTATCATCACTGCTTATTTGCCTATCTTCACTTTGCAACACGTAGAAGGACGCTTGTTCCGGCCGATGGCTCTGACAGTTGCTTTTGCTCTGTTAGGCGCACTGTTATTTTCGTTATCGATTTTGCCGGTGCTCTCGGTGCTGCTGTTTGGACCGAACACGAAAGAATGGCACAACCCGATTCTGGAAGCGCTGATCAAGGGCTATCGGAAGTCACTGGAATTCTTCATGAGCACGCTGCCGAGACGGTTGCTGATTGTGGGAATCGCGGTCGGTTTGCTAGTCGCCTCAGTTGGACTGATGGTAGGAGGGGCGATTGGATCGGAGTTTCTGCCGCACTTAGACGAAGGGGCAATTTGGGCACGCGGTACGCTTGCGCCGAGTACGGGGCCGGAAGAAGGCGAGCGCGTGATGAATGAAGCCCGTCTGAAGTTCGCAAGCTTTCCGGAAGTCACGCAGGTGGTGAGCCAGGTGGGAAGGCCGGATGATGGAACGGATTCGTCGCTCTTTTCGAACACGGAATACTTCATCGACTTGAAGCCGAAGGACAAATGGCGGCCGCTCTTTGGAGAGAACAAAGAAGAGTTGATTCGCGCAATGGACCGGGAAGTGACGAAGATGCCGGGCGTGATCTGGAACTACTCACAGCCGATCTCCGACAACATGGAAGAGGCGGTGAGCGGCGTAAAAGGCGAACTGGCAATCAAGATTTACGGGACGGTCTTGAAGGATTTGGAAGAGAAGGGTGACGAGATCATCCGCGTCATGCAGACCATCAAAGGCGTGCAGGATTTAGGTTTATTTCGAGTTGTCGGGCAGCCAAATCTCAACATTACGATTGACCGCGCGAAAGCGAGCCGGTACGGGCTGAATGTATCGGACATACAGGATGCGGTGCAAACAGCGGTGGGTGGAAACGCCGTGAGCCAGGTATTGCAAGGCGAAGAACGGTACGACTTGGTGATCCGTTACCTTCCGCAATTTCGCGACAGTGTAGAGGCGATTGGAAACATTCGATTGCTGGCTCCAACGGGCGAGCGAGTCTCTTTGGCTCAGGTCACGGATATACAGACACGGGATGGCGCTTCGCAGATTTACCGTGAGGCCAACACTCGGTATGTGGCGATCAAATATAGCGTTCGTGGCCGAGATCTTGGCAGCACGGTGGACGAAGCGATTGCCAAGGTGAACAAAGAAGTGAAGCTGCCCCCTGGGTACCACTTGGAGTGGGCGGGTGAATATGCGAGCGCCAAACGTGCAAATGCGCGGCTGGCTCTGATTGTTCCGGTTACGGTGGCTGGTATTTTCTTTCTCCTCTATTCGATGTTCAAGTCTTTCAAATGGGCCAGTTTGGCAATGGTAAGCCTCTTGCTTTCCCCAATCGGGGCGCTGTTTGCTTTGTACTTTAGTCACACTCACTTCAGCGTGTCGTCAGGGATCGGCACGTTGGCGCTCTTTGGCGTGGCCGTGGAGACGGGCGTGATCATGATTGAGTACATCAATCAGCTTCGCTCGCGCGGCTACACGATTCACGAGGCAGCCGTGGAGGGCGCAGTTCTGCGGTTGCGACCGATTATGATGACGATGCTCGTGGCAACTTTGGGGTTACTCCCAGCGGCGACTTCGACAGGCATCGGTTCGGATTCGCAGAAGCCATTTGCGATCGTGATCGTCGGCGGTCTGAGCGCTACGCTTCTGCTCAGTGTGTTCGTGCTGCCTACGATCTATACGTGGATTGCTCGCGAAGACGACGTGTTACCGACTTATCAGCCAAGCCTGGCAGAGCCGAACTCGTAAGCTAGCCCCAGACTTTATCGACAGCGGCTTTGAATGCGTTCATATCGGCCTGGGTGCCGATGGAGACTCTGACCTTGGTCGGCACGGCAGGCCAGAGGCGCCCGACCAGGACTTTTTGCGCGGCCATCGCCTGCGCGAATTCATCATGCGGACGGCGTACTTCCATCATGAAGAAGTTGGTGTGGCTTGGGATGTATTCGATGTTTTTCTTTTTGAGGAAGGTGAAAACGTCTTCGCGGATTTGCGTATTGATGCCGCGACGTTCGTGGACCAAGTTGGCAGATTTGAGGCTGGCGGTCGCACAAGCTAGGGCCGTGATAGGCAAGTTGCCGTCGCCATATTGGTAGAGCCTTTCGAGCAAGTCGGGACGCGCCATGGCAAATCCGGAGCGGATGCCTGCCATGCCATACACCTTCGAGAATGTACGGAGAACGAGCACGTCTTTGCCGGCCATCACGAATTCCTTGGCGGAAGGCAGGTTGTCGACGAAGTGGAAATAGGCTTCGTCGACGATGACGACCGAGCCCTTCGGCTTGTTGGCCAACAGGAGATCGATGTCTTTGTGAGGCGTGAGCGTGCCGGTGGGATTGTTGGGATTACAGATGTAATAGGCACCGGCATGCGGGTCGGCAGCCAGCATGGCTTGCACATCGTGTGAGTAATCGGCACGCAAGGGAACACCCACGAGCTTGGAGCCGACGAAGGCTGGAGCGCCTTCACCATAGCCGGGATCGGCCATGACCCAACTCTTGGAGGGCGAGGTGAATGCGCAACTGGCGCGAAAGAGCGGATCGCTTGAGCCAGCGAAAGAAGCGATGTATTCGGCGGGTATGTGCTCAGTTTCGGCTACAGTTTTGACGAAGTTTTCGTAATCTTCAAACGGATTATAGCGTCCGGCGCTAGGGGCTATCTTGGCTATGGCGGCAAGGCCTTCGCGGCAGGGGCCTAGCGGGTTCTCGTTGGAATTGATGCGGACGTATTCGTCGGCTGGGAATCGACTTGCGGCTTGCCGAGCTAAAGCGGGCTCGCTAAAGAGAGGCAACGCGACTCCGGCTCCGAAAAATGCGGCCATTCGGGTACTGATTTCACGGCGCGTTAGACCGCGAGAAGTAGGCAAAGTTTGAGTTGCGTCCATGGTGGGTGATTTTCTACTGAGTATAACGGAAGAATGGCAACTTCGACATTTCCGGGTTTCACAGATGAGGCGTTCAGGTTTTTGAAAGGCTTGGCGAAGAATAACGACCGGGATTGGTTCCAACCCCGTAAAGCGATTTTCGAGCAGCACGTGCAGGAGCCCATGACGGCGCTGATGCTGGCGATAGAAGCCGAGATGAAGAAGAACAAGGTGCCATTGTTGACAAAGCCGAAAGCGATCTTGAGCCGCATTTACCGGGACGTTCGATTTAGCGCGGACAAGAGCCCTTATCATTCGCACATCGGCGGCATGCTCCACAAGAACGGCAAGAAGGATGCGCCAGGCGGGTTGTATGTGCACATCGGCGCGAAGGAACAGATGGTAGGGCTGGGATTCTGGCAACCAGATCGACCGTTGCTTACGAATTGGCGTTTGCGAATGCAAGAGGATCCCAAAACCTTTCTGAAAATGGTTCAGCAACTGAAGAGTAAGAAGTTGGCGATGGATGAAAACTACCGGTTGCAACGTATGCCTCGTGGATTTGAAGCCGAGGACGGTTCGACGATCGGGCACTATCTTCGGTATCAGTCTTTCGTGATCATGCGACCCCTGACATTGGCGGAGGTTGTGTCGGCGAAGCTGCCACAAGTGATTTCTAAGTTCGCACTGGATGCCAGGCCGCTGTTGGATTATGGGTGGGCGGTGCCGGAGGCGAAGGCAACGGTGTTTGTGGATTAGGTAAAGAAGGGACGGGCAGAGTGGCGGTGAGAAGCGCGAAATGGGACACCCATGTAGTTCGGACGGTTGTAGAGTTATCTTTGCTTGCCCCCGATGTCCCATTTCGCCTTCGGTCGATATAATTGCGGTGCAATGAATCGGATCCTTTTGCTTTCTACCTTCGTACTGATTGGGCTCGCCGCGATACCGGCGCGGGCTCTGGACAATGGATTGGCGCGAACGCCGCCGATGGGCTGGAATAGTTGGAATAAATTCGGCTGCGATGTGAGCGAGAAGCTGGTGCGCGGGGCGGCGGACGCGATTGTGCGCACCGGCATGAAACGTGCGGGATACGAATATGTGGTGATTGACGATTGCTGGCAGGACAGCCGCGATGCGGCAGGCAACATTCTGGCGGACTCTCAAAGATTCCCGTCGGGTATGAAGGCGCTGGGCCAGTATATTCACTCGAAGGGTTTGAAGTTCGGCATCTACTCGGATGCGGGACGAGCCACTTGTCAGAACCGGCCAGGCAGCCGCGGTTATGAGCTTCAAGATGCGCGGCAGTATGCAGCCTGGGGAGTGGACTATCTGAAGTACGACTGGTGCAATCACGACGAGACGCAAGATGCGCAGACATCTTACGAGAAGATGCGGGACGCGTTGGCCAAGTCTGGCCGGCGGATTGTATTCAGCATTTGCGAGTGGGGATCGACGAAGCCATGGCTGTGGGCAGGGAACGTGGGGAATTTGTGGCGCAGTACGGGAGACATTCAGGATAAGTGGGAGGACAAGGAAAGGCGGGACGGGACGGGCGTGGTGCAGATTCTCGACTTGCTGAATGGACTGGAGAGTTATGCGGGGCCGGGACATTGGAACGATCCGGACATGCTGGAAGTGGGCAATGGCGGAATGACGGAAACGGAGTACCGGTCGCATTTCAGCATGTGGTGTTTGCTGGCGGCGCCGCTGATGGCTGGGAACGATTTGGAGCACATGAGCGATGCGACGAAAGCGATTTTGATGAATAAAGAATTGATCGCTGTGGATCAAGACGCGGCGGGAATACAGGGCAAGCGGGTCCGCAAGGCGAATGGGTTGGAGGTTTGGGTAAAGCAGTTGAGCGATGGAAGCCGGGCGGTGGGATTGTTGAACCGGAGTGGCGCGGAGACGGAGATCAAGGTGAGTTGGGCGGATTTGGGGTATCCGGAACATTTGAATGCGAGTGTGCGGGATTTGTGGGCGCATGCAGATGTAGGGATGCATAAGGGAAGTTACACGGCGAAGGTGGCGAGCCATGGAGTGGTGGTTGTGCATGTGGCTCCTTAAAGAAGGCGCACTACGGGCGTGGGCGTTCACGAGCACCGGTGGTTCGAAACGGTTTTTAGGCGGCTTGGGCTAGAGAATCCTCCATTGCGGCCAGAGCGTCGTCGTAGCGGCGTTGGAATTCGAGCTGGAGTGTGGAGTATTCGGGGCTCTTGCTCTCGCGTGCCGCGCTGATCCGGTTCAAAAGGTCGCGGAATGTGGGATCTTGCATGAGTTGGTCGTCGACTTGCTCCTCTTTGGCCTGCTGAGCCGCGCGTTTTTGCGCCTCGATCTCAGCTTCGCGTTCGGCTTGCCGGCGTCTTTGCGCTTCGAAGCCAGCTTGCTCTTTGCGCCTTTCGGATCTTAGCTTTAAGAGTTCATTGAGGGATTTGTGAAAGGCGCGCTCGTGGGTGGTTTGGTAGCGCAGGTAGAGGGAAAAGGACTTCGGGTCGTCAATTTTTCCGGTTTCAGGATCGAGACACCCGGTAAGGAGCCCTTGGGCACGCTGGGCGAGCCAGTGGCTTTCCGACATGTTGGTGACGAGGATGGATTCGGTTGGACTTTCGGGCCGATATTCGTTGGCCAGGGAGGATTGAAATGCGTCGAACTCGTCCTTGTTTTCGAAAGTTAGGAGAGCGAAGTGGCCGTTATGCCGGGCTAAGCCGTGGAGGGTGTGATTTCGCGAGGAGGCCTCACGGCCGGCGGCGGATTTTGCGCCGGTGGAGTGTTGCGAGTTGGCGCGGTTGATGGCGGCGCGTTGTTCAGGGGAGAGGTTGTTGTTGGTGAACATAATTGAATTGCCTGCTTTCTTGAAGGTGTGACAGCAAGGCCGAGGCGAAGCGACGACGGGACGTTCGGCGCGAGAGCGGAGCTCGGACTTCTGGGTTCAAAATAGCGGTTGATGGAG
>Ga0209698_10007110_pt1 | contig 11794 bp, 13 predicted proteins | sample LitLauG_LLR_2012_FD_187203 | JGI IMG/M metagenome (GOLD analysis project Ga0209698, IMG submission 187203) | Freshwater sediment microbial communities from Pennsylvania, USA - Little Laurel Run_MetaG_LLR_2012 (SPAdes) (version 2) | ecosystem: Environmental > Aquatic > Freshwater > Creek >... | reverse complement strand
CTTTGCGGTTTTGGCCCTGGGCATCCTCTTGATGGGGTTTGCGGGCCTCGGAATTGATTTGGGATACCTGCGCTACCAAAAACGTCTTCAACAGACGGCCGCCGACGCCGCGGCCATGTCCGGCGCTGGGCAGCTCCTCTACGGAAGCGGCGTTTCGGCCGCAGCCTTGCACGACGCAGCATCAAACGGTTTCGCGGATACGTCCGGAAACTCAGGGTGCCCGTCTGCGGTCAACTGCGTTACGGTCACGGTAAATAACCCGCCTTTATCCGGCCCGCATTCGGGCGACAGCAACTTTGTCGAGGTTTACGTGGAACAAATCCAGCCAACTTTTTTTATGCGCGTGCTGGGAATCAACAGTGAGAGTATTTCAGCTCGCGCCGTCGCCACAAACGCAAGCGCGAATGGCTGTCTCTATACGGTCGGAAAATCGGGAAATGGAATTCTTTTGACTGGGTTTCTCGAAGGAATTGCGGCGAACAATTGCAGCATTATGGATGACGCAAACTTGACCGTCAGTGCATTCCTGGCTTCAGTGACTGCTTCTTCGATTGGAGTAGGGGGCACTTATACAGCGGGATTTGGTACTGTCACGCCGGCACCTGTGACCGGAGTGGTCGGGGGCTATGATCCACTGGCTTATCTGACTTCCCCGTCCACGAGCGGAGCATGCCAACCAGATCCGAGCGTAACTGCTTCTGGTTTTGGTCCACCTGTAACAATCAATCCAGGCCATTATTGCACTGGAATCACGATCACCGGAAGCAGGAACGTGGTTTTCAACCCGGGAGTTTACACAATTACGGGAGCAAACAGCTCAGGCTATGCATTTCAGGCCACCGGCGGCGGCAATCTGACCGGCACAGGCGTGATGTTCTACAACACCGTCGGGACCCTCGCGATAGGTAACGGAAGTACGATTAACCTGACCGCTCCAACCGCAAGCAATTCCGTTACTGGAGCGGTTGCAGGGATACTCTTCTGGCAGGCTGTTGGCGATACGACCAACGTAAATCTGTTTGGCAATCTTTTCTCATCGATTAGCGGAATCATATATGCCCCTGGGGCTCTACTAAATATTCCTGCGGGGGGCGCAATCGGCGCGGGGCCGTACACAATTTTGGTAGTCAAGTCAGTCCAGCTAAACGGATTAGATGCTCTCAACTTGAGTGCCAACACATCGAGCCTGGCGGGCGGTTCGCCGATTAAAAGTGTCACTTTGGTTGAATAAACATGAAACGCCCGGCAAATTCGCTAACTGAAATCCATACATCAGTAAAGGCACGGGCTCCGAGGGTCATTTGGCGGTCTGAGAGGGGACAGAGCCTGGTTGAGCTGGCCCTGCTCACTCCACTTCTCATGGTGATAGCGATCGGCATCGTGGAGATGGGGCGCTATGCCTCGCTGAGTATTCAAGTGGCAAATGCAGCCAGGGCCGGCGCAGCGTATGGAGCACAGAACCTGGCTACTGCGGCGAATACCTCGGCAATCCAGGCGGCCGTGGTAGCGGATGAGCCGACGATTCATACGCCCGTTGTTTCCAGCGTCTCTTGTGGCTGCGATAATGCAGGAACGATTTCAGCGAATAGCTGCTCTTCGGTCTGCACGTCGGGGCATCTGGTCCCATACGTGAGCGTAACAGCCAGTGAAACCTTTAATTCGCTGTTCAGCTATCCGGGAATCCCCGCGACTATCACGGTTTCAAGCACGGCTACAATGCTTGTCCGGCAACAATAGGGCTGCGGAAAAGACTAGGATCGGGTACGGAGAACCAGGTAACCATGAGAAACGCCAATAATAGGTCGGCCTCCAGTTTCTCCGTTCTGAGAAGCCTGCGTGGACGCACAAAATGGGTCCGGACTGACCGCGGCAGCGCTTTAATCGAGTATTCAATTACATTCATCGTGTTCATGAGCATGATCCTCGGGATCACGGACTTTGGACGCGCAATGTACGCCTTTCATTTTGCTTCCAGCGCAGCGCGTGAGGGTGCAAGGTACGCTATCGTGCGAGGATGTACACCCACGACGACCATTTGTCCCACCGCGGCAGACGCCAGCAGTGTGCAAACATTCATAAAGAATGTCCCATTAGGGATCGACTCCAGTAAAGTTACTGTCAACACGAGCTGGGCACCGGATCACAAGCCGGGAAGCGTCGTCACGGTTCAAGTAAACTACTCCTTTAACTTCGTATTCCCGTTCGCATCCGGCAGACCGTGGTCCATGACGAGTACATCCAAGATGGTCATCGTCCAGTAGTTTGAGTTTTCCGGCCCCGGACTCGCACGCTGTTCTTGAATTCAACCTAACGAGGGACTAATCAACGCCGCCGGTTACGCATGCGCACTATTTGTCGATGGTTGAGGCGCAACCTGAACTGTAGAAATCTCCAGGCAATCTCCAATTTTGGTTCCTGTACGGTAGATTGTGTGCGCAGGGAGCTCTAGGACGCTGCGGGTCTTGAGCGAAACCTTAGAAATGCGGAACGGGCGAAGGTATTCCTCGATGTGAATGACTTGCTTATCCTTGTTGAGAAAGACCACATCGATCGGGAACATCATGCCAATCGTGTGTACCCCCTGGGAGGGCACAATCCAAAGGCCTGCACCGACGCGTGCCCACCGTTTGGTCTTTCCAAGAAGACCGATCAATCGGTGGAGATAGCTGTCTGCGACCGATGCTTCCGTGGCAACAAAAGTTTCACGCGTTTTGTTGTAAACATAGACCGCCTTACTTCCATTGCCATTTTCCATGGCCGCTCTGTCCCCCATCCTGACTCGCCAATCAGAAACTCAGATTTCAATCGAGCGCTTTCCTGCGTCGTCGCCAAATGATGATATAGAGCACGACGACGGCCAGAATCCCAGCTACCACCCGAATAATCGTTACATTGTCCACTTTAGTCCTCCTTATATTGTCCAACTCTCACAGACAAATTCCGAAATCGTGAACTCAATCTAGAAAAATCACTTAAAGACATTTATGAATTGCCGATAGAGTATGAGAATCGCTGGTCCGAGGATTACCACCATCAGAGCTGGAAAAATAAAGAGCACCAATGGCGGCACCATTTTAACAGTCGTTTTGGCACTCATCTCCTCCGCGCGTTGACGCCGGCGCACTCTCAGATCATCCGAATGTACTCGCAGCGACTTCGCGACGCTGGTTCCAAACCTCTCCGTTTGAGCGAGCATTGCCACCAGGCTCTTGATGTCTTCAACTCCCGTTCGATGGTATAGATCCCGCAGGGCTTCCAGCCGGGATTTCCCAACGCGCATTTCGAGAGTGACCAATTTCAACTCCTCGCTTACCTCGGGGTGAGCAAGATGCAATTCCTGCGATACACGCAAAATTGCTTGATCGAGACCGAGGCCTGCTTCGACACAAATCACCAATAGATCCAATGCATCCGGAAGGCCACGGCGAAGACGCGTCTGCCTATGGCTGATTCGCAACAAGAGCCAGATTTCAGGCAAGAGAACGCCGGCTAGAAGGGCGCCGCCAATAATGAAGAAGGGATTGACCTGATAAATTCCAGAGAATAAGACCGCAGCGAGCAAGACGACTGGCAAAATTACTTTTAGTCCGCGTGAGGTCATGAGCGCGCTTGGGCCTCGGTACCCGGCGCGGACCAGCATGAGTTGCTCGCGCGAGCTCCCTTGGCCTGGAATAAGTTTGCCAAGTGTGCTGAGCGCTTCCTGCACTCGATCTTTCTGTTTCTCCGCAAAGGCATCCCCCGGCGCGGGTTTCGGCGATTCGGTCGCTCTGGCAAGGCGCCGGACCATAGGAGAATCGCCGGAGGTAAGCACATAGACTAAGGATGCACAAAAAACCAGCGTAGCCGCGAATGTTCCAAATGTAACCCACCAGATCATTGGCTATCCCTCACATCAAACGTCAATATGAACTATCTTCCAGAGAATTAAGGAACCGATGAACTGCATGGCACCAGCACCTATCAGCAGCCACTCCCCAACTGGGTCTGTGAACAATATGTTCATGTAATTTGAATTCACGCTCCCCAGCAAAGCGATCATAATAAATGGCATCACGATGAGAATTGCTGCCGTCAATCTTCCCTGAGCGGTCTTTATTCCGACCTCGCGATAAATACGGAAGCGTTCACGGATCACGCGAGCGAGCTCATCAAGAATCTCAACGAGATTACCACCGGTTTCCTTTTGAACGAGAAGCGCGGTGACGAACATCCGAACATCAATGAGGGGAACTCTTTCCGTCATGTTGAGCAGAGCATCCTTTAATGGAAGGCCTAAATTCTGCTCCTCAAATGTGGTTCGGAATTCCTCCGACACCGGTGCGGGGCACTCGTCGGCGATCAACTCGAGGCCAGTGGTGAATGCATGGCCGGCGCGAACGGCACGCCCCAGCAGATCAAGTCCTTCGGGGAACCGTTCTTCAAATTTCCGCAATCGTCTACGCCGCTTGATCACGATGATCGTGAGCGGCAACAGAAGCAGAGCGATTCCACTCGCAACCGAGATTGCCACTCTTGACTGGAAAAAGGAGGCGATTTCATATCCTACAAATCCCAGGACCGCGCTACCCAAGAGTACGTTCGCCGGTCTTGTGGTCAACCCCGCCTGAAGGAGAAGTTTCTTAAGGCTGCCTACCCAAGTCCACTGTTGCAGGAGACGATCCATCCAGGGAACCGTGCTCAGCATCTCATCCCGCACGAGATCCAGTTCCGGGCTTTTGTTTCCCCGCTGCTCAGCCAGTCGAACAGCGTCCAACCGTTCACGGATAGCATCCCGTGTCGGACCACCTCCGGCGAGGATCCAAATGGCGAATACAATACAAGTCGCGATGAGGAACGTGGCGATCGCAATCAGTAACGCCATATTAATCTCCATACCTCCGCTGACTGACGTCGAACATATTCACCGGGAGATGAATTCCAGTCACGCTAAGGCGCTCCGCGAATTTCGGCCTGATTCCGGTGGGTTCAAAGTCTCCTATCACTTCACCCGTTTCACGAATCCCGCGTTTTCGGAAGACAAAAATGTCCTGCATGGTCACGATTTCCCCTTCCATCCCTGTAATTTCGGCCAAGCTCACCATCTTCCGGGTGCCGTCACTAAGGCGAGAAACCTGAATAACGACGTCGATTGCCGAGGCGATCTGGCGCCGCATCGCTGTTTCGGGCAGATTCAGATTGGCCATGGCGATCATCGTTTCCAGCCGGGCGATTGCGTCACGCGGACTGTTGGCGTGAATAGTGGTCAGAGACCCGTCGTGGCCTGTATTCATGGCTTGCATCATGTCCAGTGCTTCCTCGCCGCGTACCTCGCCGACGATGATGCGGTCTGGACGCATGCGTAACGAGTTGATCATGAGCTGGCGCTGGGCGACAGCGCCCTTCCCTTCGATATTCGGAGGGCGAGTCTCTAACCGGACCACATGGTCTTGACGGAGTTGAAGTTCTGCCGCGTCTTCGATGGTGACAATCCGTTCCCGGTTGGAGATATAAGAGGAGAGAACATTTAGCAGCGTCGTTTTCCCAGCGCCAGTTCCACCGGAGATCAGCACGTTGAGCCGTGCTTTCACACAACCTTGCAAAAGCTCCAACATCGATGGAGTAAGCGTAGTGTTCGCGATCAAATCTTCTGCCGTTAATCGGTCACGTCCGAATCGCCGAATGGACAAGCAGGGGCCATCAACGGAAAGCGGGGGAATGATCGCATTGACTCGAGAGCCATCATTCAAGCGGGCATCTACCATTGGCGACGATTCATCTACGCGGCGGCCGATCGCGGCGACAATGCGGTCAATAATGCTCATCAAGTGTGCGTCATCGCGAAACTGAATCGGAGTCAATTCCAGAATGCCCCGGCGCTCTACATAGACTTGTTTGTAAGAATTAACCAGGATGTCGGACACTGTTGGATCAGCAAGCAATGGTTCGAGCGGACCGAGTCCAAAAACTTCGTCCAGGACTTCCTGTCCCAATCGCTCCCGCTCCTGCATGCTCATGGGGGTGGATTCGCTCCCCACCAGCGTCTCGAGGATCCCGGCGACTTCACGACGAACGTCTTCCCGCTTCACTTCGTTGAGGCGATTGAGATTCAGTTTTTGGATGAGCTTGCGGTGAATGGTGGTCTTCACCGATGTATAATTGGTACGCGCTGCCGGCATGGATGAAATCGGTGTAGTTGACATTTATGTTGACCTCTTCGGAGTCAATGAAAAGAAAGTGCCGACGCCGCTTTTCTTCGCCCCTGCCACTGCCGTTAATCCCGAAAGCTGGGCGGCAAGTTCCTGGTATTGGCTCGTCAATGCGTTATGATTTTCAATTAACGGGATTCCCACATTCATGGAATGACTGGCCTTCCTGAAATCGTTGGGGATCAATGCGAACATTGGACGTTTGAGATTTTTCTCGATGCCCTTCAAGGTCTCCTGATCCCCTTTGTGCCAGCGATTGATCACGATACGCACTTTCTCCTGGTCAATTCCCATGCCCTCCATGGCCAACAGTCGGCGCTCGAGATTCCACAGCGCCGGCACGTTGGTTTCCGCCACCACGAGGATCATCCGCGACGCCCTGAGCATCGGCGCCCAGTCCGATCCGAATTGAGAACCGACATCAGCGAGAACAACATCAAAGTTCGCCTGTGCCACGTTGGCCACTCGATCTAAAAGGACGGTAGGAACCGACTCCCACTGATCAGGGTGGAGAGCGCCTCCGAGAAGGGCCAACTTTGTCTTGTGCACCGTAAGCAGACCGCCGAGAAAGTGGCTGTCCAGCCGGTCAATATTTTCAATTGCATCTCGAATGCCGAATCGCGGAATTAGGTCGAGAAGGAGATGAGCGTTTCCGACCGGGCGGGCGAGATCCATCAACGCAGTGTTTTTTTTGGCAAACGTGGACAACTGAACTCCTAGGTTCACGGCCACGGTGGTAGCTCCAACTCCGCCTTTTGATCCCATTACGACAATCAATTTCTCCGCGGATTTGTCTTCGGTTGCGACACCCTCATCGTGAAACCTAGCCAAAATGTCCTTCAAGGCCGCGGGCGTTACGGGCTTGTAAACGAAATCCTGGACCCCACTATGCATGGCGGCAAGCAAAAGCTCTGAACTCGGCGGGTTTACCGCCGTACAGGCGATCAAGCGCATTGCGGGGCGCATCCGCCGGAGTTGTGAGCCGAAGGCAAAGTACTGGTCATGGTCGCGACCCAGATCGAGCAGAACAATGTCCGGAATCGCTGGTATACTCTCGATCTTGGATCCAGGAAGGATCCATTGATTTACAGAGGACACCAATCCGGTTTGCTGCAAGCTGGCCGATAATTGTGCAGCCGCTTTAGCGTCGTAACTGGCAATAGCCGCAGTTAGCATACTCTCCGCAGTCTCCAACAGGTTCGAACAGCATGCGTTCGAAAATTCACAACAATAAATTCAATGCTTGACCGGTGCCTTCGGTTGCTCCTTCGGCTGCTCCGGTTTGGCTGGCCCGATGAATGGAATCGGGAACGCCGGGCCGCTTGGGACTTGACTTTGATCCAGCGGGTGCACAATGCGGGGAGTGACCAACACTAACAATTCATTGTGGCTCTTGTTCAGGGATTTGCTCTGGAACAACTTCCCGAACAACGGAATATCGCCGAGACCAGGTATTTTTGACAATTGCTCTGTTACGCGATTATCGATCAGCCCGGCAATGGCAAAACTCTGCCCATCCTTCAAGTCCATTTCCGTTTCAACCCTGCGGGTCGCCAGCGCAGGGATAGTGAATCCCGAAATTGTGAGGGCGTTGGTAAAATCCAGGGAACTGACTTCCGGCTTCACTTTCAGATGGATGGTCCCATCCGCCATGAGCGTGGGAGTAAAGTTCAGACGAACGCCGAATTCCTTGAACTGAATCGTAATCCCCTGAGATCCACCTACGGCCGTGCCCTGCAATACTGGGAACGGGAACTCCCCACCCTCCAAGAAGCTGGCCTCTTTTCCGGACGCCGTGATTACATTTGGCTCCGCCAGAATTTGTAGGATGTTCTGGGCCTGCAGCGCCTGAATGGTGGCGCCAAGATTGAGGTCGGGCCGGAAATAGAAGATGTTGAGAAGATTGGTCAAAGCGAAGGTGTTATTCAATGAGGAAGTGGGTCCCGTGGTAGCCGCACTTTGTTGATTCGCAAGCGTAGGAGGGGAAAACTGTTGCGTCGAGACGGCCCCGACATTCTTGCTGCTCGGCAAGAAGTAATTGATTCCGAAGGTCGTGATTAGCGACCGATCAACCTCGGCGAATTTTACTTCCAGCAGAATATCTCCGACTGGGGCCAGAGGTACTTCCATCATACTGACTACCTTGGGCGTCGCATTTTTTACAATTTCGAGGATCTTTTCCGCGGTAGCAGCGGAGGATATTTTTCCTGAAAGCATCACAATATCTTTCGACGCTTCCAATTGAACAGGCTCGGACGGGAAGGCTGCGCGAATTTTCTGATTTAAACTTTGAATATCGATATCCACGGAAACTTCAAAGTTCTGATTCAATTCGCTCTCATCCCAGAGGATGAAAGAGGTCCCGCCCGGTGCAACTCCGCTTAGGACGACCTGGGTGGGGCTGACGACCACGGCTTGGGCTATAGCTGGATCAGCCAACGATGTTCGCTTGATCCGCGTTGGAGAGGTAATGACCAGCGAGCGTCCTACGAGTAAGTGCAACGCCTGGGGCATTTCAACGGTCTGGTCCACATTGACCGGTCCGGTCGCTATGGACGAAGTTGATGGGGCTCCGGTCGGGGGTGCCGGCGCCTGCGCTTGAATTCCGGGAACAGGCGGTTGCTGTGCGCCGGAAGCGGACACCCCGCCGAGGACGATCAGAATTGCAAGGGGAGTGAGTTTACGAGCGCGAAAGATGTATAGAGGGCTCTTTGGTGTTCCCATTTGATTGGATCTCCGTTTATCCCTCAGTTGTCCACTTATTGAGTTATTTGATTTGGAAAACTCTTCGTTTCACGCTTTCCGCCCACAATAATTTCCACGATATATGGAGACGGAGGCGCGGCGACTGCGGGCTTCAGACCTGTGATGCGCCGCATTTGAGGCGCTGGTGGCGATGCTGGCGCGCCCCAACCGAACAGAGCACTCTCCAGAATTGGGTCGGGAGCCGGAGTCTTGCGGTCAATAGTGTTGCGAAGCGCGAGTTGTATCTTGCCTTCCGTACTGGCCATGGTAAGTTTTGAGGCATCCTCGGGGTTGACCAACACGGTGACTACCGAAACTGTCAGTGGTTTCCCGTCACGATCCTGCTCAATCCTTTGACCTGCCGCGAGAACACGAACATTTTCTAGGATCGCCCGCGTGATGAAGTTTTGAGATCCATTTTGCATGCCGGGAATCGGCGCGGTCACCAACACATCCACGAATGTTCCTGGCATAACGAATCCCGCGACGCCCACCACATCATTGACCGCGACGGACACCGCCCGCATTCCTTCCGGAATTGCGACAGAGAGGCCTGCGCCACCGCTCCTCGGCGCGAGTTTGCTCTCGAGGATCGGTTCATTTACCGCGACTTCAGCGATCACCGCACGATCTATCCCCTGTTCGGGGCGCGTCAACATTCCGGTGATCGCGGCATCGACGGGCCAGGAAATAGTTTTCATGTTCGTGGAATCGAGCCGGGTTCCCAACGGAATTGGTTCGGCCGCCACTACGATCTGCTGCAACTGAACAGGTCGCGATTTGGTCGCCTGCTGGACCGTATGGTAGACGAAGTAGCTCATGAAAAGAGCCGCCCCCATTGCGAAGACGAGTCCGATAATTAGCCGAGTCTTATTCATACGTGAGATCTCCTAAGCATCTCTTTCTAACGTACCCAGCGGCTGGCAACGAAACAGATTAAAGTTGCGAGTGCAGCAGCCACGCCGAAAGGCAACTTTAACAATCCCGGATTGTCCAGTGTGATCTGTGGATTTCCGCGCCATCCAAAAACAAAGAATCCTCGAACCAGCACGACAATATTGCGAAGAGTGGCCACGACCTTTTGTGCGTGGATCATAGCCATCACGCCCATGACCGCCGAAACAATCACGGACACGAAGAGCACCACCAGTAATGCCCACGGACCCAGGAAAGAGCCTACAGCGCCCATCAATTTCCAATCGCCGGCGCCTAACCCACGCAATAAAACCAACGGCAGAAGAACCAGTAGAGCGAGGCCAGTCCCTTCGATCGAAAACGATGCTCCAGGCCAGCGTCCTAAGACAGCATGAATACCGAAACCCAGGACAAATCCCGACACAGTGAGCCAATTCGGGATCCGCCTCGACCTCAAATCGATCCCAGCTGCACACAATGTAAGAGCCAAAGTGAGCAACCAGATCATCATGGTCATATCCAACGCGAAGTTGAAGTGTTTATACGTCATTCACTCTTCCCTTTAGGTTGTTGTGGAGCTCATATTCGCCACGGCATTTGAAAATGCTGTGGTTAACAAAGTGGCAACATTGTTCATCGCCGCCACTGAGGCTAATGCGATCAATGCTCCTACCAGGGCATACTCAACCAAATCCTGACCCGCTTCTTCCAACCAGAGTCTCTTGAGGATTGCGATCATATGCTGCTGCCCTCGAGTTTTGTGAATACGCATCAAATCAGGAGAAAACGAGTGGACAACAACTCCGAAGTTTCCTAAGCAAGAGCCGGCATAACTAGGTTGTGTAAATACCCAACCTACTGCCCACCGCACCGAATGCTGTGTTGATCGAGGTTGCTAAGCCTTTCATTCCAGCAGTCGCGGCCAAGGCCACCAAGGCAACGAGCAGGGCATATTCCACCAGGTCTTGACCCTCTTCGACAATCCACAGGCGCTGAAAAAGTTTATTCATAAATTATCAGACTGGAGCTTCTTGAGCTTCCACTGAGTACAGCAATAGCAGAGTGGATTCTGGCCGCTGGACACCATCCCCAATATTGCGGAACTGTTCAGCGGCCCAGAAGCCCGAGAGTACTCATGTTTGAGCCCCACTATCTAGGTGGTGTAAACGCCCAACCTACTTCCTACCGCACCGAACGCAGTGTTGATTGCTGTTGCAAGAGTGTTCATTCCCGCAGTCGCGGCCAAAGCCACTAAGGCAACGAGGAGGGCGTATTCCACCAGGTCTTGGCCTTCCTCTTCCTTCCATAGACGCTTAATAAGATTCATCATCTCTTTTCCTTTCGGGAGCAAGATATGCGGACTTGAATGCAGGCCGCCACGATCCCTTGCATTGCATCTGAAGAGCCAACTGCCAAATAAATTGAATGGGGGATAAGTGAATTAATTATAATAAGTTGCAAGGACGGTCTTGTAATTCTCGGCAGTGGCAGTCTGGAAGCCTTCGAGAATGTCACTCATTGCTTACGGAAAATCGGTCGACAATATCCCTTTGGTGACTTTGTTGAGAATTCCGAATCGATAACCATCTAGTCTGGGTGCAGACTTTGGCACGCCTTTTCTGTCCGCGAGGAGAATTCATAAGGGTCAAACGCGCGTCATTCCATTTGGGTCAGATGATTTCAGGACCGAGCTTTCTCTGAAGGCTTTTACAGATCAAAAGGAGAATCCGCATTGTCCGGTTAACTACGATCGACAACCCTAGCGCCGTAACTGGATTGAAAGAGTTCCCACGATCTCTTGTTCCAATTGCGAAATTGTAGATCCAAGCTACGAATTAAAATCTTGCTAGTATCACAACCCATTTGGGAAAAACACCCTCTTAATCCCAAACGCACAACCCAATTGGTGACAATTCCGTGGCTCGAACTAGGTCACTTAACTCTAATGA
>Ga0209698_10007109_pt1 | contig 11794 bp, 11 predicted proteins | sample LitLauG_LLR_2012_FD_187203 | JGI IMG/M metagenome (GOLD analysis project Ga0209698, IMG submission 187203) | Freshwater sediment microbial communities from Pennsylvania, USA - Little Laurel Run_MetaG_LLR_2012 (SPAdes) (version 2) | ecosystem: Environmental > Aquatic > Freshwater > Creek >... | reverse complement strand
CCCCCGCACCGGTCCCCCCTGCGCCGAGCGTCCCCGCAGCGGCGCCCGGTCAGCTGGCGACCCCGCCCAGCGGCGCCGACGAGCCCTACGTCACCCCCCTGGTCCGCAAGCTCGCCACCGACCACGGGGTCGACCTGGCCGCGCTGACCGGGACGGGCGTCGGCGGCCGGCTGCGCAAGCAGGACGTGCAGGCGGAGATCGACCGCCGCGCCGCGGCAGCGGCCGCCGCTGCCAGCGCGCCTGCCAGCGCGCCGGCCAGCGCGCCGCCCACCACGCCGGCGGCCGCGCCGGCGCCCGACTCCGACCTGCGAGGTCGCACCGAGCCGATGTCGCGCCTGCGCCGGCTGATCGCCGCCCGGATGGTGGAGTCGGTGCAGACCTCGGCCCAGCTGACCACCGTCGTCGAGGTGGACGTCACCCGGGTGGCCGCGCTGCGGGCCCGGGCGAAGAGCGCCTTCGAGGCCCGCGAGGGTGTGCGGCTGTCGTTCCTGCCGTTCTTCGCCAAGGCCGCCGTGGACGCGCTGCGGGCCCACCCGGTCCTCAACGCGAGCCTGGACACCGAGGCTGGCACCATCACGTACCACGGCTCGGAGCACCTCGGCGTCGCCGTGGACACCGAGCGGGGGCTGCTCGTCCCGGTGATCCGCGACGCCGGGGACCTCTCGCTGGCCGCGATGGCCCGGCGCATCGCTGACCTCGCCGAGCGCACCCGCAGCAACAAGATCACCCCCGACGAGCTGTCCGGGGGGACGTTCACCCTGACCAACACCGGCAGCCGCGGAGCCCTGTTCGACACCCCGATCATCAACCAGCCTCAGGTCGCGATCCTGGGCACCGGCACCGTGGTGAAGCGGCCCGTCGTGGCCAGCGACGAGTCCGGCGCCGACGTCATCGCCGTGCGGTCCATGGTCTACCTCGCGCTGACCTACGACCACCGGCTGGTCGACGGCGCGGACGCCGCCCGGTTCCTGGTCACCGTGAAGGACCGTTTGGAGGAAGGCGCCTTCGAGGCCGAGCTCGGCCTGTAGGGCCCGGCTCGCCCCCACCGGCGCGAAGGACCACGATGGGGTCATGAAGATCGCCATCTCTGGGGCCAGTGGCCCGATCGGGCACGCGCTGCAGGTGTCCTTGCTCGCCGACGGCCACCAGGTCCTGACCCTGGTCCGTCGGGAGGCGTCCGCGCCCACCGAGGTGCGCTGGGACCCGATGGGCGGGGACGTCGACACCGCCGCGCTGGCCGGGGTCGACGCGGTGGTCCACCTGGCCGGGCAGCCCGCCGCGGTGCGACGGTGGACCGAGGGGTTCAAGCGGGAGTTCCGCGACAGCCGCGTCGTGGGCACGACGACGATCGCGCGGGCGCTGGCCACGATGCAGGCCCCGCCGGCGGTCCTCGTCAGCCAGTCGGCGATCGGGTACTACGGCGACACCGGCTCCGCCGCGGTGGACGAGACCGCCCCCAGCGGCAACGACTTCTTCGCCGAGGTCACCCGCTCCTGGGAGGCAGCGGCGACCCCCGCGGCCGACGCCGGGATCCGCGTGGTGCACCCCCGCACCGGGCTGGTCGTGACGCGCACCGGGGGGGCCTTCGGCCCCCTGCGCGCGCTCACCGCAGCCGGGCTGGGCGGGCGGATGGGCAGCGGCCGGCAGTACTGGAGCTTCATCTCCCTGGCCGACGAGGTGCGCGCGCTGCGCTTCCTCATCGACACCCCCCTGCACGGGGCGGCGAACCTGACCGCCCCGCACCCGGCGACCAACGGGGAGATCACCGACATCCTCGGGCGGCTGCTCCACCGCCCGACGCTGCTCCCGGTGCCCGCGTTCGCGCTGCGCGCCACCGTCGGGGACTTCGCCGTGCAGATCGTCGGTAGTGCACGGGTCGTCCCCCACGTCCTCACCGAGGCGGGGTTCACCTTCCTGCACCCCACGGCGGACGCCGCGATGCAGACCATCGCCTAGCCCGCCCACCAGCCCGATCACGCGCAGCCCACAGCGGCGACGGTGGCGTCGACGGCCCAGCCGAGCGGGGTCGGTGCGGGCGCCAGGCTGAGCCTCCACGCCGACGCGGCGCGGGCCGGTTCCCGGGCCACCACCCGGCCGCCGGCGTCCAGCAGCCAGTAGGCCGGGCGGGTGTCGCAGACAGCGAGCACGACGAGCTGTCCCTGCCTGCGCACCGGGCGGACCGAGCGCAGCACCAGCCGCAGGCCGGCGGCGCGCAGCCCGCGCGCCCGCAGGGCGGCCAGCAGCGCGCCGTCGGTCCGCGCCTGCGCCGAGCCGGGGACGTCGACCACCGCCAGCGCGGCGGTGGAACCCTGCGCCAGGGCCGCGGCCCAACCCCCGTCCAGCGCGCTGACCACCGCCGGCCACCCCGCCCCGCCGACGCTGCGCACACCCAGGCCACGGGGATCCCCCGTCACCGCTGCCTCGCCCCGCGCTCGCACGGCCCGCGGGCCCGCGGCGGCCGGCGGGGCTGGGGCCTTGGCCGTCAGCGCGGGCTGAGCGCTGCGGGCCGCGGCGCCGGAGCCCCCGCGGTGCTCGACAGCCCGTGCGGCCACCACGACCAGGAGGGCGACGCCGGCAAGAACGGCGACGCGGGCAGCCGCGTGCGCCCCCGTGGCGCGGGTCCCCCGCGCTGCGCGCAGCGCGCCCAGCACCGCCTGCGGCCCGCCGGGTGGTCCCCCGCTCGTCGCGGTCGCTGGCTCCCGGCGCAGCGGACCCACCCCGGCCAGGTCCCCGTAGCGGCGCACCGGGCGACTGGCCAGGCCGGCCAACGCCCCCGCCAGGCCCGTCAGGTCCACCGCCCCCGCGTCGGCGGCGTCGCCGAGCAGGCCCGCGGCGACCGAGCCCGGGGCGGCGGCGCGCAGCACCGCGGCGAGCGCCGCGAGGTCGTCACTGCCCGGGCCGGGGCCCGCCACGACCAGCGGGGCGTCGTCGAGCACGACGCGCCCGCCCGACGCCAGGAGGACCGACCCGGCGTGCAGGCGCGGGTGCCGTGCCCCAGCGGCGTGCAGGGCCCGCAGGGCTGCCACGAGCGTGCCCGCTACGTCGACCGCCTCGTCGTCGTCCAGCGGGCCCCGCCGGCGCAGCAGGCGGTCCAGACCCCCGCCGGGGGCGAACGGGGTGAGCGCGAGACCGCGCTCGGGCAGGCACCGCGTCCCCGCCAGCGGCGCGCCTGCCGCCGCGGCGGGCAGCGCCGCCGTCCCGGTGGCCAGGCGCGCCACGAGCAGGGCGCCGGCAGGGTCGCGGACCAGCCACGCCGGTCGCGTCGCCCCCGGCAGAGGACGGCGCACCGACCAGCCAGGCGGCAGGGCGGGAGGGGGCATGCAGCCAGGCTGGCCTGGTCGCTGGGTGCCCCGCGCCCGCCGTCCACAGCCGGGGGCCGGCTGCCGGTAGCGTCAGGGTGTGGCCGACCTGCCCGCCCGGGCCGACGTCGTCGTGGTGGGTGCCGGCATGGCCGGCCTGGTGGCCGCCGGCGCGCTGAACGACGCGGGCTACGACACCCTCGTGGTGGAGGCGTCGGACGGGGTCGGCGGACGGGTGCGCAGCGACCACGTCGACGGGCTCACCCTGGACCGCGGCTTCCAGCTGCTCAACCCCTCCTACCCGGCGGCGGCCGACCTGCTGGACCTCGAGGCGCTCGCGCTGCGCCCGTTCGCCTCGGCGCTGCTGGTGGCCATGGGCGGGCGGCGCTACCTGCTGGCCGACCCGCGCCGCGACCCGCTGGGCGGGCCGCGCGCCCTGGCCGCGCCGGTGGGGTCCCTGCGGGCCAAGCTGGCGCTGGCCCGCTACGCCCTGCGCGTCTCCCGCGCCGACCCGGCCGCGCTCGTCGCGCAGCCGGACGGCCCCGCCCAGGAGGCCCTGCGCGAGGCCGGCGCCAGCGAGGCCCTCCTCGACACCGTGCTGCGCCCGTTCCTCGCCGGGGTGTTCCTGGAGTCCGACCTCACCACGTCCCGGCGCTTCCTGGACCTGGTGCTGCGCTCGTTCGTGCTCGCCGCCCCGGCGGTGCCGGCCGGCGGGATGGGTGCGATCGGTGACCAGCTCGCCTCCCGGCTGCCCGCGGGGACGGTGCGCCTGGGGACCCCGGCGCGCTCGCTGCGTGCCGGGCGGGTCGTCACCGACGCCGGCACCGTGGGAGCGCGCGTCGTCATCGTCGCGACAGACGCGGGGGCTGCCGCCCGGCTGCTCCCGGGTCTGGTGGTGCCAGCGCGCCACGGCGTGACCACCGACTACCACCTGGCGGACTGCGAGCCCGGCCGGCTGGCCGGCGGGCGGGCGGTGCTCACCGTGGACGGCCAGCGGCGCGGCCCGGTACTCAACACCGTGGTCCTCACCCATGCGGCCCCGACCTACGCCCCCGACGGCCAGGTCCTCGTGTCCACGTCGCACCTGGGTGTCGGGCGGGCCGCCGAGCGCGACGTGCGCGGCCACCTCGGCCTGCTGTACGGGGTGGACACCCGCGGCTGGACGCCAGTGGCCCGCTACCCGGTTCCCGATGCGCTGCCGGCGATGGACCCCCCGCACGAGTTCCGCAAACCCGTGCGGCTGGAGCCCGGCCTGCTGGTCTGCGGGGACCACCGCGACTCCTCCTCGCTGCAGGGGGCGCTGGTCTCCGGTCGCCGGGCGGCGCGGGCGGCACTGTCGGACCTGCGGCGCTGACGCCCCGGCCCTAAATCCGCAGGTAGGACGCGCCGTTGACGTCCAGGACGGTGCCGCTGGCCATCTCCGCGTCGGCCGAGGCCAGGTCGAGCACTGCGGCCGCCACCTCCTGCGGGCGGGCGATGCGACCCAGCGGGCTCTCGCCCGCGCGGCGCGCCGCACCGTCCCCGGCCAGGGCGGGCGCGGCCATGTCGGTGTCGGTGAACCCGGGCGCCACCGTGCTCACCGCGATCCCCACCGGTCCCAGAGCCCGCGCCATGGACTGCGCGAACGCCACCAGTCCCGCCTTGCTGGCCCCGTAGGCGGGCTGGTCGGGCTCCCCGCGGAACGCTCCCCGCGAGGCCACGTCACCACGCGCCCACCGCTGGCGGGCATGTGCCGGACCGCGCACCAGGTGACGTTCGCCGCCCCGACCAGGTTGACCGCGAGCGTGTCCGCCCACGCGGCCTGCCAGTCCTCGTAGGAGGTCCCCAGCGGGGGGTGGGCGACGAACACCCCGGCGTTGTTGACCAGGACCGCCAGGCCCCCGAGCCGGTCGGCGGCGGCGTCCACCATCACCCGGGTCGCCGCCGGGTCCCGCAGGTCGGCGGCGGCGAGCACGTGACCCGACCCCGCCAGTCCCGCCAGCACGTCGCGCGCCGCGTCCTCGCGGTGTGCGTAGTGCACGGCGACCCGGTCGCCGGCGGCGGCAAACGCCCGGGCCACCGCGGCCCCCATGCCGCGCGAGGCGCCGGTGACCAGGACGCCACGCCCGCTCGGACCGGACCCCGTCACGGCCCCTCGGCGCCGGCGACGACGACCGCGTGCTCGACCAGCGGCGGGGTGGTCACGTAGAAGCCGTGCAGCAGCTCCCGCCAGCGCTGGTAGCCGGCCGAGGTGCGGAAGCCGTCGGTGTGCGCGGACTGCGACACCCAGCCGACGAGCAGCACGTAGCGGCCGGGGGTCTCGCTGACCTGCAGCAGCCGGGCACCCGCGAAGCCGTCCGCTGCGGCGATGATCGGCATCGCCTCACGCATCGCGGCGGTGAACGCGGCCGACGCCGCCGGATCGACGTGCAGCACCGCGTGCTCGACGACGGCGGCGTCGAGGAGGGAGCTCACCGCGGGGCCACGGCGACCACGCGGTGCTCACGGGCCGAGGTCGCCGCGGCGTCGAGCACGCCGAGGGTGCGCACCGCGTCCAGCGGGTCGACCGGCATCGCGGTGCCCTGCTCCAGCGCGGCGGCCACGGCCGGGTAGAACGAGTCCCAGCGGCCAGGCCGCGAGGGCACCGGCCACGACGCCTCGCCCCGCACCAGCACCCCCCAGGCCGTCGCCGGCGGCACCCACCCACCGACGGGGGCTACCCCTGTGGCGCGCAGGACGTCCTCCTGCCCGTCCAGCGCCTCGACCAGGTAGGCGCCGCCGCTGCCCTGCACCCGCAGCCGTGGCCCCGGGCGTCCGGCCAGAGCCGAGGCCCACAGGTGGGAGCGCGCCCCGCTGGCGTGCTCGATGGCGAGGAAGTCGTCGTCGTCGGCCAGGCCGCGCAGCGCCGCCACTTCCGCGTACACGCCCACCGCCGGCCCCAGCAGCATCGTGGCCTGGTCGACCAGGTGGCTGCCCAGGTCGAGCAGCAGGCCGCCCCCCTCGGCGGCGGGCAGCCGCTCCCGCCAGGCCTGCGGGCGCGCCTGCGGGCGCCACCGCTCGAACCGGGACTCCAGGCGGTGCACGGTGCCCAGCGCGCCGGCAGCCATCAGGTGCGCCACGGTGGCGGTGTCGCTGTCCCACCGGCGGTTCTGGAACACCGTCAGCGGCACCCCGGCGGACTGTGCCCGAGCCACCAGGTCCGCGGCCTGCGCCGCGTGCACCGCGAGCGGCTTGTCCACCACGCAGGCGACGCCGGCGTCGACCGCCTGGCCGGCCAGCTGCGCGTGCGTCCCCGTCGTGCTGGCCACCACCACCAGGTCCAGGCGGTCGCGCGCGAGCATCGTGGCCAGGTCGCCGCGCACGCTCGGGGCCGGCTCGTCGCGGCGCGCGTGGCCGGCGTGGTCGCTGGTCACCTCGCCGGCACGCTCGGCACTGGTGGTCACCACCGCGACCAGCGCCAGCTGCGGGCAGGCGCGCAGCAGCGGTGCGTGGAAGACCCGACCGGCCAGGCCGTAGCCGACCAGCCCGACCCGCAGCTGGCTCACGACGCCCCCGCGCCGACGGGGTGCCTGGTGTCTTCCTCCGGGCCCGGCTGGGCCGCCCTGGACAGGGAGTGCGGCCACCAGATCGTGCGACCGATGTCGTAGGTCAGCGCCGGGACCAGCAGGGAGCGGACGAGGAAGGTGTCGAGCAGGACGCCGAAGGCCACCGCGAAGCCGAGCTCGGCGAGGAACACCAGCGGCAGGGTGCCCAGCACGGAGAACGTCGCAGCGAGGATGACCCCGGCCGACGTGATCACCCCGCCGGTCACGGTCAGCGCGCGCAGGATGCCCGGGCGGGTGCCGATCACCTGGGACTCCTCGCGCACCCGCGTCATCAAGAAGATGTTGTAGTCCACGCCGAGGGCAACCAGGAACACGAATGCGAACAGCGGGAACGAGGTGTCCGCCCCCGCGAAGTGGAAGACGTGGTTGAACACCAGGGCGCACACGCCCAGCGTCGCGGCGAACGACAGCCCGACGCTGAGCACGAGCAGCGCGGGCGCGAGCACGGCGCGCAGCAGCAGGCACAAGATGACGAAGATGACGAGCAGCACGATGGGGATGATCAGCGTGCGGTCGTGGCGGGACGCCTGCTGGGTGTCGTAGTTCACCGCGGTGAAGCCCCCCACAATGGCGTCGGCGCCCGGCACGGCGTGCACGGCCTCGCGCAGCGCCACCACCGTCTGCTGGGCGGCCAGGGAGTCCGGCTCGTCGGCGAGGGTGACGTTGAGCAGCACGCGCCCGTTCACCACCTTCGGCTCGGCCCCGGGGACCGGGGCGCCCTGCGGGGCGGTGGTGTACGGGGCGACCGCCGAGACCCCCGGGGTCGCCTTGGCCGCGGTGGTCACCGCCTCCAGCGAGCCCGCGTTGGCGATGACCACCGCCGGGTCACCGCTTCCCGCCGGGAAGTGCTTCGCCAGCACCGACTGCCCCACCACAGAGTTCGGGGTGGTGGTGAACGCGTTCGCCTGGCTGATGCCGTTGGCGTGCAGCGTGGTGACGAAGAAGGCGAGGACCAGCAGCCCCAGCGTGGTCACCACCCAGATCCGGCGTGGGTGACGCCCCACGGCCGCGGAGACCCTGGACCACACGCCGGTCAGCCGGGAGTCGGCCTCCCCCAGCCGCGGTACCAGCGGCCAGAAGGCCCAGCGGCTGGCGGGCCAGCGCAGCCAGAACGCCCAGCGGGGACCGCGGCCCAGCACGCGGGTGACCGCCGCCACCACGAAGGCCACCACGACCACCAGCCCGACGACGCCACCGGCCGCTGGCGACACCGCGGCAACGCCGCCGGCCAGCACGCCGGCCACCAGCAGGAGGAGTGCCACCGACGGCAGCAGCAGCAGCGCGGGCAGCACGGTCAGGGAGGCGATCAGGGCGCAGACGATGCCGATCGCGGCGACCGGACCCGTGGACCGGTTGGAGTTCAGCTGGCTGAACAGCAGGCACAGCAGGCCCAGTGACACCGTGGAGGCCGACGCGACGAGGGGTTCGAGCACCCCCCGCCACGCCGAGCGCATGGCGGCGAAGGGGTCGGCGAAGTTGTGCAGCTCCTCGCGGTAGCGGGCGACCAGCAGCAGCGCGTAGTCGGTGCCCGCACCGAAGACCAGCACGGTGAGGATGCCCTGGCTCTGGCCGTTCAGCGTCAGCGTACCGTTCTTGGCCAGCAGGTACACCACGCCGCTGGCCGCGCCCAGGGCGAACAGCGCGGACAGCAGCGGGATCACCCACAGCACCGGGCTGCGGTAGACCGCGATCAGGATCACCGCGACGACGAGGGCGGTGATGCCGAGCAGGGTGGTGTCCAGGGAGCCGAAGACGGAGAACAGGTCGCCCAGCAGGCCCGCCGGGCCGGTCACGTACACCGACAGGTCCGGCGTCGCGACAGTCGCGTGGTGGCGCAGGGCGAGCACCACCTCGTACACCGGTGACTTGCCGTTGCCCAGCGCCTTCAGCGCCCGGTTGGAGTCCAACGGGACGGGGAGCAGCAGGGCCTTGCCGTCCTGGGAGGGGATCGGCGTCAGCGTGCCCGGGGCGAGGTAGTCCCCGATGGTGGCTCCGCTACCGATCGACAGGCCCGGTACGTCCGCCGCGAACTGGTGCACCGCTGCCACGTCCGCCGGGGTCAGCCCGGCCTCGCGGACGAACAGCACCTCCGCGGGCAGCGTGGTCTGGGAGACGAACGACGCCTGCTCGATGTTCACCTTCGTGGACTCCGCCGACGCCGGCAGGAACGAGGAGTTGTCGTTCTTCTGCACCGAGGTGAGTTTCCCCGCCAGCGGCCCGAGCACCGAGCCCACCACCAGCCAGGCGAGCAGCACCAGCACCGTCAGCGCCACCCCGCGTCGCGCGCGTGAGGTGGTCCGGTCCCCCTCGGTGCCCGCCGGGTCACCGCTGCCTGCCATCGCCGCCCCTCCTGTAGCCCTGACCGACACCCGCCACCAGGCCCGTCGCCTCGCGCCGCCCAGCCTAGGGGCGGCACCCGGCGCGCACCTGCGACGCTGCGGCGCGACGGCGGCGGGGGCGCCTACGCTGCAGGGGTGGGCGAGGCAGTGCGGGTGCGACGGGTCGGCTTCGGTGACGACGCGGTCGACTACACCGACGGCTGGGCACTGCAGCGCCAGGTGCACGCTGCCGTGGTCGCCGGCCTGGCCCCCCCGACCCTGCTGCTCCTGGAGCACCAGCCGGTGTTCACCGCCGGCCGGCGCACCGAGCCCGCCGACAGGCCCCCGCCTGGCGTGCCCGTGGTCGAGGTGGACCGCGGCGGACGGATCACCTGGCACGGGCCCGGGCAGCTGGTCGGCTACCCGGTGCTGCCGCTCGGGGTGCCGGTGGACGTCGTCGCGCACGTACGGCGCCTGGAGGCCCTGCTCATCGACGTCTGCGCCGAGCTCGGCCTGGCCACCGGCCGGGTGCAGGGGCGTAGCGGGGTGTGGGTCGTCGACGGCGGGGTGGACCGCAAGGTCGCGGCCATCGGCGTGCGGGTCGCGTCCGGGGTGACCATGCACGGCTTCGCCCTGAACTGTGACTGCGATCTCGCGGCCTACTCCCAGATCGTCCCCTGCGGTATCGCGGACGCGACGGTGACCTCGCTGAGCACCGAGCTCGGCCGGCGGGTGAGCGTCGCAGAGGTGCTGCCGCTGGTGGAGGCCCGGGCGGCAGCGCTGCTCGGGCGCGCGCAGGCGGCCCCGGCCGCTGGCGCCGTAGGCTTACCGGCGTGAGCGTGTCCCCCGACGGTCGTCGGCTGCTGCGGGTCGAGGCGCGCAACGCGTCTGTGCCCGTCGAGCGCAAGCCGGAGTGGATCAAGACCCGGATGCGCACCGGACCCGCCTTCACCGAGATCAGCAAGCTCGTCGCCGACGCGGGCCTGCACACGGTGTGCCAGGAGGCGGGGTGCCCCAACATCTACGAGTGCTGGGAGGACCGGGAGGCCACCTTCCTCATCGGGGGCGACCAGTGCACGCGGCGGTGTGACTTCTGCCAGATCGACACCGGGCGACCGCTCCCCCTGGACCGCGACGAGCCGCGGCGGGTGGCGGCCTCGGTGGTGACGATGGGGTTGCGCTACGCCACCGTCACCGGCGTCGCCCGCGACGACCTGCCCGACCAGGGCGCCTGGCTGTACGCGCAGACGGTCAGGGAGATCCACGCCGAGGCACCGGGGGTAGGGGTCGAGCTGCTGGCGCCGGACTTCACCGCGGAGCCGGACCTGCTCGGCGAGGTCTTCGACGCCCGGCCCGAGGTGTTCGCGCACAACATCGAGACGGTGCCCCGCGTCTTCCGTCGCATCCGGCCCGGCTTCCGCTACGAGCGGTCGCTGCAGGTGCTGGCCGCCGCGCGGGACGCCGGTCTGGTGACCAAGTCCAACCTGATCCTCGGCCTGGGCGAGAGCGACGAGGAGGTGCGGGCCGCGATGGCGGACCTGCGCGGCGTGGGTTGCGACCTGCTGACCATCACCCAGTACCTGCGCCCGTCGGCACGCCACCACCCCGTCGAGCGGTTTGTCCCGCCGCAGACGTTCGATGAGCTCGGCGCCGAGGCCCTGGCCGCGGGGTTCGCGGGGGTCGCGTCCGGGCCGCTGGTGCGCTCCTCCTACCGGGCAGGGCGGCTGTACCGCCAGGCTGTGTCGGCGCGGCAGCCCGCGTCCGGCGGCTAGGCCCGTCGTGGCCGAGCTGGTCTACCCGCCGGTCCTGGTCGTCGCCCGGACGGGCTTCGTCGGCCTCGGCATGGACTTCACCATCACCGGCACCGAGCACGTGCCCCGCAGCGGGGGCGCGGTGCTCGCGGTCAACCACATCAGCTACCTGGACTTCGCGGTGGCCGGTCTGGCGGCACGGCCGTCCCGCCGCCTCGTCCGGTTCATGGCCAAGCAGGCCATATTCGACCACCCGGTCTCGGGCCCGCTAATGCGGGGGATGCACCACATCAGCGTGGACCGCGCGGCCGGCGGACCCTCCTACGCGGCCGCTGTGACCGCACTGGGCGCCGGGGAGGTGGTCGGCCTGTTCCCCGAGGCGACGACCTCGCCGTCCCTGGAGCTGCTCCCGTTCAAGAACGGCGCCGCACGGCTCGCCCAGGACGCCGGCGTCCCCCTGATCCCCGTGGTGATCTGGGGCTCGCAGCGGGTGCTCACCAAGGGACACCGGCGCGGGTTGCGCCCGCTGCGCATCCCGATCAGCGTCGACGTGGGCGCACCCGAGGACGACATCGCTGCGCTGCGCACCGGCCAGCTGACCCATCGGCTGCGCACCCGGATGGAGGGCATGCTGCACGCCGCCCAGGAGCGCTACCCCGACCACCCGCGCCCCGGTGAGGACCCGTGGTGGGTGCCAGCCAGGCTCGGGGGCACCGCTCCGACCGCCGAGGAGGGCTGGCGGATCGTGGCCCACCGCCGGGACGGGCGGACGGCGGCCGACCACACGCCCGACCCGGCCTCGTAGGCTGACCCGGTGGCCCGCACCCCTCGCACCCCTGACC
>Ga0209698_10007107_pt1 | contig 11795 bp, 12 predicted proteins | sample LitLauG_LLR_2012_FD_187203 | JGI IMG/M metagenome (GOLD analysis project Ga0209698, IMG submission 187203) | Freshwater sediment microbial communities from Pennsylvania, USA - Little Laurel Run_MetaG_LLR_2012 (SPAdes) (version 2) | ecosystem: Environmental > Aquatic > Freshwater > Creek >... | reverse complement strand
AGCGTGTAGGGTGGGCTTCAGCCCACATTTTAGGCGTGTCGGCGCAACACCCTGGCGCGAGCCGTTATGGTGATGTTTTGGCTTCGACATTGACGATCCGGGGGACGGAGGGGTGTGGGCTAAAGCCCACCCTACGCGCTGGATTCCAACTCACGGATTGGGGCGACCGATGCGGCCAAGGACGCTCAAGGCAGCGCCCATGTGGCGGTCATTCGGAAAAAACAGCGGTAGCAAAAAAGGATCGCTCACGGCGATCCTCGCTGGTCAATATATGCGTTTGAGACGGGACGACAGCGCTTAGTCGCAATTCGTTTTGGTGCGGGTCTCGCTGTTGCCCATGTCGTCGCTGCGGGTCACGGATTTCGTCTTGCAGCCTTCGTCGGTGGCGCGCTTCTCGATGACGGTGTCGTGACGCTCTTCGTCCGTTCCCACAATGCAGGCGCCAGCGGGTCCGATATGGAAGCCGACAGCGCAATCGACGTGTTGCACATTCAACGCCCGGAATTGCAGGGCCGGCGACATCGCCGCCTGCGCGCCGCCCGCAAACAAGACCCCAATCGCCGACATGGCGGCCGCGCAAGAAATAGACTTGATGTTCATGGCGTGAGCCTCCTTCATCGCTTCAACGTCAAGCAAACAGCGCGAGGGACTATTGGTTCCCTCGCGCTGCGCTATCAATGCGACATGTTGTTTTGGTTGGTGTCGCGCGAGGGCTCGCGTTGGTTTTCCCGCTCCTTGGCGCGATGATGACCGACGGCGCATCCAACCGCCGCCCCGATCAGCCCATGATGTCCCGCCACATGCCCCACCACGCCGCCTGCGGCCGCTCCCGTGAGACACCCGGCCTGGGCGCTGGAAATAAGTCCGCACGCGAAAACAAACGTCAAAATCGAAGTCTTGAGCATGGCCGATCCTCCGGTATATCTGCGCTCGATCAACTTTCTGTTCTTAAGAAAGTTCCGCGCACTGCACCGATGGACACTTTGCTCACGATATCGCGTCGAACTAACTTTGATGTCCGCGCATCGCCGCTATGTCGCTGCGCAACGGCGCCGTAGCCGCTCCCAGCCGCGTCACGGCGATAGCCGCCGCAGCGTTGGCGAACCGCGCCGCCTCCCCCGGATCCTCGCCCGCCATCAGCGCCGCGACGAAAGCCCCCACATGCGCATCGCCCGCCCCCGCGCTGTCCACAGCCGCAACCGGAAACCCCGGCGCGGCCACGGCGGCGCTCCCGCACGCCACCCAACATCCGTTCGCACCGTCGCGCACTACGGCTCCGCGTCGCCCAAGCGCTAACGCCTCTGCGGCGAGCGCGGGCTCAAGCCCGGTCAGCGCGAAAGCCTCCAGCCGGTTCGCGCTCACCCAGTCGGCGCGCCGCAGCGCCCGCTCCACGCCCGCGCGGCCGACGATCAACGCCAGCGGCGTCGGGTCGAACATCAACGTCACCGAGCGCGGCAAGGCGTCGAGCCAGTCGCCGAAAATGTCCTTGCCTTCCACAGCCGCATAGCCGCCGAGCAGCGTCCAGTCGAAATCCGCCACCGGCAACGCGGCCAAATCGGCAGCCGTCGCCGCCCGCTCGGCGCCGGGCGTGTAGACGTAAGATCGCTCGGCGTCGCTCTCGACCAGCACCGTGCAAAACCCCTGGTCCGCCGCAATGCGGCGCCGCTGCAGCACGGGCGCCCCCTCTGCCGACAGCGCAGCCGCGCAAATATCGGCGAACGGACCCGTCCCCAGCATGCCGCCATAGGCGACCGAAGCCCCCGTCCGCCGCGCCGCCGCCAGCGCGTTGAACCCCCCGCCGGCGCCGATCCGCGCGGCCGAGGCGGTCAGGCCCTCGCCGGAAACCGGCAGGCGCTCGACCTTTTGCAGCACGTCGACCACCACGCCGGTCATCTGTAGTAGGCGGCTCATGTGCGGCGCCGCGAGAATTCACCACGCTGCAACATGAAACCCTTCGCAGCCGCAAAAAACGGGTTTCCCCCGCGTCGAATTCGGATTATCGTCCGCCATCGAGGGTTTACGTTACAGGCGTCCGACATGGCGAATGCGTCCATTCCGATCACCATCAAGAAATACGCCAATCGCCGGCTCTATAATACCGGCACGAGCGCTTACGTAACCTTGGCCGATCTGGCCAAGATGGTGAAGGCGGGCGAGGATTTCGTCGTCTACGACGCCAAGACCAATGACGACATCACACGTTCGGTGCTGACGCAAATCATCTTCGAACAGGAAGGCGTGGAAGGCCAGTCTCTCCTTCCCATTGCGTTCCTGCGCCAGGTCATTCGCTTCTATGGCGACAGCGTGCAAGCGTTGCTGCCCAGCTATCTCGAATATTCGATAGATCGCTTCACCGGCGAGCAGGCCAAGATGCGCGAGACCATGTCGCGCTCGATCGACCCTGCCGCGTTCCCCACCGCCCCGTTCGGCGCGCTGCAGGAGATGACGCGGCAGAATTTCGCCGCCTTCAACAAGGCGCTCGGCATGTTCGCGCCGTTCACCGCCGGCGCCCCGCCCACGGCGCCCAAAGAACCCGTCGGCGATCTCGACGACCTGCGCGATCAGCTCGCCCAGATGAAGCGCCGCCTCGACGACATGAGCGAGAAGAAGTGAGGGCGTCGTCGCGGCGGTAAGATCAGGAATTCGAACGCCTGTATCAGACCGCTTTGGCGCGAATCTTTGCATCTTCAGGGCTTCAGGTCGAATTTTCCCGCCAATATATCCTCGATCTTTTCTACTTGATATCTGAAATGTTCATTGCGATCCGCCCAGGTCAATCTGGCTAAGTCGACGTAATGTCTGGCGAGTGCTTTGTTGGACGCGACGATGTGGGCCAAAGCCTGCAGGTCTAAATACTCCTCATTTCCCGGTTTGGTGTCGTCAAACAGATAAGCCAGCCAATAAATCAGGTTGTTAAATGAATCTGCCCATTGGGCGAGATAAATTTCCTGCTGCTGGCGATTGAAAAACTCGAAAGGAACACTGGCGTGCTTGACTGCCCTTAGATAAAGGACGAAGTCGGGGCCAAGATTCGTCGGCGGTCGCTCAGGAATAGGAATTTCCGAGTCTTCCGCAAGTGTATTTGCCCAATCGACGACTTTGCGTATCCACTCGTTATCCTTTAAAAGCGGAACCGGCTTGCGATGGCGAATGACCTGAAATTTCCATAATTTGCCGTCGATGTTGGCCGGGAACCGCAACTCCACGACGCCTTGCAGGGAAAGCGGCTCGGCGGACGGGAAATGAATGAACAGACCCCGCTGGCGATGCAAGCGCTCCACGAAAGGCGGCGGAACATGGAGTTGCAAGCGCGGGGAAATGTTTTTGGGCATGACATAGACCGCCGCGGTAGGGCACGGCCCCTTCGCGGCCAAGGCTGCGAACCAGGTGGCCACCGCCGCGTCCGGCGTGACGTCGAGCAGGTCTGTCCAAATCTGGTAATGTTGCGCCGCTCCGTAAAAAAGATTGGGATCGACAGCCCCTAGCATCGTCGCGTTGCTTGCCAAAAACCACGCCAGCAGACGCTTGGCGCGATCCAGCGATTCGATCTGCGCGTTCGGCCGATAGACGCTCGCGACAATTTTGTAATCCGACGAAGATTGGCCGCGAAAAATAACGTGCCGACCGCTCGCAAGCTCGCGATGCTGCAACAGCATCGCGGCGGCCATGGCCCGCCAGGGGTCGGGAAATTCAATTATTGTGTGTTGTTTTCCGACTTCGACGCCTTCGACGTATTTTTCGCCGTGCCTGAACAGATCGTCGAGGGCGATGTATTTCTTCTTATTGCTCGTGACCAACCTCGGTCCCGTCTCGATGTAGGTCTTTCCAAACAATCGGCGGTAGGCCTGCTCCGCGCTTTCCACCCACGCCATGCTCGCCTCCGGGCAGCAAGGGCGCAGGAAACACGCTTCGTCGGCGCAATTCAAGACTCCGAACGCCAGCCCCCGAGCTAAATTCGCGAGCGGTCAGGCGCTCGCGCGCACGGGCGCCGGTTCCGGCGTCGCCGCGCGGCCGATGTGGTGGCCCTGCAGGTAGTCGACGCCCCATTCCTTGAGCAACCGCACGGATTCTTCGTCCTCAACCCATTCGGCGACCGTCAGAATGCCCAGGTGCCGCGCCAGCGAGGCCAGAGTGCGCACGAAGAAGCGGTCGTCGATCGAAGTCGCCAACCCCGCCACGAACGCTCCGTCGATCTTGACGATGTCGACGCCCAAAGTCCGCAGGTTGCGGAACGAGGTGTGCCCGGCGCCGAAATCGTCCATCGCCACCCTGACGCCCAGCGACCTGATGCGCTTGAGAATTTCGGCAAGCTCGTCCGCCTTCTCGACGGCCTGCGTCTCGACGATTTCGACGATCAGCCGCTCGGCCGAGCCCGGCGCGGCGGCCAGGCGCGCGCGCAGGCGTTCGCACCAGTCGGGCGAGCGCAGCGAAGCGACGGAGACGTTCATCGACAGGCGCCTTTGGGAATCGGCGGCGAGCGCCCCGGCGACGAGATCGGCGACGCGCTCGTCGATCATTTCGACCAGGCCGACGCGTTCGGCGGCGGGGATCATCGCGTCCGCGCCGATCAGCGCGCCGTCCTCCATGCGCAGGCGCAGCAGCGCCTCCTCGAACGGCGGCAGATCGCCGGTGGGGGCGACGGGCTGGAAGGCGAGGATCAGCCGGCGCTCGTTGAGCGCGCTGACGATCTCGTCGGCGACGAAGGCGTCGCGACGACGCGTCTCGGCGGCCGCCGCATTGAGCGCGTAGACGCCGACGCGGCTTGTCTCGCCGGTCTGCGCATAGGCTTCGTCGGCGCGCTGCAGCAACAGGTGCGCGGTGCGGCCATGGCGCGGGCTCAATGCCACGCCGACGCGGATTTTGGCGCGCAACGGCCCGGCGGCGGTTTTGTGGACCTGGCCCTCGGCGCGATGCGCGATGCGCGCCGCAGCCACGGCGGGCTGGTCCTTGGGGGCGAGCGCGATCAGCAGCGCGAACTTGCCCCCCGAGTATCGGACGAGCCGGTCGCCGCCGCGCAAAGTGCGCGACAGCGTGCGCCCGACGCCCGCGATCAGTTCGTCGGCGGCGTCGTAGCCGGCCTGGGCGTTGACCTCGGCGAGATTGGCGACGCCGAACACCATCAGCGCCAAGGCGCCGTCAGCAGGGCGCGGCTCGGCGCAGCGCGCGTCGACGAAGGCGTTGAAGGCGCCGCGCGAGGCGAGCGTGGTCTGGGCTTCCTCAGCCGCGTCCGCCGCTGCGATGCGCGCGACGACGCGCAACAGGCCATGCGCGCGGGCGGGGCGGCCGGTGGCGTCGGCGAACCAGCGGCCGAAATCCTCCACCCGCAACACTTCGCCCTGGGCGCCGCGCAGCCGGTAATGCGCGCGGTACGGCGCGCCCTCGCCGGGGTCGGCGGCGTCGCTCTCGAAGATCGCCTGATAGCGCGAAACTTCGGATTCAGGCGCGACCAGCGCAGCGAAATCGGCGCCGGCGGCAAAGTCGGCCGGCGCAATGCCGCGCAGCGTGCGCGCGGCGTTGGGGCCCCAGCGCAACCGGTCGCTGGCGACGTCCCAGTCGTAGACGACGGCTTCGAGCGCGCCCAGAATCGCCTGCGGATCGGACGCCTCGCGCGTGGCGCCGGTTTCAGAAATCGTCTCGACCAAGCCGCGAGCCCCCGCCTGGACGGCCAGACGCCATCCTGCCTCGGCGACTCTGGGACTGCAGCGGTTAAGGGGGGCTTAACCCTGCGGGTTTCAGAAATTGTCCTTGCGGCGTCGAAGTTCGGCGAAGACCTGTGCGGGATCGGCGCCTTCGAGCCCGACGGCCTTCTGCACCGAATCGACTTCGGCGCGCAGGAACGGGTTGGCGGCGAGTTCGAGCGCGATGGTCGTGGGCAGCGTCGGCTTGCCCTGCGCGCGCAGCGCCGTCACCGCCTCGGCGCGGGCTTTCAGGTCGGGATTGGCGGGCTCGATGGTCAAGGCGAAGCGGGCGTTGGCCTGCGTATATTCGTGGCCGCAATAGACCTGGGTTTCGCCCGGCAGGTCAGCGAGTTTCTCCAGCGAGGTCCACATCACGGGGTAAGGCGTTTCCAGCACGCGCCCGCAGCCCAGCGAGAACAAGGTGTCGCCGGCGAACAGCAATTCGTCCTCCTCGAAGAAATAGACGACGTGGCCCGCCGTGTGTCCGGGCGTCTCGATCACGCGCGCCTTGAGCGCGCCGAGGTCGACATAGTCGCCTTCCTTCACCTGAACGTCGATGCCGCCGATCTTCGCCGCCTCGCCCGCCGGCCCGACAACGCGCAGGGCGGGGAACGCCGCCTTCACGGCGGGGAGGCCCTGCACGTGGTCGGCGTGGTGATGGGTGACGAGGATATCGGTGATTTTCCAGCCCTGCTCTTTCGCGGCGGCGATGACGGCGGCGCCGTCGGGGGCGTCGATGGCGGCGGTGCGGCCGGAGCCGGAATCGTGGATCAGGACGCCGAAATTGTCGCTGAGGCAGGGAAACTGAAACACATGCGTCGTCATACCAGCTCCTCCGGATCGCCTCGCGCTCCCATAGCCTGTCGCGCCGCGCGAGGCTATGCTGAAGGCGCATGGGCGGCCTCGCGCCTTTGGTTCCCTGTATGACCCTCGACGTCCACGAACTCAGCGCCTTCTACGCCTCGCCGCTCGGCGAGACGACGCGGCGTCTGATCGGTCGCGCGTTGCGCGGCCGCTGGGAGAATTGCCGGGGGCTGTCGGTGATGGGACTGGGGTTTTGCGGCCCCTGGCTCGACGCGTTCCGTGACGAGGCGGCGCGTACCCTGTCTCTGGCCCCCGCCGCAACGGGCGTATCGGTATGGCCTCAAACGGGCCGCTCGGCCTCGGCGTTGGTGGTGGGCGACATGCTGCCGCTTCCCGACGCCTGCATCGACCGCGTGCTGATCGCCCATGCGCTGGAGACCGCCGAGCCGCCCGGCGCGCTGCTGGAGGAAATCTGGCGGGTGCTGGCGCCGGAGGGTCGGGTGATTCTCGTCGCGCCGTCGCGGCGCGGCGTCTGGGCGCGGGTCGACGGCACGCCGTTTGGCAACGGCCAGCCGTTCTCGCGCGGGCAATTGCGCGACCTCGTGCGCGACGCCTCGTTCTCGGCGGTGTTCTGGGGCGAGGCGCTCTATGCGCCGCCGTTCCGTTCGCGCGTGCTGATCGACTGGAGCCCGGCGGTCGAGCGGGTCGGCGCGGCTTTGGGTTTGCCGTTCGCGGGGGTGCATATCGTCGAGGCGATCAAGCAGGTTCCCCGGCCGGTGGGCGCGCGGCGGCTGGCGCGGCGCCAGTTGATCCGCATCGAGGCGGCGCTGGCGCCGACGGCGAGCCGCGAGAGCCTTTAGACGATTGCCGACGGCGCCGGGTTCGTGCTTTTAGGCCCAAAGCATTGTTTCGGGGGAGCCATGTCCGATCATCTTCTCGTGCTGCTGCGCCACGGCCAGAGCGACTGGAATCTCAAGAATCTGTTCACCGGCTGGAAGGACCCCGACCTCACCGAGACCGGCGTCGCCGAGGCCAAACAGGCGGGCGCGAAGCTGAAGGCCAAGGGCCTTCAGTTTGACACGGCCTTCACCTCGGCGCTGACCCGCGCGCAGCACACGCTCGATCTGGCGCTCGCCGAACTTGGCCAGACCGGGCTGGCGATCACCCGCGACGCGGCGCTCAACGAGCGCGACTACGGCGACCTCTCCGGGCTCAACAAGGACGATGCGCGCAAGCGCTGGGGCGAAGAACAGGTGCATGTGTGGCGACGCAGCTACGATATCGCGCCGCCCGGCGGCGAGAGCCTCAAGGATACGGTCGCCCGCGCCCTGCCCTATTATTGCCAGCGCATCCTGCCCGCCGTTTTGCGCGGCGAGCGGGTGATCGTCGCCGCGCATGGCAATTCGCTGCGCGCTTTGGTGATGGTGCTCGACGGGCTGACGCCGCAGACGATCCCCTCGATGGAATTGGCGACCGGCGTGCCGCTGGTTTACCGGCTCAACGCCGATTCGACCGTCGCCTCCAAACAGGTGCTGGCTTGAGGCGGCTTGCCCTCGCCCTGATCTTCGCCGCCGCTCCGGCATGGGCCAACGATTCGACCGCCGAACTCGACAACAACGGCTTGAGGCTGCTGCACGAGCCCGACATCGCGATGGCGTCGGAAGACCTGTCTATATCAGACAAGGCGGTTCACATCGTTTATGAGTTCGTCAACCACGGCGCCTCAGACAAGGTGGTGACGCTGGCCTTCCCGATGCCCGACATCACCGGCGGCGTCGACGCCAATGTCGGGTTGCCGAGCACGGATTCCAGCGATCCCTTCCATTTCCGCGTTTCGGCGGACGGCGTGCCGGCGGGCGTGCATCTGGAGGCGGCGGCGTTCGTCGGCGCGACCGACGTGACGGCGCGACTGAAGGCGATGCATGTGCCGCTGATGCCGTTCGCCAAGGGCGCCGGCGAGGCGCTCGACCATCAGCCGACGCTGGAGAAGCCCAAGCTCGTCAAGGAAGGGCTGGCGGCGGAGGAGCAATACGCCAGCAAGCCCGACGGCCCCATGGAAAAACATCTGACGCCTTTGTGGACATGGCGCGCGGCCTATGTCTGGCGGCAGAATTTCCCGGCGGGCCGCCCGGTGCGGCTGTTGCAGGATTATGCGCCCAGCGTCGGCGGCACGGCGGGCACGCAGGTCGGCCATGCAGGCTGGCGCGCGAGCGAGGACGGGCGGACTTATCTGGCGCGCTATTGCATCGACGGCGATTTCGAGGCGTCCGTCAAACGCGCCGCCGCCGCCGCGCACGCCGAATATTCGCCCTTCACCGAAGAGCGCATCAACTATGTGCTGAGGACCGGCGCCAATTGGGCGGGGCCCATCGGGCGATTTCATCTGACGGTCGACAAAGGCGCGCCGAATACCCTCATCAGCTTCTGCGGCGAGGGCGTACGCAAGCTCGATGCGACGCGGTTCGAGATGTCGGCGAGCGACTTCACGCCCAAGGACGATCTGCACATTCTGATCTTGACGCCGCTGGCGCGGTGAAGGGCGGGACGGCGCAAAGCACGCCGTCCCGCTCGCGGTTTCAACTAACGATCGCGCCGTTCATACCATTGGGGAAAAACAGCCCGCTGGCCGAGTTGGCGCTACCGTAAACAATATTGAGCACTTGCCGCGTGGTTCTATCATAGGCGATGGCGTTGTCGCCGGGAGGGTTGTTGGTGGGAAAGCCGCCGAGCAACGAACCGTTCTGCGGGTCGCTGGCGCTGACGATATGAGGGTATTGAACGTTTCCGACGCCCTGGTCGTCAAGATTTTGCGTACCGTAAGTGCCGTCGAGCGTGGCGCGCAATTTGGAGACGGCCGCCGTCTGGGTCTCGTAGCCGTTAGCGAACAGGACCGTTCGCACAAGACCCGCGTGGTAGGCTTCAACGGCCAAAATACCCGCCGCCTTGTCGAGATAGGCGGGGTCGGTGATCAAGCTAGCCGCGCCGTGATACGCGGTGACGCCTACGTCCTCGAAAATATAGGCCGCCAGCATGAAGCTGAAATCATCGGCGAAAGGATCGAAGTTTGAACTCAAGCCGGTCGCCTGGCCAAGTGCGATGAAGCTGTTTTTGAGATCGATGATCGGCGAGTTGATGACCGAGGCGCCAAGCGCGGCGCGCAGGAACAGGACGTGTTTTCTCTCTTCGTTGGCTATTTCCTTCGCATAGGCGCCAATGAGAGGCGAGGAGAAATTGACTTGCCGCCCGCCAATCACGTTGGATAGCGGGGCCCCGGTGATCTGGGGGCTCAGTCCATGTCCATAGGCCGCGAAATTGTAGAACGATGATTCCAGATATTCGAGGTTCAACGCAAATTGCAAAATCGCGACGTCGATGTTGGCCGCCGCCGCCCTATTGGCGACGCCGCCGAACGCGGCGACTCCCGCCGCCCCCGCAGCCGCTGCGCCCAATCCGCGCATAAAACTTCTGCGACCGCTCGCGGCTTTAATTTCCCCGTTGGCGGCGGATTTTCTCGCGCTTCGTTTGGCAAGAAGGTCAGATAACATTGGGCGTTCCCCACTGTTCAATGGCGCCCGGTTCTGCACGTCATGCGCAGATCGCCGGCGAGGCTGCGCTGCGGCCCCAATCAGTGAAACGGAGCGAACGTCGAAAGGTTTTGCCGATCTGGCATGAATACGATCACACATCGGTGATGAAACCAGTCGACTAGGTTGTTTACCCCGGGCGCCGATCCCGAAAGAACGCGCGCAGCAGATTCGCCGCCTCGGCTTCCCTGATCCCGCCATAGACCTCGGGAACGTGCAGACAATCCTTGTGCGCGAACACGCGCGCCCCGTTCTCCACCGCCCCGCCCTTGGGGTCGTAAGCCGCGAAATAGACCCGCCGTAGCCGCGCATGGGAGATCGCCCCGGCGCACATCGCGCAGGGCTCCAGCGTCACGTAGAGGTCGCAGTCGGTCAGCCGGAAATTGCCGAGCGCCTGCGCCGCCGCGCGGATCGCCAGCACTTCGGCGTGCGCGGTCGGATCGTTGTCGGCCCGCGTTCGGTTGCCGGCGCGCGCGATCACGACGCCGCTGCGCGTGACGACGGCGCCGATGGGCGCCTCGCCGCGCGCCTCGGCCGCCCGCGCCTCGGCGAAGGCGGCGCCCATGGCGTCCTCAGTCATATTCTCCTCGCGCGACAGCGTGAAACGAAACTGCTAGAGCGCCAGACATGTCTATTCAAGAAGCCGAAACGCGCGACGGCCAGCGCATCGCCAAAGTGATGGCCCGCGCGGGCCTCTGCTCACGCCGCGACGCCGAACGCTGGATCGCGGAAGGCCGCGTCGTCGTCAACGGCGAGGTGCTGGCGAGCCCGGCCTACAACGTCAGCGAATCCGACGATGTCGTCGTCGACGGCCAGCCGTTGCGCGCCGCCGAGCGCACGCGGCTGTTCTTCTTCCACAAGCCCAAGGGCCTCGTCACCACCGCGCACGACCCCGAAGGGCGCCCGACGATTTTCGACGCGCTGCCCGAGGACCTACCGCGCGTCGTCACCGTGGGCCGGCTCGACATCAATACCGAGGGGCTGTTGCTGCTGACCAATGACGGCGGCCTCGCGCGCGTGCTGGAATTGCCCGCCACCGGCTGGCTGCGCCGCTACCGCGTGCGCGCGCATGGCGAGATCACGCAGGAGCAGCTCGACGCTTTGCGCGACGGCATTTCCATCGATGGCGTCGATTATCGCGGCATCGAGGCGAAGTTCGAGCGTCAGCAGGGCTCGAATGTCTGGCTGACCATGGGTCTGCGCGAGGGCAAGAACCGCGAAATCAAGCGCGTGCTCGAACATCTGGGCATGAGCGTCAACCGGCTGATTCGCGTGTCGTTCGGGCCATTCGAGCTGGGCGATCTGCCCGAGGGTCAGGTCGAGGAGGTGCGCTCGCGGGTCTTGAAGGACCAGTTGGGTCCGAAGCTATCCAAGCAGGCGAATGTCGATTTCGAAGGCGCCTCCGAGGCTGTCGCCCTGCATGCGCCTTTGGAAGAGGAGCGGCCCCGCCACCCCAACGACGCCAGCCAGGGGCCGCCGCGCAAGCGCAAGCATGTGTCGGTGTTGCGCGCCGAGGCGAAGGACGGCGGCGCCGGACCGCGCAAGCGCATCACCCGCACCGCCACCGCCGACCGCAAGGGCCGCGAAGTGCAGGTCGAACGCGTCAGCCTCGCCCGCCCGCCCGCCGCCGAACCGCCGCGCCGCGAGCGCGCCGGTCGCGGGGCTGAGGACAGGCCGAGACGCGCCCCCGGCGAGGGACGCGCCTTTGCGGGCGGGCAGCGGCCCGAGC
>Ga0209698_10007106_pt1 | contig 11795 bp, 11 predicted proteins | sample LitLauG_LLR_2012_FD_187203 | JGI IMG/M metagenome (GOLD analysis project Ga0209698, IMG submission 187203) | Freshwater sediment microbial communities from Pennsylvania, USA - Little Laurel Run_MetaG_LLR_2012 (SPAdes) (version 2) | ecosystem: Environmental > Aquatic > Freshwater > Creek >... | reverse complement strand
CGCCTCGAAATCGGACCAGCCCGGCATTTGCGTTCAGATCGCTCATCTGCAGCTCAACGAAGCGAACAAACTCTACGTCGGCAACGAACCAGAAAAGGCCGCAGCCGCGTTAGGGGATGTCGCTTCTTATAGTGAGCAAGCTGGAAATGCCGCCATCGAATCCAGGTCCCATGAAAAGCAGACCGAGATCAGCATGCGCAAAATGATCCGCCGGCTGACCGATATGAAGCGGGCGGCGGTCCAGGAAGATCAGGTAGCCATCCAATCTACGATTGGGCGGCTCGAGCGGGTACGTGATTCCCTGCTCGGTGCCATGTTTCCGAAGCATCCTCCAAAGTAATGATGCTCAGAATTCAAGTCGTGGTTCTACTCGCGCTGGCCATGCCAGCGCCTGCCGGTGCGGCTCCGCGCCACCGAGACCCTTTGACGCAAGCGGAGATTGAACAGATTCGGGATGCGTCCTGGGAGCCCAATCAAAGGCTGGCACTCTATGTGAAGTTCGCCCGGGCACGGCTGGCGCAGATTGAAACCTTGCGCGCCGATCCGAAAGCCAAAGACCGGGCACAGCAGACTCACGATCTGCTCGATGATTTTCAGCTGATCTATGACGAACTCAACGAGAACATCGAGACCTACGTGGACCGTAAAGACGACATCCGCAAGCCGCTGAAAATGGTGATCGAAGGCGATACGGAGTTTGCTGCGAAACTGCGTGCCCTGAAGGATGCGGCAGACGCCTCATCCGCCGAACTCCAGCGCTATGAGTTTGTGCTGACGACCGCGATCGATTCGGTGGACAACTCGGGTGAAGACCATCGCAAGCTCGCGGCTGATCTGGAAGAAGCGGTTAAGCACAAAAAGAGCGCGGCGAAGTGAATTGCCGGGATTCTGCCGGGCGCAACCTCATGTTAACCTGAGCACATCGTGCGCGCAGGGCTCCTCGATATTTTTCAACAGTGCTTCCACGAGCTGCGCCCACGCACGCCCGTGCCCGAGATCGAGATCGCGTTCAAGCCGTTCGCCAATGTCAACAACACTATCCGCTTGCGCGAGGGAAAAGTGCTGGTGCGGATCTCCGACGTGCTGGAGGGCGCGCCGGACGATGTTATTGAGGCGATCGCGCACATTCTGTTGGCCAAGCTATATCGCCGGTCGGTGGATCGGGTTCGCAGCGCGCGCTACCGTAAGTACGTTTCTTCGCATGCGATTGTGAGCAAGGCGCATGTGGTCCGCCAGATGCGAGGCCGGAAGCGGCTGCTGGGTGCGCAAGGTCAACACTACGACCTGGACGCGGTGTTTGATGACCTGAACCAGCGGTTCTTTCATGGGCTGCTCGGCCGTCCACAAATGAGCTGGAGCCCCAGCCGGACACGCCGCATCCTCGGCCATTACGACCCCGCGCACAACGCTATTCTGATCAGTCGAATCTTCGATCATCCTGCCGTGCCGCGTTACGCGCTGGAATACATCGTTTACCACGAGATGCTTCATCTGAAGCATCCGGTGAGGCTACGCGGCAGCCGCCGCTGCGTGCACTCGCGCGAATTTCAAGCCGATGAAAAACTGTTCCCTCATCTGGACGAGGCGAACGCCTTTCTTAGGCGTATGTGAGCGGCTGAGCGTGACCGGTCCCTGCTGCAGGAAGCCGTTCACTGCAGGAATCCGCAGTGCGATGCGGTACCCGCGCGTTTGCGGCGCCGCCGATTGACGGCCCTGCCGGTCCCAGCATATCCTTGAAGTTGAAATTGAAATTCATTTTCAAAATGACACAGGTTCCTTCCTAGATGATCCAGGCGTTTATCGTGACGTTGCGCGAAGGCGTGGAAGCCGCTTTGATCGTCGGCATCACCCTCGCGTATCTGGCCAAAATCGGCCGCAACGACCTGCGCAAGGCAGTCTATGCGGCACTGGGCACTGCATTTGCCGCAAGCGTCGTCGCTGCCGTCGTGCTGGCGCGCACCCAGTGGAATCAGGACATCTTTGAAGGCTGGATCATGCTGGCGGCCGCTGGGTTTGTCGTTTCCATGGTCGTCTTCATGATGCGCGCTGGGCGCAAGATGAAAGGTGACATCGAGAGCAAGCTGGGCACTCTGGCCGCCGGCGGAGCCCATGCCAACCGGACATGGTTCGGTGTCTTTCTTTTCATCTTTTTGATGGTGTTTCGTGAAGGCGCCGAGACAGTCCTGGTGCTGTCTGCCGTATCGCTCAACTCGTCGGATCTGATGAGTTTTCTCGGAACCTTGCTGGGCATCGGCGCAGCCATCGCCTTCGGTGTGATGTTCGTGAAGGGCAGCGTCCGCATCAATCTGCAGAAATTCTTTAAGGTCACGACCGCAATTTTGTTTCTGGTCGCGGCCCAGTTGCTGATTTCCGGCCTCCATGAACTTTCGGAAAATGGCGTCCTTCCTTCTTCCAAGCGCGAGATGGCGATTGTAGGGCCGCTGGTGCGGAATGACATCTTCTTCTTTGTTACGATTTTCGCACTGGCCGCTCTGATGGTGCTGTTTGACGCACGCCGCCGGCAAGCTGTGCCGGAAGCGACATCTCCCGCCGAAGCTCGCAAGCAGGCCTGGTCGGCGAGACGTGAGCGCCTGTGGATGGCCTCGGTTTACGTTTTCTCTTTTGTCTTCATTGGACTGATTACCGCCGAGTTTATTTACACCAAGAACGTGAGCGCGCTGTCTCCGGCCACGCAGGTGAGTTTCGTCAACGGCTCGGTGGCGATTCCGATCGCCCAGGTTTCCGACGGCGACCTCCATCGCTTCGAGGCGACTGAGGGCAGCGCGGACATCCGCTTCTGGCTGTATCAGAAGCCGGACGGTAAGATTGCCGCGGTGTTTGATGCGTGCGAAATTTGCGGCTCTGTCGGATTTTACAAAGGCACCAACGGAGTCGTCTGCAAAAACTGCGCAGCTCCTGTAAATGCGCAATCGATCGGCTCTGGCGGAGGATGCAATCCGGTTCCGTTGAGGGCCGTGCAGAGCGCTACCAGCATCGTGATCCAGGAGACGGACATCGCGGCCGGTGGCCGCCTGTTCATGCAGAAATAACTTGTTTGCCCGCCTTGTCTACGAATCTTTCCGCCGCCAAAAGCGCCGCAAACTGCTGGCCGGCTCAGCCATTGCGTTGGGGGTAACCGTGGCCACGGCTATGATTGCGGTCGCCACCGGCGTCGGCGACAAGATCAGCCGCGAACTGCGAACAATCGGCGCCAACATTTTGATCACACCGCAGGAAGATACGCTCGACCTTGAAGCCGGCGGAGTTAACCTCAAACCCCCGTCTGACGGGGCGTTTCTGCGCGAGAGCGATCTGCCGCTGATCAAGTCCATCTTCTGGCATCACAACGTTCTTGGTTTCGCGCCGATGCTGCCGGCCAGTGCGACCGTGCAAACCGCGCAGGGTCCGCGACCGGTACCGGTGTTGGGCACCTACTTTGCGCATCCTTATTCTTACGGGAAAGAGGCGCTTTCGACCGGCGTGCGTACTACAAACCCATGGTGGAAGGTTGAGGGCGCGTGGCCGGATGACGGCTCGCAGGATGTCCTGCTGGGGCAGAAGTTGGCAGCGGAGCTACACCTGGAACCGGGCGAAAGCGTCACGCTCTCCGGCAATGCACACAAGGTTTCCGGCATTCTTTTCACCGGCGCTGCCGAGGATGGCGAAGTGGTGGCGCCGATTGCGCTGGCGCAGGGACTTCTCGGGCGGCCGGGCGCGGTACGGCGGGTGTTCGTCAGCGCACTTACCAAACCCGAGGATGCATTCGCACGAGTTGATCCGAAGACGCTGCCCCAGGGCCCGATCTACGACCGCTGGTATTGCTCGCCGTATCCGCAGTCGATTGCATATCAGTTGCAGCAGGCGATTCCCAACTCGCACGCCGAACCCATTCGCCAGGTGTCGCAGAATGAAGGCGTAATTCTTTCGCGCGTCGAGGGCCTTTTGTTTCTCATCACAATTGCGGCGCTGCTGGCTTCGGCCCTGGCCGTTTCGGCGGCCATGGCGACCACGATGTTTGAGCGCCGTGCTGAGGTAGGTTTGATGAAGGCGCTGGGTGCGGCGAACTATTCGGTGGCGTCGGTGTTCTTTGCTGAAACTGCTCTGTTATGTCTGCTGTCGGGGATTGTGGGTTTCATTGCTGGAACGGTGCTGGCTCATCAGATCGGTTGGCGCATCTTCGGGTCGAATATTGAATTACAACCGGTATTGCTGCCGGTGGTTTTGCTTCTGGCTGGGCTGGTTACGCTGGCGGGAAGCGCCGCTGCAATCCGGCGGGCGGTACGGCTCGATCCTGTGTTCGCCCTGAGGAACACGGGGTGAGCACCTCGTCCTTAACTCCGATCTCGGAACGGCGCGCCAGTGGCCACCATGTATCGATGTTCTTGCGCATGATTTTCCGAGCCGCGGTGCTCCGGCGTGGCCGCGCCCTCTCGGCCCTCATCGCAGTTTGCGTGGCCGCGGCTGTATCCACGACGCTGTTGATGCTCCAGTTCGATGCGCAAGCTAAGTTGCAGCGGGAGTTTCGCAACTACGGTGCGAACATTATCATCACTGGCCAAGACGGGACTTCCCTGCCTGCGGACGCTACGGTACGCGTTGATTCCGCGCTGGCTGGCCGGGGCGTGTGGGCCCCATTTGCATTCGTGATTGCGCGGACTCTGTCGGGTCAGGCCATCGTCGTCGTTGGAACGGACTTTGTCAGGGTCAGGGAGATTGACCAATTCTGGTCGGTGAGTGCCTGGCCAGAGACCAGACCCTGCCCCCAGCTACCTTGCCCGATGCTGGCGCTGGTCGGAGTTCGCGCCAAGCAGGCGTTTCCCGCTCACGATCAGCCACTGGAGTTGACGTTTCAGGGGCGCACGATTCAGGTTGCAGCAGCGGGTACGGTGCAGACGGGCGGGCCCGAGGACAGCAGGATTTACATTTCTCTGCCCGATTTCATGGCATGGAGCGGCATTTCGACTTCGACCATCGAAATCGCAGCGACCGGTTCGACGGCGGAGATCAACAACTCGCTGGTTGCGCTCGCCCGCACATTTCCCGACGCTGAAGTCCAGCCGGTGCGCCGCATCCTCGAAGGCCAGGCGCGCGTTCTTTACCGGACGCGATCCACCATGCTGGCGGCGGCCATACTGGTCGCAATCACGGCAGCGCTGTGCGTGCTTTCGACGCTGATGGGCTGGCTGTTCGACCGCCGGCGCGATTTCGCCATCATGAAGGCGATCGGCGCCTCTGATCGCCTCTTGAACAACTTCTTTATGGCGGAGTCGGCTGCGTTGGGCATTGCTGGGGCGTTACCGGGCTTTGTGATTGGCCTCGGCACGGCGGCATGGATTTCGAGCGCAAATTTTCACTCGGCCCTGACACCGCGTCTGTCCGTGCTGCCGATCGTTCTGTGCGGAAGCGTTGCGGTGACTCTGCTGGCTGCTCTGCTTCCGGTTTGGCGCTTGCATCGTTTGCAGCCGGCTGCGATCCTGAGGGGAGAATAGATGATCCGGCTGAATCACGTCTCGCGTCTTTACCCCGCTCAGCTTTCCGGCAACGGCACAGCTGCCGCTGCCGCGACCGCGGCCGGTGGCTCGATTCGGGCGCTTGACGATATTTCTCTCCACGTGGAGGAGGGCGAATGGCTTTCCATCATGGGGCCGTCCGGTTCAGGCAAGTCGACGCTGGTGAACCTGATCGGATGCCTCGACCGTCCGACGTCCGGCGAGATCTGGCTCAACCAGCAGAACGTAGCCTCGCTGTCCAACGCGGACCTGACGCGCGTGCGCGCGGAGAGAATCGGGTTCATCTTCCAGCAATTTCATCTCATTCCCTTCCTCACTGCTCTCGAGAACGTCATGCTGGCCCAGTATTTTCACAGCATGACCGATGAGACCGAGGCGCGGGAGGCGCTGAAGCGCGTCGGACTGGCCGAACGGGCGGGGCATCTTCCCGCGCAACTCTCGGGCGGTGAGCAGCAGCGGGTCTGCATTGCGCGTGCGCTGATCAACGACCCGAAAATCATCCTAGCCGACGAACCAACGGGCAATCTGGACGCGCAAAATGAAGAAATCGTCTTGCGCCTGCTGCGCGGGCTGCATCATCAGGGACGCACGATTGTCATGGTCACCCACGACCCAGTGGTCGCCAGGCTGGCCGATCGCCGCATCGAACTGCATCACGGCAAGATTGCGGCGCAGGAGATCTTTGCCATGGCCGATCAGGAGGAATTGGACGAGGTTCTGGAAGAGCTTTATGTCCTGGCTGAGCACGGCGAAATCGCCGAAATCGAGCGAATGGAAGTCCATGGCTCCCTGCCAGTCGCCATCGCGGTGGAGAAGCTCACAGAAATGGGGATGGTCGCAACCGCTCCGCACCCGCCACAGCCGCACCACCACAAGCCGTTCGTCAATCCCTGTCACGAGGCCCTGAAGCCGCCTCCGGTCTCTATGGGTGACGGCACAACAATCGTAGAACTCACATCGCGTGGACACGACTTGGCCGCCAGTATCATTCGCCGGCATCGCCTCGCAGAACGCCTGTTTACGGATTCGCTGGCCATGTCGTCGGAAGCGGAGATCGAACAGCAAGCCTGCAAGTTCGAACACATTCTTTCGCCCGAAGCCACTGACCGCATTTGCACCTTCCTACAGCATCCCAGAACCTGCCCCCACGGCGCGGCCATTCCTCCGGGGCCGTGCTGCAAGCGATAACCCTGCTCGAGCGCGGGCCATTTATCATGAAAACAATGCCCGACATTCCCACAATAGGGGTCTTTGACTCCGGCTTCGGCGGCCTGACCGTGCTGAAGGAACTGCTGGTAAAGGTCCCCAACGCTCGCTATCTCTACTTCGGGGATACTGCACGGCTCCCCTACGGCTCCAAATCTGCGGAAACCGTTGCGCGCTATGCAGTGCAGGCCGCCCATTTCCTTGAGTCACATGGCGCGTCTCTGCTGGTTCTGGCGTGCAACACAGCGACGGCTCTGGCCTTTGAGCAGACGCGAGCAGCAGCAGATATTCCGGTCGTGGGCGTGGTCGAACCGGGCGCCGCAGCGGCGTCCGCGGTCAGCCGCACTAAGAAGGCTATTGTGGTCGCTACCGAGGCGACCGTATCAAGCCACGCTTATCAGAGGGCGCTCTCGGCGCGGCACGTTCAATCGCTGGAAAAACCCTGTCCGCTGCTCGTGCCGCTGGTAGAAGAAGGATGGATTGATCACACGGTGACAGAGCAGGTCGCGCGCATTTACCTGGATGAGGCGTTCGCCGGCGACTTTCGGCAAGCCGATGTTCTTCTGCTCGGCTGCACGCACTATCCGCTGCTTCGCGGGCTGTTCCAACGCCTGGTGTCCCCCGGAGTGGCCATCGTGGATTCCGCAGAGTCGACGGCCGCCGCAGTCGCGCAACTCCTGCAAACTGGCACTGCTCGGGAAGGTTCGGCGTCTCCGGACATTCGGTTTTTTGCCACCGATTCCGCCGAAAAATTCCGTCGCCTGGGGACGCGTTTTCTCGGCCGGCCTGTCGATCGCGTAGAGCACGTGGACCTCAAAGAATAATCCTGTGAGCGCGACCCCAGAACATCCTCTCGATCACGTCATCTGGACGGCGCTCAACACGCGGCAGAAGCACTTTGCCGAGTCGATGGGCGATGCGCGGCGGTTTCCGCCCGAGGTCAGTGTGCTGGCTGCGATCGCACGTGCCGACCCCAGAGCCTTCGCCGATCTTGCCCGGATGTGCCGACCGGGCGACCGTGCCACACTGTTCGACGCGCAGCCCTATCAGGACCAGCCAGGTTGGGAGATAGTGGTTGGCGCTCCCATGCTGCAAATGGTGCGAGATGCGAGCAGTCCGAGTCCGGGGCCTGCTCCGCCGGTCGTCAAGAATCTTTCGGTCGCAGACGTGCCGGACATGCTGGAACTGACGAAGCTCACCAAGCCGGGGCCGTTCAGCTCGCGCACTCACGAACTGGGCGAGTACGTCGGCATTCGAGTCAACGGGCAGCTGGCCGCGATGTGTGGCGAGCGGCTGCGCGTGCCCGGAATGGCCGAAATGAGCGCGATCTGTACCCATCCCGATCATACCGGCCAAGGCTATGCCCGGCTGCTGATGGACGAAGTTGCCCGCCGCATGTTGGCACGTGGGGACACCCCGTTTCTGCACGTTCGGGAAGACAACACGCGCGCCATCGCGGTTTATGAGGCCATGGGATTCCAGGTAAGAAGACTTTCCAATTTCCTGGTCCTGAAGCGCGTCTGAACCCGTGTGGCGACTGGTTACCTTCGTTGCTAACCCGGTGCATGTCCTTTTGAATGTATTGGTCAGATTGCAAGTAAAATAAAATGACATCGTTCCACTAGACAGCGGGAAGAGATTCCGCATCTAATTAAAAGAGACTTTTCCAATGCTTTTGGGTTTAACAGGAGTGCCATGAAACTCACACAAGCTTTTCTCATTTTGTTGCTGTCAGGTGCACTTTGTCAGGCCATGCCGCTGAATTCGTCAGCCCGCTCAGTCGTGCCCGGCGATCTGGTTCAGTTGATTTCCGTCGACTATCGCGCGCTCAAAGACTCGCCGACCGCCATGGCGCTCAAGCAGCAACTGCTGCCGGACGACCTGAAGCGCTTTGAAGAGTCCCTGCGCAAGATCGGGATTGACCCCGATCGCGACGTTGACACGCTGACCTTCGCCTCATTCCACGTTGAGAAAAGCGGGATACGCGGTGTTGGGGTTTCCAGCGGAGACTTTAACCTGAAAAGCGTGCTCAAGAAGCTGCGCCTGCAAAACTATAAGCCCACGAAATATCACAACGCCGACCTTTATCCCATGGACGGCGGCATGCTGATGTCGTTTCTCGACGAAAACACCTTGCTTTTCGGCGAGCCCACTGCTATTCGGATGGCTCTGGATGCTCGTGACGGGCGTGTCAACGGTCTGGACAGCAACGCCACTATGACCGACATGATGTCGAACGTGGATTCGTCACCGGTGTGGAGTGTTCTTGACCAGGTTGGCACGCAGAATATGATGCATTCGGCGCTCGGCGATGCCAGCAAGGTCGCCGATTATGACACCATTAAGAAGCGCCTGCTGGGTTCGCGCTACACCATGAATTTCTCCAGCGGCGTCAATTTCGACCTGACGGTTCTAACCTCTGATTCGGTCACAGCAGCAACCATGTCTTCGCTGGTAAAGGCGGGCATGCTCTATAAGAAAATGAGCGCCACCCCGCAGGAGAAGGTTGCGATTGACAACACCACTGTGGACTCTGACAGTTCAAACCTGACCATGCACTTCAAGTCGACGGACCAACAGTTCCAGGCGTTGATGCAATCGCCGTTATTTGCGGCGGTTTCTCACTAGACATACCGGAATCCATCACGAAGGCACCGAGACGCGGAGGAATTCCGCTCGGTGCTTTTTGTGTTGTCAACGGAAATGTTCAGGATTATTTCTTTCGCTTCTGCCGCACCCAGCCTTCTTTCACGATCTGCCGGGCCCTGCCAATCGCCAGTGAGTCCGCAGGCACATCGTCAGTGATGCAGGACGCAGCACCGACATAGGCTCCACTGCCGAGTTTAACCGGTGCGACCAGCGTGCTGTCGCTGCCCACGAACACGTCATCCTCGATCACGGTTTTGTGCTTGTTCACCCCGTCAAAGTTACAGGTGATGGTTCCGGCGCCGATGTTCACGCCGGCCCCGATCTCGGCATCGCCAAGGTAGGTGAGGTGGCCGGCCTTTGAACCCTTGCCCAGCTTCGCCTGCTTGGTCTCAACAAAGTTCCCGACGTGCGCACCTTCTCCGATATCGCTTCCCGGACGCAAGTGAGAGTAGGGTCCAATGACTGCTCCGGCGGCGATCGTGGAGGCCTCCATCACACAGCCGGGACGCACCGTCACGCGGTCTCCGATCCGGCAATCTTTGATCACGCTGTAGGAGCGAATGCGGCAGTCCTGGCCGATCCGCGTTTCTCCCAGCAGCTGAACAAACGGCTCAATCACCGTGTCCGCACCGACTTCGACGTCTGCATCAATCACACAACTGGACGGATAAAACACGGTTGCGCCGTCCTCCATCACACGACGGCACTTCTCCAGGCGCATCTTGGCGTCAATCTCAACCAGTTCGGCGCGCGTATTACCGCCGAGCACTTCGTCAGGATGGGCTGCCTTCCAGGCGACTACTTTCTTTCCTGAATGGCGCAGCACCGCCGCCATATCGGTTAAATAATATTCGCCGTGAGCATTGGTCGTGCCGAGCTTGTCGATATTCGCATACAGGTCGGGCACGGAAAATGCGTAGAAACCGGCGTTAATCTCATGAATTCTTTTCTGTGAGGGGCTGGCTGCTCTTTCTTCGACAATCCCCTTGACCTCCGCGCTGCGTGCGTTCTTGCGGAGTACGCGACCGTAGCCCGCGGGATTGGGCAAGTCGGCGGTCAATAAAGTCATGGCAGCGTGCTGCGCCAGATGAAATTGCTTAAGGCCGCGAATGGTTTCCGGCGTGATCATCGGCGCATCTCCGGAGAGAACGATGACGTGGTCGTATCCTGCCAGCGCCGCCCTTGCCACCATCAGAGCGTGGCCGGTGCCGCGCTGTTCGGTCTGCAGGGCAAATCCTATGCCGGTGCGGGCGACCGCTTCCTTCACCTGGCCTGCCTCGTAGCCGATGATCGCAAAGATTTCCTTCGGTGAGACGATCTCAGCGGCCGCCGCAATCACGTGCGCCAGCAGCGGTTTGCCGCCGACCTCATGCAGCACCTTGGGCACCTTCGACTTCAGACGCGTACCCTTGCCCGCAGCCATGATGGCGACGGCAAATCGGGGTTCGCTGGCCGGCTTATCTTTCTTGCTTTCTTTCGTTCTCTTCATCACTCCCACTATAGCGTGCTTTCTTTTGGCGACCGAGATACGAACCAGGTACACGTACGGCTACAGTCCAAGTCCTCCGTCCACTGCGAGTACCTGTCCAGTGATAAAGCCGGGGGAAGTGGCGAAGAACAACACCGCCGCTGCGATCTCTTCGCCACTTCCACTGCGCAGCATGGGCGTTTTCCTGGCCATGCGTTGCATGAAATCCTTGGCCGCCTTTTCACCCAGATCGATCATCCCCGGGGCCACAGCGTTGACGACAATCTCGGGGGCTAACGCTTTCGCCATGACTTTGGTCAGCATGTGTAGCGCTGCCTTCGAAGAGCAGTAGTGGGCGTGGTCGGCCCACGGCCTCAACCCGCCGAGCGAACCCATATTAATGATCCGCCCCGGATCGCCTTCTTTTCTTCCGCGCCGCATCCACTTCAAGGCTTCCCGCGATACCAGAAACGGCCCGCGGGTGTTCGACGCAAAGATCGCGTCCCACTGTTTTACCGTCAACTTTTCGAATTCAGCCGTCTCGTAGTTTGCCGCATTGTTCACGAGAATGTCGATCCGCCCCAGTTCCCGACCCGCTTCCTTGATCATCTCCTTCACGCTGGTTTCGTCGGTGACGTCGCAACGTAATGCGCACACGCGCCCGCCAAATGCAGCCACGTCCACGACAGTTCTCCGGGCATCGTCCGCAGAATTCATGAAAGTAATCGCAACGTCGGCCCCGGCCTCGGCTAGGGCCAAGGCGCTAGCACGACCCAATCGCTTGGCCCCACCGGTAATCAGCGCAGTCCTGCCACGCAATAACTTCGCCTTCTCAAGTCCGGCTCTTTCAGCTCTCATTCTCACCTCGCACCCCTTGAAGTCTGGTATACAATCCTGCCATGCCGGATCACCGCAAGGTTATCCTTTACACGCGTAAAGGATGTCACCTCTGCGAAGTCGTC
>Ga0209698_10007105_pt1 | contig 11797 bp, 9 predicted proteins | sample LitLauG_LLR_2012_FD_187203 | JGI IMG/M metagenome (GOLD analysis project Ga0209698, IMG submission 187203) | Freshwater sediment microbial communities from Pennsylvania, USA - Little Laurel Run_MetaG_LLR_2012 (SPAdes) (version 2) | ecosystem: Environmental > Aquatic > Freshwater > Creek >... | reverse complement strand
GGCTACGAACTCATCCACCGCATGGGTGTCGTCCTGGCCGTGGTTTCGGGTTTGTTGTTCCTGGTCGCGGCCTGGAACCTCGGCGTAACGCCGGCCCCGCCCCACGTTGCCGGCGCGCGCGAGGAATTCGCCTGGCCGATGTTCATGCTGGCGCTGACCCAGGCGGCCGCCTGGACGCTGAGCTTCGGTCCGTATGTGGCCGACTACTCGCGTTACCTGCCCGCCACGGTGCGCACGCGCGCGACCTTCTGGTCCACGGGCCTGGGTTGCTGGCTGGGCTCGACCCTGATCATGGCCCTGGGTGTGCTCATCGGCCGGCATTTTCCGACCCGCACGGAAGATCCCGCAGGCGCCGTGGTCGACATCATCGGTCACTGGCAGCCGCTGGTGCAATGGCTGATCGTCATCGGCGTGCTCGAGGGCAACGTGATGAACGTGTACAGCGCCTACATGTCCTCGGCGACGATCTTTTCCGGACTGCACCAGATGCAACGCATCGGCAAGCCGGTGAAGCTCGGGGTGATGACCGCGCTGATCGCGCTGGCCACGCTGGTGGCCCTGCTGGCCCAGAACGCGATCGAGACCTACCTGGGCGACATTCTCAACGCGATGCTCTACCTGCTCGCCCCCTGGAGCGCGATCAACCTGGCGGACTACTACCTCGTGCGCCACGGGCGCTACTGCATCCCGGACCTGTTTCGCCGCGCTGGCCAATATGGCAGCTTCCGCTGGCACACCATTGCCATCTACCTGCTGGGCGTGGCGCTGCAGGCGCCTTTCATGAGCCTGTCGTTCTTCAAGGGTGCGGTGGCCGAACACATCGGTGCCGACCTCGCCTGGCTGCCGGGCCTGCTGGTGCCGGGGCCTGTTGTACATTGTTGTCGAGCGGCGCGTGCTGGCCGCCCATGCGCGCGCGTAGCGGCAGTGCCGGCGTGCGCCCGAACCGATCCCGACCGCCTGGCAGCGCATGATCACGATCTGGCACAACGCCACCATCGCCCCCATGGACAGCGCCCCCGGCCTGCTGGCCGACGCCGCGCTGGCCGTGCAGGACGGCACCATCGCCTGGATCGGCGCGCTGGACCAATTGCCCGCGCCCCTGGCGCGGGGCGCCAGCGCGCAGGTCGACGCCGGCCAGCGCCTCATCACGCCCGCACTGGTCGATTGCCACACCCACCTCGTCTACGGCGGATCGCGCGCCCGCGAGTTCGAGCTGCGTCTGGAAGGTGCCAGCTACGAGGACATCGCGCGCAATGGCGGCGGCATCGCGTCCACGGTGCAGGCGACCCGCGCCGCCGGCGAAGCGGCATTGTTCGCCCAGGCGCGCGAGCGCCTGCAGGCGATGCTGCGCGAGGGCGTGGGCGCGGTCGAGATCAAGTCGGGCTACGGCCTGAGCCTGGAGCACGAAGCGGCGATGCTGCGGGTAGCGCGCCGATTGGGCGCCGAGCTGGAGCTTACCGTGCACTGCACCTTCCTGGGCGCGCACGCCCTGGCACCGGAATTCGCCGGCCGGCCCGACGACTATATCGATGCGGTGTGCAGCTGGCTGGCGCCGCTGCAGGCGCAGGCGCTGGTCGATTCGGTCGATGCCTTTTGCGATCGCATCGGGTTCACCGCAGCGCAGGTCGAACGGGTGTTCCGCTGCGCCCGGGCGCTGGGCCTGCCGGTGCGCCTGCACGCCGAGCAGCTGAGCAATCAACATGGCGCGGCGCTTGCAGCGCGCTATGGGGCGCTATCCTGCGACCACCTCGAACATCTCGACCCCGCGGGGGTGGAGGCCATGGCCGCTGCGGGCACGGTGGCGGTGCTCTTGCCCGGCGCCTATTATTTCCTGCGCGATACCGTGCTGCCGCCGGTTGCGGCGCTGCGGGCCGCCGGCGTGCCCTTGGCCGTGGCAAGCGACCACAACCCCGGTACCGCGCCGGTGCTGTCACCCCAACTCATGCTCAACATGGCCTGCGTGCTGTTCCGACTCACCCCCTGGGAGGCCCTGGCCGGCATGACCCGGCATGCTGCGCGGGCCCTGGGCCTGCAGGATACGCACGGCACCTTGCGCGCAGGCCGCAGGGCCGATTTCGTGCTGTGGGACGCCGCCGAGCCGCGTGACCTGGCCTATCGCATCGGCGGCAGCGCCTGCCGCCAGCGCGTGTGCGGTGGCCGGCCGCAAATGCCCCGGGCCGACCTGCCCGCCGAGGATTCGTCGGCCGGCGCCGCCATGGCAGGCACCCTGCCATGAATGCCGCCCTGACCTACACGCTCACGCCTGGCAGCACACCGCTGCTGATCAGTCTGCCGCACGTCGGCACCGACATTCCCGCTGCGCTGCTCGACGGCTATGTCGACGAGGCGCGGCAACTGCACGACACCGACTGGCACCTGGAGGCCCTGTACGACTTCGCCGCGGAACTGGGCGCAAGCCGCATCGTGCCGCGCGTGAGCCGCTATGTCATCGACCTGAATCGCCCGCCGCAGGACACGCCGCTGTACGCCGGCGCCAACAACACGGAGCTGTGCCCGACGCGCTCGTTTCGCGGCACGCCGCTGTATCACCCGGGCCGCGAGCCCGATGCCGCCGAGGTCGCGCGCCGTCGCGCGCTTTATTGGCAGCCCTACCACGCGGCGCTGCGCGGCGAGCTCGAACGGCTGCGCGGCGTGCACGGACACGCCCTGCTGCTCGACGGCCACAGCATCTGCTCCCGGCTGCCCTGGCTGTTCGAGGGCAAGCTGCCCGACCTGAACCTGGGTACGGCCGGTGCGCAAAGCTGCGCGCCGGGCCTGCGCGATGCCCTCGCCGCGGTGCTGGCGCGTGCCGAGCGCTACACCCACGTGGTCGATGGCCGTTTTCGCGGCGGCTACATCACGCGCCACTACGGCGAGCCCGCCCGCAACATCCACGCGGTACAACTCGAGATGTGCTGGAGCTGCTACATGCCCGAGAGCGCCCCGTATGCGATCGACGAATGTCGCGCCATCTACCTGCGGCCGGTGCTGCGCGAACTGGCTGCAACCTTGCTGCGCTGGGGCTCGCACCATGGGTGAAGCCGGCGCGCACGCCGGGGCGGCGGCGGCCGCCACGCTGTGGGCGCCGCGCGCCTGGATCGACGGCCGCTGGCGCGATGCGGTCGTGCTGCAGGCAGGAGCCGACGGCCACTGGGAACACATCGAGGCCGGCCGTGCGGCGCCCGCGGGCGCAACGCCACTGGCCGGCCCGGTCGTGCCGGGCCTGGTCAACGCGCACAGCCATGCGTTCCAGCGCGCCTTTGCCGGAATGGCCGAGCGGCGCGAGGGCGCGCACGATGACTTCTGGGCCTGGCGCGAAGTCATGTATCGCGTCGCGCTGCGCCTCACGGCGCCCCAGTTGCGCGCCATCGCGGCGCAGCTTTACGTCGAACTGCTGCGCGGCGGCTACACCCACACCTGCGAGTTCCACTACTTGCACAACGATGCCGCCGGGCGCAGCTATGAGCCGCCGGCCGGCGCCGGCCTGTCGATGGCCGAGGCGCTCGTAGACCGCCGGCAGCAGCGTGAGCCCCATGCCGGCGGTCTACGAGCGCGCCGGTTTTGCGCAAGCGCAGCTGCGCACCGAGCAGCGCCGCTTCGCGGCCGACGCCGCTGCGGTGCTAATGCTGCGCGCGGCGCTGCGCGATCTGGCACGAGGCCGCGACGCTGGCCTGCCGGCGCTGCAGGTCGGGGTGGCGCTGCATTCGCTGCGCGCCGCCACGCCCCAGGCCATCGAACGGCTGCGCCGGGACGCGGACACGGGGCCGATCCACATCCACGTTGCCGAACAGCAGCGCGAAGTCGATGACTGCCTGGCCGCCACGGGCCTGCGCCCGATACAGTGGCTGCTGCAGCACGCGGCGCCCGATCCGCGCTGGCATCTCGTGCATGCCACGCACGCCACGGCGGCCGAGATCGCGGGCGTGGCCGCCTGCGGTGCGGGCGTGGTGTTGTGCCCGAGCACGGAAGCGAACCTGGGCGACGGCGTGGCCGATCTACCGGCGTGGCTCGATCGGGGCGTGGGCATCACGCTGGGTTCGGACAGCAACGTGACGCGCTCGGGCCCCGAGGAAGTGCGCCTGCTCGAATACTCCCAGCGCCTGCTGCGGCGCCTGCGCTGCGTGGCGGCCGCCCCGCAGCGCGGCGAGCCGTCGACCGCGGCACGGCTTTGGCGCTGCGTGACCGAAGCAGGCGCGGGGGCGGCAGGGCTGGAGCGCTGGGGTCTGCAGGTCGGGGCGCGCGCCGACCTGCTGGTCGTCGACACTGCCGCCTCGGCGCTGCTGGGCATCCCGCCAGCACATCTGCTCGACGCCATGATCTTCAGCAGTCCGGCGCGGCCGTTTCGCGATGTGCTCGTGGCCGGGCGCTGGGTGGTGCGCGACCACCACCATGAGGCTGCTGCCGCCATCGCGGCGCGCTTTGCGGCCACCCTTGATGAGCTTTGGCAAGGCGCATAGGGCGCGCACGCGGGGCGAAGCTTTGGTGGCAAGAGCCTTATTCGCCCTCGCGCAGCTGCTTCATCGCCGCATCGATCTGCGCCGTGAACCCCAGGGCCGTGGCCTTGTCGCTGGCACCGTCTGCGGGACCGTGCAGCGGGGGCCCAAAGCGCACGCGGATGCGCGGCTGGCGCCACAGGTCGCCCAGGCGCAGCGCGTCGGGCCCATCGAAACAGGCCGGCACCACCGGCACGCGGGCGCGCAAGGCGATCGTGGCCGCGCCGCGCTTGTTGTCGGCATCTTCCTGGCCGCGTGTGCCCGCCGGAAATATCAGCAGCCGCTCGCCGCCGGCGACGAGCCCGACCGCGTGCTTGATCGTCGCCGGGCCGGGCCGGCCCCGGTCCACCGGGAAACCGCCGCCCGAGCGCACGAACCACCCGACCAGCGGAATCTCGAAGAGCTCCTTCTTGGCCATCTGGTGCAGCGTGCGCGGATAGGCCGCAAAGCCCACCCACAAGGGGTCGGCCCAGCCGATGTGGTTGCACACCACGATCATTCCGCCCGCGCCGTCCAGGTGTTCTGCGCCCGAGACTTCAACGCGGGCAAAGCCCCGCATGAATGCATGCAACAGGCGGATGAAGCGCGTGGGCTGGTCGCGTTGAAATGCCGGGGTCAAGGTCGCGTTCATGAGCGCAAGCGCGCGCGCAGCGCATCGGCAGCGGCAATGGGGGCTTCGCAGGTCTGGCTGCAGCAAACCTGCGCCAGCGGCGCCACGGCCCCCCGCAGGGGCATGCCCGCGGGCACATGTTCGGCCAGGGCCAGTACGCAGCCGGGCCGATAGCTTCGATGCGCGGCCGTGATGAGTCCGGCGGCTGCCACAGTACCGCCGGCAAACAATACCGTGGTCGGGCCGCCGAGCGCGAATTCGCGCGCCGCCAGCAGGTGCGCAAAGCCAAAGCCGTTGCGCCGACTTGCCGCCTCGAGGCGGGCGAACACCCGCTGTGCGCAGTGGCCGTAGCGCTCCTCGTCGGTCAAGGCCTGCGCCCGCAACAGTGCCAATACGCCCTCGGATAGCCCCGAGGGCCAGGCGGAGTCAAAGGGCGCCAGCGGGCGGTGGATCAGAGGCTCGGCCGCGCGCTCGGTGTAGTACAAGCCGTCGTCCCAGAAGCGCTGCAGTATCTGCTCAACCAGGTCCAGGGCGCGCTGCAGGTGCAGCGGATCGAAGCCGGATTCATACAGGTCGAACAAGCCGTTGGCCAGGAAGCTGTAGTCGTCCAGGAAACCGGGCACCGAGGCCGTGCCGTCGCGCCAGACGCGGTACAAGCCCCCATCGGGCGCGGCCAGGTGGCGGTCGATGAAGGCGGCGGCACGCCGCGCGGCCTGCAGGTGCGCCGCCGCGCCGCCCGCCTGATAGGCCGCGCACAGGCCTTGGATCATCAGTCCATTCCAGCCCGCCAGCACGTTGTCGTCGCGTCCCGGACGCGCCCGCTGGCTGCGTGCCGCCAGCAGCCTGGCGCGCAATTGCGCCAGATGCGCCTGACCGGCTTCGTCCAGCGCCTGGTTGCGTTGCAGGACCGACCGGCCCTGGGAAAAGTTTCCGCTGCGGCTCACACCGTAGGCGTGACAGGCAAAAGCCGCGTCCGCGTCGCCCACCGCCGCCTGGATCTGCTGCGGCGTCCAGACGTAAAAGCGCCCCTCCTCGCCTTCGCTATCGGCATCCTCGCTGGCGAAAAAGCCGCCATCGGGATGACACAGGTCGCGCAGTGCGTAGGCGATGGTGTCTTCGTACACCTGGCGCCAGACCGGCTGCCCCGTCAGGCGATAGGCATCGGCATACAGTTTGACGAGCTGGCCGTTGTCATAGAGCATCTTTTCGAAGTGCGGCACATCCCAGCGCTCGTCCACGCTGTAGCGGGCAAAGCCGCCACCGAGGTGATCGTAGATCCCGCCGGCGGCCATGCGATCGAGCGTGCGCTGCAGTGCCTCGAGCACCGGCGCGGCGCCGGTGCGCCGCGCCACGCGCAGCATCAGGTCGAGGCAGCTGGCGTTGGGAAACTTGGGCGCACCGCCCATGCCACCGTACACCGGATCGGTGTTGCGGGCGAACGCGGCCGCAGCCTCGGCGGGCAGATCGGCCGGGCGCTGCACTGCCTCGCCGGGCGGCGTGAACAGCTGCTCGTCGTGCGCCCGCAGGCCCTGGAGGAAATTGGCGCAGTTCTCGCGCACTTCATTCTGGCGGCCCTCCCAGGCCATGCGCAGGCCGCGCAACAGGCGCGGGAAGCCGGGTCGGCCCTGGCGGTCCTGCGGCGGAAAATACGTGCCGGCGAAAAACGGCTCCTGCTCGGGCGTCAGGAAGACCGTCAGCGGCCAGCCGCCCGATTGGCCCATCATCTGGATCACGCGCTGGTACAGATCGTCGATATCGGGCCGCTCCTGCCGATCGACCTTGACGTTGACGAAGCCGGCGTTGAGCTGCTCGGCGATGGCCGCGTTCTCGAAGCATTCGTGGGCCATCACGTGGCACCAGTGGCAGGCGAAGTAGCCGATCGACAGGTGCACCGGCTTGTTCTCCGCGCGTGCCCGCGCGAAGGCAGCCGCCCCCCAGGGATACCAGTCGACGGGATTGGCGGCGTGCTGCTGCAGGTACGGCGAGGATTCCTGCGCCAGGCGATTGAGCGACGAAGTGGCGGTCATGGGTGGATTCGAACGGCGGTGGCGATAGGGACGGGCGGCGGCGCCATGGCAAACTGCGGGTCACGCGGCCACCGGCAACGAGGGTGCGCGGCGCGGGCCCGCCTATCGATACGAACGGCGCTACACAGCGAAATGATAGTTCATCGAATCGACCTGCCCGCATGATGCTGGCCGACGACGACTGGAGCGCGATCCGCCTGAGCCTGGCGCTGGCTGCCAGCAGCACGCTGATCCTGCTTGCGCTGGGCACGCCCTTGGCCTGGTGGCTGGCGCGCGGCCGTTCGCGCTGGCGCCTTGCCGTGGCGGCGCTGGTCACGCTGCCCGTGGTGCTGCCGCCCACGGTGCTGGGCTTTTACCTGCTCGTGGCCTTGGGACCGGATGGCCCGCTGGGCCATCTGACCGAGCGCCTCGGCCTGGGCCTGCTGTCGTTTCATTTTTCGGGTCTGGTGCTGGGGTCCGTGCTGTATTCGATGCCCTTCGTCGTGCAGCCCATCCGCAACGCCTTCCTGGCCATGGGCGATCGCCCGCTCGAGGTGGCCGCGTGCCTGCGCGCGACGCCGCTGGATGCCTTTTTCAGCGTCGCACTGCCGCTGGCGCGGCCCGGCATCGTCACGGGCGCGGCGCTGGGTTGCGCCCACACGCTGGGCGAGTTCGGCGTGGTGCTGATGATCGGCGGCAACATCCCGGGCGCGACCCGGGTGCTGTCGATGCAGATCTACAACCATGTCGAGGCGCTCGAATACGCGCCGGCCCATGGGCTGGCGGCAGGGCTGCTGGTCGTGTCCTTCCTGGTCCTGCTGCTGCTCTACCGCCTCGATCCGCAGTCCCGCGCCGGGCCCGGGAACCGCTGAGATGATCGGCGCACGCGTCGAGCTGCACAAGGCGGGTTTCGCGCTGCAGGTGGACCTGGCGCTGCCGGCCAGCGGCGTCACCGCGATCTACGGTCCGTCCGGATCCGGCAAGACGCTGCTGCTGCGCACCCTGGCCGGCCTGGAGCGCCATGCCAGCGGACGCATCGCCTTTGGCGACGAGCTTTGGCAGGACGACCAACGGCGGCTATTCGTGCCCACCCACCGGCGCGGCGTCGGCTACGTGTTCCAGGAGCCCAGCCTGTTGGCCCAGCACTCGGTGCGCCGCAACCTCGAGTTCGGCCTGCTGCGCACGCCGGCGCAAGAGCGCACGGTGGGCTGGGACCAGGCCGTGGAACTGCTGGGAGTCGGTCCGCTGCTCGAACGTTCGCCGGCGGCGCTGTCCGGCGGCGAACGCCAGCGCGTGGCCATTGCGCGCGCCTTGCTGGCCGGCCCGCGTCTGCTCTTGCTCGACGAGCCGCTGGCCGCCCTGGATCTGGCGCGGCGCGAGGAGATCCTGCCCTACCTGGCGCGGCTGCAGCGCGAACTGGCTCTGCCGCTGCTGTATGTCAGTCATCAGATCGAGGAGGTCGCGGCCCTGGCCGAGCACCTGGTGCTGCTCGAGCGCGGCAGGGTCCTGGCCGCCGGCGCTCTGGTCCCCACGCTGGCGCGCCTGGACCTGCCGACGGCCCAGGAGGAGCATGCCGGCGTGGTGATCGAGGCCCGCGGCGACGGCTACGACCCGCAGTTCGCGCTGGCGCGGCTGAGCTTTGCCGGCGGCAGTTTCGAGCTCGCGCGTGCGCCGATTGCCCTGCACGCCCCCGTGCGCATCCGCGTGCAGGCCCGCGATGTCAGCCTGGCCCTCAGTGCCCACACGGACAGCAGCATCCTCAACCGCGTCGAGGCCACGGTCGTGCAACTGCAAGCCGCCGCCAATCCGGCCAACGTGCTGGTACGGCTGGACGTCGGCGGCACGGCGCTGCTGGCGCGCATCACGCGCCGTTCCCAGCAGCAGCTGGGGATCGCCGTGGGCAGCCGTGTGTGGGCGCAGGTCAAAAGCGTGGCCTTGATAGCCTGATGGCATCGGAACGCCCCGGCATGCCGGGGCAGTACGCTATTCTTGCCGCTTGCCGCTTGCCGCCCCCGGGCGCTACGCCCGCCATCATCAAGGATTCGCCGTGTCCCCATCCGCCACCTACCGCGTCGACACCAGGCAGCTCGTCGTGGCGTTTCTCGGCCTGGTGGTGGCCACGAGCTCGCTGGAGGGTATCTGGTACCTGAGCATCGCCGAAGGACTTTATAACGCGCAGATCGGGGCGCTGATGAAAGTGCCCTTCGATGTACCCGTCGCCGTACTGTTCTATCTGATCTATGCGCTCGGTGCCGTCATCTTCGCGCTGCGGCCGGCCTTGGAGCGGCGCTCGCTGCGCCATGCCGTCGGTGCCGGTGCGATGTACGGCTTTTTTTGCTTTTGTGCCCACAATCTCACGGACCTGGCCGACGTCAAGGGTTTTTCGTGGCAGATCGCACTGGTCGACATCGCCTGGGGTACCGGCATGAGCGCCGTGGCCAGTCTGCTGGCCTACCGCCTTGCGCGCTCGGCGGGTCGGCAGGAAGACCTGGGCGCAGCCCCGGTCCGATCGCACTAGCCTTATCCGGCGGTGCGGCCCCGCCGCCGGCCGGCCCCTCGGAGTCCAAAGCCCGCGATGACGCTGCCCGCTGAACTCGACCTGGTCATCTTCGGTGCCACCGGCGATCTGGCCATGCGCAAGCTGCTGCCGGCGCTGTACCACCTGCACGGCGACGGCCTGCTCGCGGCCGGTACCCGCGTCACCGGCGTCGCGCGCGAACAGCTGGAGCCGGCGGCCTACCGGACGCTGGCCCAGCAGCAATGCGAGATCCACCTGGGGCGGGACTATCTGGCCCAGCGCTGGCAGGGCTTTGCGCCGCAACTGCACTATTGCACCCTGGACGCACGCGATGCCGGCACCTACACGCCGCTGGCCCAGGGGCTGCAGGGGCGCGATGGCCTGGAACGGGTTTTCTACCTGTCCACCGCACCCTCCCTTTTCGCCGACATCTGCGGCAACCTGCATGCTGCCGGCCTGATCACGGCGCGCTCGCGGGTGGTGGTCGAAAAGCCCCTGGGCCACGACCTGGATTCGTCGCGCCAGATCAACGACCAGGTCGGCCGGTATTTCCACGAGAGCCAGATCTATCGCATCGACCACTACCTGGGCAAGGAGCCGGTGCAGAACCTGCTGGCACTGCGCTTTGGCAACATGCTGTTCGAGCCGCTGTGGCGGCGCGAATGCGTGCGCGATGTCCAGATCACGGTGGCCGAGCATCTGGGCGTGGAGGCGCGCGGCGATTTCTACGACAAAACCGGTGCCCTGCGCGACATGGTGCAAAGCCACCTGCTGCAATTGTTGTGCATCGTGGCCATGGAACCGCCCGCATCGATTTCGGCCGACGTGGTGCGCGACGAAAAGCTCAAGATCCTGCGCGCGCTGCGCCCCATCCGCGACCAGGACGTCATGGTCAAGACCGTGCGCGGCCAGTACCGCGCCGGCGCCATCGCGGGCCAGCCCGTGCCCGGCTACCTCGAAGAGGAGGCCGTGCCGCCGGACAGCCGCACCGAGACCTTCGTGGCGATCAAGGCCGAGATCGACAATTGGCGCTGGGCCGGCGTGCCCTTCTTCCTGCGCACCGGCAAGCGCATGCAGGAGAAGCTGGCCGAGATCGTCATCAACTTCCGCGAGCCGCCGCTGGCCATGTTCGAAGCCCCCTACGGCTCGGCCGCCAACCGCATGGTCATCCGCATGCAGCCCGAGGAAACCGTCGAAATGTACCTGCTGGCCAAGCAGCCCGGCGACGTGGTGCAGCTGCGCCCCGTATGCCTGAACCTGGATCTGGCCGAGACCTTCCGCACCCGCCGCCTGGAAGCCTACGAACGGCTGCTGATGGATGTCATGCGCGGCAACCTGACCTTGTTCGTGCGCCGCGACGAACAGGAAGCGGCCTGGGCCTGGGTCGAACCGATCATGGAAGGCTGGCGCGCCGCGCCCGAGCGGCCCCGGCTTTACACCGCCGGCACCTGGGGGCCGGCAGCATCCAACACCCTGCTCTCGAGCAGCGGCCTGAGCTGGCACGAGGAACTGTGAGGACCCACGGATCATGACCCAAACGACGACCGCGCCGCGCCTGATTGCCGATGTCGGCGGCACCAATGCGCGCTTCGCGCTGAGCACGCAGCCCGATGCCTTCACGGCCGTGCGCGTGCTGGCCTGCCAGCAGTTCCCGACCATCGCCGACGCGCTGCGCCATTACCTCGAAGGGGCCGGCAATCCGCCGGTGCAGGACGTGGTCATCGCGATCGCCACGCCGGTGCTGGGTGACGAGGTGCGCATGACCAACCACCATTGGTCCTTCTCGATCGAGGCTACGCGCCGGGCGCTGGGCCTGCGCACGCTGCTGGTCCTCAACGACTTCGGCGCGCTGGCGATGTCGCTGCCCTTCCTGGCCGACACCGACCTGCGGCGCCTCGACCAGCACCAGGAGCAGCGCCACGGCGTCAAGGCCGTCGTCGGCCCGGGAACCGGCCTGGGTGTGGCCGGGCTGGTGCCCGTGGCCCGCGGCTGGCAGCCGATCGCCACCGAGGGCGGGCACGCCAGCCTGGCACCGGCCACGCCGCTGGAAACCGAGATCCTGCAGATCGTGTGGAAGACCCATGCGCACGTCTCGGCCGAGCGCCTGATCTCCGGCATGGGTCTGCCGCTGCTGTACCGCGCGCTGTGCAGCGTCGCGGGCACGCGGCCG
>Ga0209698_10007103_pt1 | contig 11798 bp, 9 predicted proteins | sample LitLauG_LLR_2012_FD_187203 | JGI IMG/M metagenome (GOLD analysis project Ga0209698, IMG submission 187203) | Freshwater sediment microbial communities from Pennsylvania, USA - Little Laurel Run_MetaG_LLR_2012 (SPAdes) (version 2) | ecosystem: Environmental > Aquatic > Freshwater > Creek >... | reverse complement strand
GATTAAGCACAATTGAACTAGGCCTTCTAGTCATAGGATCGCCCGGCTCCACCCACAGAACCCCACAAGCCGTTACCCCAGACGGCGGGAGCCGGGCGTCAGTCTTAGAGGAAACGGCAATCCTCCCCCTCCCCCTTCTTCGCTGACTCTCAGCTTTTAGCTCTTGGCTTTTGGCTCTTAGATTCCACATCCCAGTACTACTCGGTTTCCCTCCTCGGGTCGCCCTCTGTGTGCGGATGGACACGGTCGTGGTTCGGCAGCCACGTCGAATCCGCGTCCGAAGAACATAACTGTCATAGTTTCAATAAGATGGATTCTGGCTCTCTGGCTGCTTTCTGAGATAGCGCTGGCTATTGCAGAAGGGGGCGGAGATGAACCGAGTGGCTCGATGGGCTGAGAACACTGCAAGCAAACACATTTTGACAGTGCTCGCGCTGGCTGCGGCAATTCCTTGCGGGGCGCAGAACCCTGTTCCCCCTGATAGCGGGCAGCAGAATCGGGTTGTTCTCGTCAGCCTGATCGACCGCAAACTCGCAGTCATTGACAACGGCGTCGTGATCGCCACGTTCCAGGTTGCGGTCGGAGCTAAGGTCAGTCCCAGCCCCACCGGCGAATTCAAGATCGTCAGCCGAGTTTCCAATCCTACCTACTATCGGCCCGGAACATTAATCCCCCCGGGTAAGGACAATCCCGTGGGGACGCGCTGGGTGGGCCTCAGCCTCAAGGGTTACGGCATTCATGGCACGAACGCTCCGAGATCGATTGGGCGGGCGGCTTCGCATGGGTGCATCCGGCTGCGGAACCGCGACGTGGAACGGCTGTTCACCCTGCTGCGGATTGGCGATGTGGTTCAGATTCGCGGCGAGCGCGACGAACAGGTCGCGCAGATTTTTGGCGAGCAGGGAGATCAGACCGTCGTAGCCAGCGCCCAGAACCCGGCTCAGGGCAGCGGGCAGCAAGAGGCAACGCAGAACGCGGTTGGGCTGGGGAATTAAGGAACGGAATCTCAGGAGGACATTATGCAAATGGCAATTACATTCATGGCAGTTGTCGCAGGGATGATCTTTTCTCTGTCGGTTGCTCTGTTAGCGGAGGAACTGATATTTGGGCAGGTGTTCCGGCTATTCTTTGCCCGGCAGACGGCGGCAATGAAACCGGGGCAGAAGCGCTAGAGGAGCCAGAGATCCCTCAGGGTTAAGCCCCGTTTTGTTCGCGATCTAAACGGCACGAAAGCAGTGTGGGACAAAGTCAAGATCCCCACCCTGTCTCTGCAAAAACCGCGGGGACAAGGGTGGGACACCCCGAATGGTTGGTGGTTACGGCGGTGTCCAAACAGTACAGGGACAGAACCTGTCGCATGAGCAAAGCGATTTATAATTCGGCCATCCCAAGGGCCAATTTGAAATCGGTGAATCGCTCTCTCTGTCCGGCCTGCCGCCTGCGCTTTGCCCTCTGGTTTGCATTGCTTCTTCCAGCGACAGGTGCTCTCGGAGCGGACTGGAGTGCGGCGGAGCAGCAACTGGCGAAAAAGATTGTCGCCGTGACGGGACCGGGCACGTTGATCCTGACCGTGGAGAATCGTTCCTCGCTGGGAAGGCGCGACAGCGACCTGGTGCAAAACGGACTGCGGAGCGCGCTGGAACAGTCAGCTATTCACTTCGTCAAAAGCGACCAAGCGGCGGCCTCGGTTGCATTGACTCTGTCCGAGAACGAAACCTCTTATGTGTGGGTGGCGCAGATTCAGTTGGAGGCCGGGGAATCCGCAGTTGCGATGGTTTCGGTTCCCCGTTCCGGACGTTCGGGCGCCGCTAGTGAATCGATGCCAATTACATTGCGGAAGTTTCCGCTTTGGGCACAAGACGAGCGCATTCTCGATGTAGCGGTCCTGGAAGAGAACGGCGCACCGTCGCGTATCGCGGTCCTCGGTACGGAGGATGTGTCTGTGTTCCGTCTTCAGAATGGAAAGTGGCAGATCGAACAGACGCTGCAGATCAGCCAAACGAAGCCGTGGCCACTGGATCTGCGCGGCAGGCTTGTGCCAGCTGTGGATCACACGCTGAGCGCCTACCTGCCCGGCGTGATCTGCCGCGTCACCGTCACGGCTGCGCCTTTGACCATGACGTGTCACGGTAGCGACGATCCCTGGCCAATCGTGCCGGGTGGGATGAATATGAGTTCATCGGTATTCCCCAGTGCGGGGTCGAGCACACCTTCGGCTGCGGTTCCTGCACTGGCGGGCTTCTTCACTCCGACGCGGAACTATTTCACCGGAGTGCTGAGCCCAGCGGTCGGCAAGTTCAGCACGGTGTCGAAGTTCTACACGGCGGCGTTTGTCCCGCGAGAGAAGTACACGCTTTGGCTGTTCGCGTCGGCCGATGGAAAGGTGCATTTGGTGGACGGCATGAACGATCAGCGTGCCCAGTTCGAATGGGGGAGTGACATTGCGGCGGTGAAGACAGGGTGTGGCGCCGGGTCGCAGGTGCTGGCGACAACACCGGGCGATCAGGCACAGGATTCGATTCGGGCGTATGAGTTTCCCGATCGTGATCCGGTCGCGGTGAGTGCAGCCGTCGATTTTCCAGGGCCGGTGTCGGCATTGTGGACTGAGGCCCGGGGCGACGGCGCCATCGCGATCGCGAGAAATCGAGACACAGGGAGTTATGAAGCTTTTCGCCTGTCATTGGCTTGCGGTCAGTAGTCTGTTCCTGGGCTTGCTGGCGCAGGCAGAAACGCGGCCGCAATACGGCGGCACACTGCGTGTGACGATGCATGCGGCGCCGGAAACGCTCGATCCGGCTGATAACCGAGTTCCAGATTCGTTCGCTCGACGAAGCGTGACTTACCTGCTGTTTGACACGCTGGTGATCTGGAACGACGGACGCGCCAAACCCGGTCTGGCGGAGTCCTGGCAGGCTGCAAAGGGAAATCAACGCTGGCAGTTCCGGCTGCGCCATGGAGTGAAGTTTCACGATGGAACACCACTCACGAGCGAAATTGCGGCAGCTTCATTGCGATTCGCGAATCCGGCATGGAACGTCAGGGCCGAAGAGGACTCGGTGATCATCGAGTCCGACGAGCCTAATCCGGAAATGCTGGCGGAGGTGGCTCTGTCGCGCAACGCGATTGTGAAAAGAGATTCCGAGGAGAAGGTGAGCGGCACTGGGCCGTTTCACATCGCGGAGTGGCAACCGGGAAAGAAACTCACCCTGGCTGCGGAAGAGGATTGCTGGCGCGGGCGGCCATTCCTTGACGGAGTTGAGATCGTGATGGGCCGAAGCTTTCGCGACCAGGCAACCGCGCTCGAGGTAGGGAGGGCCGATCTGGTCGAAATCGCGCCGGAGCAGGCGCACCATTTCTCGACCGCGAGGGGCAGGTTGGTGAGTTCAGCTCCGGTCGAATTGCTGGCTCTGATTTTCGCAAGAGATGTTTCCTCGCCGGATGAGAAGTTGCTGCGCGAGGCACTGGGGCTGAGTGTGGATCGGGGATCGATTCACGGCGTGCTGCTGCAGGGTGCTGGACAGCCAGCGGGAAGCCTGCTGCCGGCATGGATCAGCGGCTTCGGTTTTGTGTTCTCGTCGCAAGCGGACTTGCCCAAGGCGCGTCAGTTGCGCGATCAGGTGCATACGGCGCGGATGTGGACGATCGGATACGACGGCAGCGATCCGCAGGCGCGATTGCTGGTGGAGAGGATCGCATTGAACGCGAAAGATGGTGGCCTGTCGCTGGTACCGACGGCGGTGGGCGCGACTGATCTGCGCCTGACGCGAATTCCGCTGGCTTCTTCGGATCCGTGGGTCGCGCTGGAGGGGATTGCGGCGCACGTTGGTTTATCCAAGACTAAGAACAACGGAGCTACTGTCGAAGAACTTTTTGCTGCAGAGCAGGCGGCTCTGGCCAGCCAGCGCGTGGTGCCTCTGTTTCATCTGCCGGTGTTTTATGCTGCCGGCGCGAGCCTGAAAGACTGGACGCTACGAACGGACGGAAGCCTCGAGTTGGCCAACGCCTGGCTGGAGGCTGCGAAATGACGTTCCGTCGCAAGCTTCTTCTGGTGTTTGCACTGACTGTTTTCGTGTCGGTGGCGGGTGTCGCGTTGCTGGTGCAGTGGGTCACAAGAAATGCGTTCGAGAAGACTGAGAACCAGCGAACCGCGGCTCTGGTGGCACAGTTCCAACGGGAGTTCAACCGCCGCGGAGACGACGTAGCAAGAAGAGTGGAGGCGATCGCGGCTTCCGACGCGGTCACGCGCATGGCGACTGCGCTCAACGGAACGTCTTCCGACTTCGCCGAGTATTTTGATCTGGCCCGCGTGATGGCGGATAGTCATCAACTGGATTTCCTGGAGATTCTCGACGGGCGGGGAACGATTGTTTCATCGGCGCAGTGGCCGGCGAAGTTCGGGTATCCGGAGCCGGCTTTTGAGAGCCTTTCTTCGTCGAACGAGCAAAGCCCGTTTCTGAAGTTGGAAGAGTTGCAGGATTCAACGGCGCTGGGATTTTTTGCCGCACGCGCGATCCACGTGGGGGACCTTTCCGTTTATGTTGTGGGCGGCCGGAAACTCGACAAGAACTTTCTGCTCGCGCTCGATCTGCCAGCGGACACACGGACGCTGCTTTATCAGAATCGTGGCGATCATTTTTCCCCCGATCTGCTGCTGGATCCGGGAGCCGGCGCGGGTGCCGCGGACCCTGCGCGTCCCGCAGAGAAATTTGCTCCGTTGATTGAAGCTGTGCGCAAGTACGACCAGGAAATCAGCGGCGTGGTGGATTGGACTTCGGACCGGGCGGACGACGAGGTGTTTCATGCGATTCCGCTGCGGGGAGTAGCGAAAGATCGTCCGCTGCTGGGGATTCTGCTGATCGGGAATTCGCGGCGCTCGTACGTGGAGCTGAAGCGGCGGATTCGGGATGCGGCGCTGCTGGTGGGCGGCGGGGGGATTGTGCTCGCGATTCTGCTGAGCAGTTGGGCGTCGGCGAGGGTAACGCGTCCTGTGGTGGAACTGGCGCGCGCGGCGCAAGACGTCGCCTCGGGGAATTGGAATGCAAGCGTACAGGTCGAGGGACACGACGAAGTGGCGCAACTCGCAAAGTCGTTCAATCGCATGACGTCGGAGTTGCTCGCGCACAAGGAACGGCTGGTGCAGACCGAGCGGGTTGCGGCGTGGCGGGAATTGGCACGGCGACTGGCGCACGAGTTGAAGAATCCCTTGTTTCCGCTGCAGCTCACGGTGGAGAATCTGATTCGCGCCCGGGAACAGAGTCCGGAAGTATTTGAGGAGATTTTCCGCGAGAGCTCGCAGACGTTGCTGGCGGAGATTTCCAATCTGAAAGGGATCATCGGCCGCTTCAGCGAATTCTCGAAGATGCCGCAACCGCAGTTGCAGCGCGTGCAGGTGAATGAAATCGTCGAGGCGGTTGCTCGGCTATTCCAGGCGCAGTTTCAAGCGCAGGGACGCGAGGCGATCCACTGCCAGATGCAACTGGATCGGCGTCTTGAGCCGATTGCAGCGGATCCGGAGCTGCTGCACCGAGCGCTGTCGAACCTGGTACTCAACGCCATGGATGCGATGCCTCATGGCGGCACGCTGACGTTGTGCACTCGCCGGGAGGACGGCAAAGTGGCGATCGAGGTTTGTGACACGGGCTCCGGTTTGACGCGCGAAGAGTGCGAGCGCATTTTCACGCCGTATTACACCAGCAAGCAGCATGGGACCGGGCTGGGGTTGGCGATCGTGCAGTCGGTGGTCAGCGATCACGGGGGAAGGATCAGCGTGCAGAGCGAACCGGGCAAGGGCACCACATTCGTAATCGAGTTACCGAACAATGTGGACGCGCTTGCGCCACCCGCTTCGCCGAAAGAAGAAACCGCGGAAAGTTGCCGGTTTAAGTAACGAGGAGGACCGTTGCCGCACAAAGCACATCTTCTGATCGTCGACGATGAAGCCAACACGCTGGCGTCGTTGTCTCGGGCCTTCCGTCTCGCGGGGCACGAGGCAACCGTGTGCGACAACGCGGGCCGCGCGCTGGAGTTGGCTAAGGCGCAGAGCTTCGATTTGATTCTGTCGGATGTGGTCATGCCTGGCAAAGATGGATTGAGTCTGCTGGAGGAATTGAAGCAGCAGGGCGTGACAACACCGGTGGTGATGATGTCAGGGCAGGCGCACATCGAGATGGCGGTGCGCGCGACGAGACTGGGAGCGCTCGACTTTCTGGAGAAGCCCATCTCGAGCGACAAGCTTCTGCTCACGGTGGACAATGTCCTAAAGCTGCAGCGGTTAGAAAACGAGAACCAACAACTTCGGCAACGTCTCGGCAAGCACGAGATCGTGTGGAAGGGCCCGGCGATGAGGCGGGTGATGTCGCAACTGGAACGCGTTGCAGCGAGCGAATCTCGCGTGTGCATTCTCGGCGAGACCGGCACCGGAAAAGAGTTGGTAGCACGCACCATTCATGAGCGCAGTACGCGCGCGGCGGGACCTTTTGTCACTTTGAACTGCGCAGCCGTGCCCGCGGAACTGATCGAGTCAGAGTTGTTCGGGCACGAGAAGGGATCGTTCACGGGGGCATCGGGGCGGCACATCGGGAAATTCGAGCAAGCCGATCAGGGAACCATCTTCCTGGATGAGATCGGCGACATGCCGCTGAACATGCAAGCGAAACTGCTGCGCGTGCTGGAAGAAGGCGAGGTCGAACGGATCGGGGGCGACAAGCCGATCGCGGTGAATGTTCGTGTCGTAGTTGCAACCCATCGCGATCTGGAGGCGCGCGTCCGTGAAGAGAAGTTCCGGCAGGATCTGTTTCACCGCATTTATGTTTTTCCCCTCGTGCTGCCGCCGCTGCGTGAGCGCCACGAGGATATCCCCGCGCTAGTCCAGCATTTCGCGGAACAGGTGTGCGCGCAGAACAATTGGAAACCGGTTCCCTTCACTGACGAGGCCATGGACGCGCTGCAATCGCACTTCTGGCCGGGAAACGTCCGCGAGTTGCGCAACATGGTCGAGCGGCTGATGCTGCTTGCGACTGAAGGTCAGGTTGATCTGGCAACCGTGCAGTTGGCGCTTCCGAAAACCTCCGTAGGAGCGGTGAGCGCGGAGGCCGGAACTGGTTCAGGCCCGCTGGCCGATCGCGTGCAATCCTTCGAGCGCGAAGTCATTCTGGCCGAACTGAAGCGCAGCCATCACAACATGAGCATGGCAGCGAAATCGCTTGGACTGGAACGCAGTCACCTGTATAAGAAGGCGGAGCAACTCGGAATCGATCTGCGCGCGCTGCGCCGGGAGCAGGGCCCGTCGGACTGACTCCGGGTCAGCTTGTGAGTTGTGTTGCCCGTGGTTCCTGTTCATGGATCGCCCGCTCCGGATTTCTCTTCGCCGCAACCGATGAAGGAACGCACGGATATCAAGGGTGAGGGATTCCCCTGGCCCGGGCCAGAGCCGCTTTTGCAGGAAACGGTTTTGGGACAGAGGCGGAGCATTGCTCCGCCGGACAGCCGGGGGCGGCTGTCCCCACATTGGTTTCTTCGCTGCAGGCGGAATGGACCATTTACTTCGAGTCCGCTCTAGCTTTTCAGATCGGCGGCCAGGAGACGGTGGAACAGTTGCTCTCCAGCCTCGCGGCGCACTGACAGGCGGCCGGCGCCGTAGGCTCGCGATTTCAGGCCGCGCTGCACGTCTTCGCAGATGCCGAGATCTTCGTCTTGCACGCGGTTGCCGACACTCACGGACTCCGTGTTATAGGAGCGCCGGGACTCGCTGACGTCGCTGAAGTAGAAATCAAAAATCACAGTGCAGTGATCCGCGTCGACGGGAATGACATAGTTCGTGTCCATGTATCCTTCGTAGCAGTTGATCATGAGATTGGGATACTGCCAGAAATACCAAGCGCGATCGCCTTTGCGAGTCGCTCCGGTGGCGGCGTCTTCGTCGGAGACCACCATGGGACTGGACTGCAGGCAGTAGCGGTCTTCGTTTTCGATCGTGTACTGCTTGTAGTCGAGAACGGAACTCAATCCCTTATGCAGATGGGGGACGTGATATCCGCCGTCGAGGTAATTGTCGACGAACACTTTCCAGTTGCAATGGATGTCGTAGGTGCGGCGGTCGAAGTAGTGAAGCTTGCTGATGCCGAGAGGCGCGACGCGCTTGATGAGTCCGCCGAGAAATTCATTCAGCGAGATGGCATTGGGATCGAGATTCACGAAGACGAAGCATTCCCACGTCTCCACGCGAATGGGCAGGAGGCCGTTTTGCAATCGGTCGAAATTCTCCACGCCTTCGAACTCGGGCATGCCTTTCAGCGACCCATCGAGTCCATATTTCCAGCCATGATAAGGACACTGCAGGATGGAGGCTTGACCGCAAGGTTGCGTGACGACGGCGGCGGCGTGATGGCGACATACATTGAAGAACGAGCGCAATGTGCCATCCGCACCACGCACCGCGACGATGGGTTCGCCGGCGATTCGCGTGGCAACAAAATCTCCAGCATTCCGCAGCTGGTCTGTGCGGGCAACCAGTTGCCACGTCTTGCTGAATACGTTCAGCCGCTCCAGTTCTGCAATCCGCGGATCGACATACCACGAGGCGGGAATTGTGAATGCCTCCGACAGAGGCGCGCGGTCGTTGTAGCTGGACAGAATCTGCTCGAGGGATGCTGGCGTCATTTCGCTCTCGCTGAACATTTGAAACTGAAGTCAAGGTATCACGCGGACCAGCAATTCAGCGGCGGTGATTCGCCCCTGCCTTCTGCCGTGTGACCGCGGCAGGCGGCGCCCCGATAGCCCGCTGCAACATTGCGAGAAACTGCTGAATTCTCCCTTCCTTCTTCTCCGCCAATTCACCCTGGCGGCGGAATAGTCCCGGATCAAGTTCGGCAGTCAGCAGTGCGTCTTGGAAGCGCTCGACCATCCAGTCGATGATCGACACCATCATCTCGATGTCGAGATCGACGCGAAGCTCGCCACGTTCCAGACCGAAGCGCACGAAACTCACTGTGCCATACGGGTCTTCGCTGATGAGGAAACGGTTGATCTCGCGCTTGAGCACCAGGTCGGTGCCATAGTTCCCCAAAAGTGAGATCCTGTAGGGGATCCAGTCTTCGTGCACCAGATGTTCGGTGCTGACCAGCCAGTAGCGCAGAATGGCGAAGAATCCTTCCTGGCGGACTTCCGCGGGTACATCGAGATACTTGGCGAAGGAGCGGACAGCGCGTTTGTAGACCTCAAAGAACAAGCCGTCCTTGCTGCCGAAGTGCTGGAAGATGGAACCCTTGGCGATGCCCAAGGCGGCGGCAATGTCACCGACGCGGGCGTCGTGATATCCGTGTTCGGCGAAGTGTTGAGTGGCGGCCTCGACGATGCGAGCGCGCTTGGCTTCCGAGCGGGGCCGGATTTTGGGCTGGCGCTGGTAGAGCGGGGGAGCGACGCGATTGCTGGCGATTCCAGGCATGATAATGACTTGCAGTCATGCAAGCATATAGCAGCCTGGCTCTTGACTTCAACTTCTACTTTACTGGCTGCTGCGGTAATGTTATTCGATTCGAGATCAACATCGTGACCTCAAGTCAGAATACACGGTGGCCATCCATATTCGGGAGATGGCACGTGTCCTCAATAAGATCCCCGCGGATTCGCGCATCTGGGAAAAAGGCGGGGAAAAGCCCATGTCAGCTTACGAGTATTACGATCACGACAAGCTGAACGTGGCGGGTACGAAATGAAGCAGATTGGGATCGAGAGCTGCGGCCTTTCACGACCGCCGCTCTCTCCCGAACAACGGATCAACTCGCTTTCTGCACTCCCGGATCTTCGGCGTGCACCAGCGGCATTTCGACGAGGTGTTCGCTGAGGAACCAAACCTGGAGCTCATTGGTGCGCAGCACGTCGCTGATGACCATGTCGTTGGTGCCGTCATCGCCGAGCTCGGAGGCGCGTTTCGCCAAGGTTCTGCAGTGTCCGATGATGATCTGGTGGGCGTCGAGCAACCGCGAGATCTGCACGGGCACCTCCTCCCTTCCGCGAGGAGGACGCTCGATGCGGGTCGTCTCAGCCACGTCGTGCGCCATGGCGAGCGAGATCCCGCCCAATAGCTGAATCCGCTCGGCGATGGTGTCGACGAGTTCCACCTGCTCTTCAAAATGCTTATCGAACAGCAGATGCAGTTGATAGAACGTAGGTCCGGCGACCTGCCAGTGTGATTTCTTGTAGAGGTCGCGCAAGGTCATGGTGTCGGCGAGCAACTGGTTCAGTTGCTCGGTCATTTCCAGGCGCACATCTTCTTCTAGTTCGAGTGGCAGTGCGTGCGAAACCGAGCCATAGGCCTGTATTTCGCGGGCGCGCTGATGAATCCGAGGCTGCGCGTTGATCGTGGTTTGGCGGCTGACGCCGTCCCCCTTCGGCATAAAAACCTCCTGATGTCGAGCGATCTGTGCTCCCTGATTGTGAACCGATTCGATGCGAAAGGAACCAACATCTTTTGGATGCAACGTTCCGTCGTCGGATGCTCGAAAAAAGTCATCCTTGCAGGACAAGTCAGCCAACGCTGAAAGGGGGGTCTGAAGGGGAGTTCCTCGAAACTTGGCCGTCCTGGAGGTCCTTGCTTACGCGCGGGGTTTGACGCCACTCATCAGCATTGTTATCATCAAAATGCGGGGTGGAGCAGTCTGGTAGCTCGTTGGGCTCATAACCCAAAGGTCGGTGGTTCAAATCCACCCCCCGCAACCAAACAACTTCTTGCTACACAGCGGCTTGGGAGCTTCCTTCTCCTGAGCCGTTTTCTTTCTTGGGCAAGTTAAGGCGAACTTGGGCAAAGAATCCCCCGAGTTGCTCTGCCACCTTCCTGTGGTCATCCCCAATCACGTGCGTGTAGCCCATGGTTGTGCGTGGGTCGGCGTGCCCTAACCGATCCTGCCGCACCTTCATCGGTGCGGCCAGGTGATCGAGAAGGCTTGCGTTCCCATGCCGGAAGGCATGTGCCGCTCCATCCAAACCGAGCTTCTTCAAGATTGGTTTCAACTGCCTCTTGATGAAGTTGTCGGGGTGAAGGCGACGACCTTCCCTACTCAGGAAAAGTGGCTCCTCGGGGTTCCTGTCCTCGACGTAGAACCGAAGACGTTCCGTGAGTTGCGGCGAGAGCGCGAAGAATCGCTTCTTGCCGTTCTTCGGCCGCTTCAGTTTGCTTTTCCATCTACTTCGCTGAACCGTGATCGCCTGCTCGTTCAAGTCGACATCTCCGACGTTCAGGCCGCAGATTTCTCCGCGCCTGATGCCGGTCTCCGCTACCAGCCAGAAGACGGTCTTGTATGGCTCGTTCGCGGCATCGATGATCTGCTTGACCTGTGCCACCGTGAAGCTCGGTTGCTCTTCGCGATTCCAAGTCGGAAGAACCAGATTGTCGCAGATGTCGTGAGTGACATAACCCCACGCTTTTGCCGAGGCCCAAAGAAGGCGCAGCGTAGCGACCCGGTTACGGATCGTTTTCGCGCTACGTTTGTCCTTCCCAGGACTCGACCACAGTGTGATCACGTCTTGCACGACCTCCGTTGAGATGTCTCTTAACCGTATCGCCCCGAGGGCCGCAACCCAAGCCTTAATCTCGCTCTTATCGCTATCCTGAGTGCTTCCCTCGTGGTGAATCATGACTTTGCTTTTCCACTTCTCCGCAAAGTCCTCGAACCGCGCAGTTGGCTTCGCTTTGTAAACGGGGTTGTTGATCGCCGCCAGGCGACGATCGAGTTCGCGTTGTGCGAGGCGCTTGGTCGGAAACTCGGACTTATCGCCCAAGACCTCCGAACGATGGATGCGGA
>Ga0209698_10007101_pt1 | contig 11798 bp, 6 predicted proteins | sample LitLauG_LLR_2012_FD_187203 | JGI IMG/M metagenome (GOLD analysis project Ga0209698, IMG submission 187203) | Freshwater sediment microbial communities from Pennsylvania, USA - Little Laurel Run_MetaG_LLR_2012 (SPAdes) (version 2) | ecosystem: Environmental > Aquatic > Freshwater > Creek >... | reverse complement strand
CGGTACTTCCGGCAAGAAGCACACGCTGACCGAGCCTGGGCAGTTCTCGGTTCCGACGAACGTGGCCGTAGATGCGGACGGGAATCTGTACGTCACCGACACCTACAACAATCGTGTGGAGATTTTCGACGCCGACGGAAATTTCATCCGCGCGTGGGGCAAGGCAGGAGACCGGCCGGGTTATTTCTCTCGGCCGAAAGGGATCGCGGTCGACGCCGACGGGCATGTGTGGGTTGCCGATGCAGTGATGGATATTCTGCAGTGCTACACGGCAGAAGGAAAGTTCCTGATGTGGTTGGGCGGACACGGATTGTTTCCCGGACAGTTCCGGGCGCTGGCCGGAGTTTATTTCGACCGGAATAACCGCATGTTTACGTCGGAGCAGTATCCCGGACGCGTGCAGATGTTCCGTTACTCGACCGACGACGAGGCGCGGGAACAAATTAAGCAGCGCCAGGCGGAGATCGACAAGAAGCGAGCGCAGGGAAGCAAGCCGGCAGCCGCGGATGCTGCCACCACTGCGCCCAACACAACTTCAACGGCTGCAAAGCCGCAATGAGTTTTGGTCGTTCCGCGGATGACCAAGACCGGGGCCGGTGCAAATCGGCTCCGGGCAGCAAAACGCAATAGTGAATAGCAGTAGAAGTGGCGGTAACAGCTGTTACAAAACAGGAGGTTGTTAGACCTTATGAAAAAGCTATTCTTCGTCATGTTCGTAGTTCTGGTCGCGGCGGGAATCGCGGCGGCGCAGACCTACACCTCGGGCTCTGGTCTGACCGGCGTTGATATTCTCGGTGCTCACCAGAACGGTGGCCGTGGTTGCGCAGGCTGCCATGCTCCGCACAGCGGCGCAAACGGTGGTGGCGGAAACGCTGCAGCCAATGCGATCGCTTTCAATGATCCTCTCTCCGGCAGCGAAGCTCTGTTCGGTCAAGACGTAACTCCGCTGTTGGGATACAAGATCACCCTCGGCAACGGCTACGTTGAGACCCTCCCTGGTGAAGCAACTGCTTACACCACGCAGGTCGACGAACTGCGCCAGATCACCATGTGCCTTGCCTGCCACGACGGTGTCGTAGCCAAGGGGCAGATGATGAACGGCCAGTCGTGGGAGCAGAGAATGAACCTGCTGCCCTCGAGCGTGTATGGGACCCGTCCGATCCCGACGCTGCTCGGCAACGATAGCGGCAACGGCAACACGTCCGGCTACGGCAACGATCACCCGGTTGGCGTACAAGCCACTCTGGGCGCAGCCCGCGTGTGGACCAACAACACAACCACCAGCCCAACCACTATCACGGTGGACGCGGTCAACGGCATCACCAACATTGCTCCGAACTCGGCCCAGTATGTTTCCTTTGTCTCGAACTACGGCTATCCGGCGATCGCCGGTAGCGCGTGGGGCTGGGGCGTTTCGATTCCTGCGGGCGACACCAATCCTGGCGATGCATACCTGACCTGCACCACCTGCCACAACCAGCACGTGATGTACATCTACCAGGCTCCCCGCGGCAAGCAGACTGGCTCTGCGATCGCCGGTGGAACCTATCCGAGCTACTTCTTCATCAATGCTCCTTACAACCCGGGCTCCGGCAACCTGAGTTCGAATCTGGCGTCGTCGGCAACGCAATTCTGCCGTCAATGCCACTTCGGCGAAGCGAACGAGAGCTACGGCGTGACGACGGTCAAGACGCAGTTCTAATCGGTAAGGGGGAGGGGAAGTTTCCTCCCCCGCTTTTAAAAGAGTTCGAAAGGGGAAGGCAATGAGGCACCAGGTGGGGTTCAGGAAGACCGCGATCGGACTATGGATGCTGGCTTCGGTAGTGGGTTGCGCGGCGCAAGTTGTGGCCTCTCATGCTCCGACCCTGACGGTGCCCTCGGCTAGCAGCGCTCCTTTGGTTCCGGCGACTTCGGTGCAGCCCCTGCCACCTTCCTCCGGCAATCCGGTGGCGAGGGTCAACGGAGCAGTGCTTACCGACCGCGACCTGATGCGCGAGATCGACACGATCTTCCCTTACGCGAAGATTCATAACGGACTTCCGAAAGACATGGAACCGCAGATGCGCAAGGGCGCACTCGAAATGATTATCTTCGAGGAACTGCTATACCAGGACGCGGTTCGCCAGAAGCATACGGTCTCTGCCGAACGCATGAAACGCGCGGAGGTGGAGTTCCGCAAGCAGTTTGCCACCGAACAGGAATTCAATCAGGTGATGCAGAACGAAGTGCATGGCTCGAAACAGTTGATGCGCGACAGAATCCGCCGCTCGCTGTTGATCGAAGACATGCTGCGGACAGAAGTCCGCGACAAAGCAACGGTAAGTGAAACCGCGGCGCTAGCCTACTACCGGGCGAATCCCAAAAAGTTCGAGCGCCCTGAGATGCTCAGCCTGCAGACGATTTCAATCATTCCGCCCCAGGATGCGAACCCCGAGATAGCGCAAGAAGCGAAGAAGAAAGCGGAGAACGCTTTGAAGCAGGCCAAAGCGACCAAGACGTATCAGGATTTCGGTCTGCTGGCGGAAAAAGTTTCGGAAGACGATTGGCGCGTGAACATGGGCGACCGCAAGGCGGTGGAGAAGGATAAGCTTCCTCCTCCGGTCGTGCAGGCGGCGCTGGCGATGAAGCCCGGGCAGGTCAGCGATCTGATCCAACTCGGGACCGCCTACACACTCTTTCGCTTGAATGCGCACATCAAGGCCGGCATCGCGCCGTTCAGTGAGGTGAAAGCGAAGCTGGCGTCTGATCTGGAAAAGCAGAAGACCGAAGATCTGCGCGGGGATCTGAACAGGAAGTTAAGAAAGACAGCCAAAATTGAGGTCCTGTGAATCTTCTGGCCGACGCGGCACTCCGGGGGGCGCTGCGAAGATTCAATAGAACAGAAATCAGGTGGGCGATGTGGCCGGCAAGAATCAAAACTCGAAGGGTTCGGCGGACGATCTTAGCGGTCGTAGTTCTGGCACTGCCGTGCGCGGCACAGATGGACGTGGGCGACTACCTGCACATGAATCTCAACGGCAATGTGGGAGTCAATTACGCGGGCGGAATGAATCAAGGCCAGTCGGATCATGCGATGGGTTTTGCGGGAAACGGGCAGCTGACGGGGAATTATTACAGTCCTAATTTGCTGAACTTCACGGTCGATCCTTTCTACAATCGAACCCAGTCGGACTCCACGTTTGGAAGCCTTACCAACACCACCGGCGTGACGTCGAGTGTAAATCTCTTCAACGGCACGCGATTTCCGGGGATGGTGTCGTACAACAAGCTGTACAACGGAACCAGCGCCTTCAACGTGCCGGGCTCCGATCTGGGCCTGGCGCAGCATACCAATACGCAGAACTTCGGTATCGGCTGGAGCGCGCTGATACCGGACTGGCCCTCGCTGACCGCGAGTTATTTCATCGGGAACAGCACCAACGATATTCTGGGCGAATCGGGGCAGGACGCTGAAGCGGATCGCACGCTGACTCTGTTGTCTACCTACAAGGTGGACGGATTCAATCTGACGGGACAGTTCCTGCACCGCACCATGCATGCGAACTTTGGAGAGGCGCTGCAGGTGGGCGAGTTCCCGGTCACTACCGACAGCTCGAGCAACAGCTACAGCGTGACCGGACAGCACGCGCTGCCGTTCACGGGAAATTTCGCGGTAACTTACAACCATCTGGGATACGGCTACAACTACCGGGATTCCTACAACGCTGAAAACTCCGGATCCACGAACACGGTGAATGCCAACGCGGCATTCCATCCGACGATGAAGTTGTCGAATTCGTATTACGTCAATTTCAACGATAACCTGCTGGGCGTGATCCCACAGCCCGTTCTGAGTAGTGGAACCCCGCTAAATCTGGGGGCGGCGGAGTCTTTTAAATCGGTACTTGTGGGATCCAATGTTTTTTATCAGGTGCTGAACTCGCTGGGCATCAGCGCCGAAGTGAATCATCAAGACCAGATGTTCTTAGGTCAGACCTATTCGGCGACGCAATTTGGCGCCAGCGCGAACTTCACCTTCGGACGTTCACTACTGAAGGGCCTGTCGTTTTCCTTTGGCGCCGTGGATACTGCACAGCAGGAGCACAACACCGGTCTGGGATTTGTCGGGAACCTGAACTATAGCCGCAAGCTGTTGGGATGGGACGTGAGCGGCAACTTCAGCTACGCGCAGAACGTGCAGACGGTGATGCTGGTTTACACGACTTCTTCCTACAGCTACCTGGCGAGTTTGCGGCGTCGCATCACCGAGCGTGCTTATTACATGGCGGGCTACAGTGGATCGCACAGCGGGCTCAGCGCCAACTCGGGCACGACCAGCAGCGCCGATCGCATCTGGACGGGGTTGATCTATCGCGGCAACTCCTTCAACGCCTATTACAACAAGTCGGACGGGCTGGCGATCTTTACGCCCTCTGGACTGGTGCCGATTCCGACGAATCTACCGCCGGGCATTCTTCCCGGCGATGAGTTCACTTCGTACAATTCGAAGGGGTGGGGCATGAGCGCTGGGACATCGCTGGTCCGGCGTCTTACCTTGAGCGCCGCATTCGGGAAATCGAATGGAAGTACCAGCGATCCTTTGCAGAGCATTTATACCAATAACACGCTCATCAACGTAGTTGCGCAGTACAGGATTCGCAAGATCTTCATGAATGGAGGTTACACCCGTGTGAAGCAGTCGGTGGGCACGCCGGGTGCTCCGCCTCTGGACGTGACGACGTACTACATTGGGTTCTCGCGATGGTTCAACTTTTTCTAATGACGCGGCGGCGTTTGCCGGCCAGCGGAGTCCGGCTGGCCTGCATCCTGTTATTGCTGACAGTACCCGCTGGGGCGGCGTCGAAATCCAAAAAGGATAATTCCGCCGAGCCCGCGCCTCCTGATCTGCTGCTCGACGGTGGGAGGAAGCTACACTACGAGCGCAGCTTCAGTTCTGAGAAAGAAGTTGAGGGCAAGCGCGGGTTCTTCACCAAGCTGGTCGATGTGGTCGCGGGCGAGCCCGACCATCCTCACCTGGTTCGTCCTTACAGTATTGCAGTGGATTCGCGCGGGCGGGCGATCGTGACCGATCCCGGCGCCAACGGCATTCACATCTTTGATTTCGAGAATCACAAGTACAAGCTGATCGAGCGCCGCGACAAGGATCGCGACTCGATGCGCTCGCCGCAGTGCGTGGCGGTGGATGCCCAGGACAACATTTACGTGACCGACTCGGAGTCGGGGAAAATTTTCGTGTTTGACCCGAGCGGGAAGTTTCGCCGTACGATCGGCAGCCTGAAGGGCGGCGAGGGATTCTTCAAACGTCCGACGGGGATTGCCATCGATTCGGCGGCGCAGCGGATTTACATTACCGACACGCTGCGCGACAAAGTGTTTGTGCTCGACATGAACGGCTCCGTGCTGCAGACCATCGGCAAGCGGGGCAACGGCGAAGTCGAGTTCAACCTGCCGACGGAATTACTGGTTCGCGAGCAGAATCTATTCGTCGTCGACGCGATGAACTTCCGCGTGCAGTTCCTGGATCGCTCTGGAACCTTTCAGGCTTCCGTCGGGCAATTGGGCGACAGGAGCGGCTCGATGTTCCGTCCCAAGGGAATCGGTCTTGACTCCGAAGGGCATCTCTATGTGGCCGACGGGCTGTGGGGCGTAGTTCAGGTATTCGATCAGCAGGGGCGGCTCTTGTACTACTTTGGCAGCCGGGGAACTCGCAGCGGAGAATTTCAGCTGCCGGCGGGCTTGTTTATCGATCACGAGGATCGCATTTTCGTTGTGGATTCTTTTAACCGGCGCATCCAAGTGTTTCATTATTATGGATTGCCGAAGTCGGTAGAAATCCGCACTTCTCCCAAAAACGGGGAGACCCTGCGGCTTCGCTCAGGGCAAGGGTGGACCATCCAGGGAGGGCAGCCGTGAGGAAGGCGATCATGGTTCTCTCCGTGACGTTTTCGCTGGCGCTCGCGAGCCACGCGCAGGTGTCCGGTGATGTGCTCGGTTCGCATAATCTTTCCCTGGCGGGAAATTCGCCGGTCAAGGGAGCGCTCGATCCCTGCCTGTATTGTCATGTGCCGCACTCGGGTGTGGCCAATCCCAATGGCGCGCTGTGGAGCCAGCAACTTTCATCGCAGACGTATTCCACGTATTCGAGCACGACCCTGCACAACACCGGCATGCAGCCGATGCTAGGAGGCGACAGCAGTCTTTGCCTGAGTTGCCATGATGGGACCGTCGCCGTTGGGCAGACGCAGCCTTTCGGTCAGATCCAGATGACGGGGAACATGTATCCCGCCGACAAGTTCGGGACGAATCTGCAGGGATCACATCCATTCAGCCTGAAGCTGCCGCTGGTGGATGCGGCGGACCTGGTGCCATCCCTGGCAACCAGCCACACCACGGCGGACCCGACGGGCGCGGTCAAGCTGATCAATAATGATGTCGAGTGCACCAGTTGCCACACGCCGCACGCGCAGGCCGTCGACATGGTGTCAAAGAATTTTCTGGTGCGCGACAGTTCAAGCGGCCAGCTGTGCACTTCGTGCCACCAGGTGAACCCGCGAACAGTCAGCAATCAGAGCAATCCTCTGGCGCAGTGGCCCGTCAGTATCCACGCGACCGCCGGGAATGCCATTGCCAATCCTCCGCTTCTGGGGAGTTATGCGACTGTCGGGCAGAATGCCTGCCTTTCGTGCCATATGCCCCACAATTCAGCGGCGGGCGGAAGGTTGCTGCGCGGGCCGCAGCCGCCGATGGCGAACATCGACGCGTCCACGCAGAATTGCATGACCTGCCATAACGGCGGATCGAACATCTCTCCGGCGATTGCCAACATCTACACGGAGTTCTCCAAGATCGCGCACCCGTATCCCTCGGGCATCAACGCACACGATGCGGGCGAGACGCCGCTGTTGAACAACAACCGGCATGCGACCTGCGTCGACTGCCACAGCCCGCATGGATCGCAGCAGGTTACGTCGTTCTCGTCGATTCTGCCGCCGGCGATCCGGCCGTCGCAGGCGGGCGCGATCGGCATCAGCGTGACGGATGGAACGACTGTGGTGAATCCGGCGGTGAATCAGTACGAGAACTGCCTGCGCTGCCATGGCCTGAGCACCGGAAAGCAGACGCCGGCGATCTTCGGATATTTGCCCACGCGGGCCATCACGGGCGGCGACGATCTCAACTTGATCCCGCAGTTCAACCTGACCGCGGCCTCGAGTCATCCCGTGATGCATGATCGCACCAGCGCGCTTCCGCAGCCGAGCCTGCTGCCCTATATGCTGAATGAAGACGGCAAGACACAGGGGCGCGCCATGGGCACGCGGATCTACTGCACTGACTGCCATAACAGCGACGACAACCGCGAGTTTGGCGGCGTGGGGCCGAACGGTCCGCATGGATCGAAGTGGACGCACCTTCTGGAGCGGCGGTACGAATTCAGCCAGGCGCCGGGACCGGGCCAGCGCGTTACCAATCTTTATCCGAACCCCGACTTCAGCATCAACGGGCCCTATGCGATGTGTGCCAAGTGCCACGACCTGCAGAACCAGGTCGACAACAATACCAGTTGGACGCAGCACTCGGCTCACATCAATTCGGGATTCAGTTGCTCGGTGTGCCACACAGGGCACGGCATGACCGCGGGGACGGCGAACGTGACTGGTGAGCGGCTGGTGAATTTCGATGTGAAGGTCGTGGCTCCGAACGGAAACCTGCCCATCTCATATAACCGGGCGTCGAACACCTGCGCGCTGGTCTGCCACAGTGCAGCGCACTTCCCGAACGGGCAGGTCACGCCGCTGGCAGGGCGCGGGACTGGCGTGAAGTTTTAGAATCAGCCAGTCGAGAAATTCTTGGATCACGCTACCGAAAGCAACCGAAATCTCGCCGACGTCACTCTCGCGTTAATCTGCCCAGTGGATGCGCTGTTCGGGGGTACGTTGTTTACATCGAAGAATCGGTTTTTGCTGGCCGTCAGAAATGTCGGACGAGGTTCTCGCTTGGTCTGTTAGAGGAGTAGTCGTCCATCGAACGGAAGGGAATAGTCAAAGTTAAGCGAGATTGGAGTTTCTCTGCAGATGCTCCTCCGCTTCGCTTACGCTCGCGGGGCGGACGAATGCGTCCGCCCCTACACGATTCTTCCTATTGCACGGTCAGCGTCACTATCGTAATTGGTACCGGGTTGGGTTGAGATGCCGATTTGCCCAGGACCTGGATGTGATAGGTCACCGGGGGTGGGGGTGTGGGATGAGCGTTTCCGCCTCCGCCGCACCCGGCCAGCGTTATAAAGAAGAGAGACAGCATCATCAAGCGCAGCCATCGCCGAGGCTTGCGGCGCGTCCCGGCCAGCAACAAGATTCCTGCCACGGGGCCGAATGTGAAGTAGATCTCTGCCGCCAGCCATCCCGAGTTACTTTTCTCGATGGCAGCGGATCTTGCCGGAACACTTACAGAAAGGCTGAACGCCACGTTGCCGCTCCCGGGTGTAATCGTGGGCGGCGTGAAGGTGCAAACTCCACCGGGCGGCATTGTGTTCTGCTGGCACAACAACGTGATGGGAGATTGCGGATTTCCGGTGCCGGCGTTGAGGGCCATGGAGAAGTTGGCCGTGCCTCCGGCGGAAATGGTCTGTGGCGCGGGTTGCGCCGCCACGGGTGCGGTAGCAATCGAGATCGGGTACGACGCGGTGACGCTCGCGTTGGCCTGCGAGACCGCGGTGATCGAGAACAAAGCTGGGGCGGGAACGGTCGCAGGCGCTGTGTACAGGCCCGTAGCGTCGATCGTGCCGAACGTGGAATTGCCGCCGGCGATGCCATTGACGGACCAGTTCACCGCAGTATTGGTTTCTCCGGTGACCGTCGCGGTGAAAGCCTGCGTCGTCGAGGTGTAGACCACGGTCACGCCGGAAGGGTTCGTGCTGACGCTGATGGCCGGAGCACCGGCGGCAGCGATAGTCACGGGTGCTGATCCGGAGGTGGTGCCGTTGGCGTTCGACAGTGCGTCGACGTTGATGGCGGCGGCCGGCGCGGCGGCCGGCGCCTGGTACAACCCGCCGGTCGTGATGGTGCCTGCAGTCGCGTTTCCGCCGGTCACTCCGTTGACCTGCCATGTCACGGCGGCATTGCTGGCGCCGGTGACGGTAGCGGCGAATTGCTGGGTCCCGCCGACTGCCAAAGTCGTCGCACCGGGAACGACTGCGACGCTGACACTCGACACCAGTTGTCGGAGGCGGGCATTCTGCGTATCCGTGACTACCAGTGCTCCGGAAGGACCAGCCATCACGCTCTGGGGCCCGCTCAGTTGAGCGCTTGTTGCAGACGCGCCATCTCCAGAAAAGCCCGACACACCGGTTCCGGCAATCGTCTGGATAGTGTTTGCGACTCCGACCACTTCACGGATCACATCATTGCTGGTGTCGGCGATATAGACGTTTCCGAGGGCATCCACCCACACGCCAAGCGGAGTATTCAAAAAGGCGCTGGTCGGCGGTCCGTTATCGCCGGTATATCCATTCCGGCCCATGGTTCCAGCGATGGTGGCGATGTTGCCTGCCTGGATTGTGGTGCCAGCGATGGTTAACGGCTGCGTCGAGGAATTCACGACGCGAATTGTTGAATTGCCGGAATCTGCGATGTAGATGTTGTCAGCGGCATCGACCGAAACGCTAACGGGAAAGTTGAGTGCGGCAGTAGAGGCTGGGCTGTTGTCGCCACAGCCGGAACTGGTGTTGGAGCAGGAGTTGGGTGGAGTGCCGGCGACGGTGTTAATAGTTCCCGGTGCAACCGTCACGCCGCCGAGGAGGAGCGGGTTCGTGCCGACATTCACCACGCGAATGGCCGAGTTCGTGGTATCGGCGATGAAGATGTTACCTACCCCGTCAACCGCGACGCCCGACGGATCGTAGAGTTGCGCGCTGGTGGGCGGGCCTCCGTCGCCCGTAAAGCCTGTCGAACCAAGCGTACCGGCTGCCGTTTGAATCGCTCCCGGATTGATGGTTACGCCGGCAATCGTCACCGGCGCAGCCCCCGGGTTCAGGACGCGAATCGCGGAATCGCCGTTGGCCAGCAATCCGGTATCGGCGATGTAGATGAGTCCCGAGGCATCCACGAACACCGCTGAGGGATAGCCGAGCTGAGCGCTGGTCGCGGGACCGCCGTCTCCGCAGCCTCCCGGCATGGGCGTAGTGCAACTGGTGCCATTCCCGGCGATCGTTTGCATAGTCCCGGGTTGAACCGTAACTCCACCGATCGTGACAGCTACGTTTCCCGGATTCAGGACGCGAATCACCTGGTTGTATGTGTCGGCGATGTAGATGTTACCCGCCGCATCGGTAGCCGCGCCGTTGGGATAGTGCAGAGACGCATTCAATGCAGGCGCGCCATCGCCAGAGTAGGCGAGAGTGTGGTTGCCTGCGAACGTCGAGATAATGCCGCTCGATGCGTTGACTTCCCGGATGACGTAGTTGTCGCTATCACTGATAAAAATGTTGCCGGACGCGTCGAGGGCGACCCTGCTCGGATACGTGAGGAGTGCACTGGTGGCCGCGCCGCCATCTCCCGAGTAGCCGGTGACATCCGGCGTTCCCGCTATGGTTTGAACGTTCCCGGCGGCGACCGTAACGCCTGCGACGGTCAGCGGCTGGCTGCCGGTATTGACCACGCGGATCACGGAATTCTCTTCATCGGTAATGAACAGGTTTCCTGAGATATCAAGGAGTACATCGCTGGGATAGCAAAACTGGGCGGCGGTGGCTGAGCCTCCGTCACCGGAGAAGTTGCAGGAAGCGTTGAACGCATACTGCACGCCTACGACGGTTTGAATGTTTCCGTTCGAGGCTGTCACTTCACGGATCACGAAGTTCGCCGTGTCCGCGATAAAGATGTTCCCCAAGGCGTCCACGGCGACACCCTCAGGGCCATTCAGTTGTGCCGCGATCGCAGGGCCATTGTCTCCGGAATAGCCGACGCTGGAGCTGCCGGCGACGGTCTGGATCGTGCCGTTGCTCACTTCGCGAACTACGTTATTTTCTGTGTCGGCGATGAAGAGGTTGCTGTGGCTGTCGACGAATATCCCACGCGGCCCGAAAAGTTGAGCGCTGGTGGCGAGGCCTCCGTCGCCGGAATATCCCGGTGTGCCGTTCCCGGCAACTGTGTGGATCATGCCGTCGGTCGTTACTTCACGAATGACGGAATTCAATCGGTCAGCGATAAACAGGTTCCCTGAGCCATCCACGAAGATGTCATTCGGTCCACCGGCTGCCAGTTGAGCGCTGGTGGCGGGGCCTCCGTCGCCGGAGTAGCCATACGTGCCATTGCCGGCAAGTACTGTGAGAGTTCCGCCGGAAACTTTGAAGACCTGGCTCGAAAACGAATCTGCAATATACGCATTGCCGTTTCCATCGAACGCAATACTGCCCGAGTATCCGATACTCGACTGCAGCGGTGGCAGATGATTGGGGCCGCCTCCGGCAATCGAATGAATGGTGTATTGGGCGAGGGATAACGGCGCGCTTAGGCTCAGCGCTGCCAGCAGGAGGTAATTCGAGACTCGCTTCGTTCCCCACTTCATAGGTTGTAGGCCTTTTTGTTTGCTTCAGTTCAGAAAGCTTGTGGAATCTGTGGTCGCTGGGATTGCGGCGCCCCGGGTCTTGCCGATTGCGAACGTTATTTATGCAAAGTAGTGAGCTTGGTTGGGCTGCGCAGCTTTTGCTGTCACAGCAGGGTGTGATTTAGATCACATTCAGATCATGCAGGGCGGACACAATGGAAGCAAGAGGCTGCCGCAGCGGAGTAAACAGTGTGCGG
>Ga0209698_10007100_pt1 | contig 11798 bp, 8 predicted proteins | sample LitLauG_LLR_2012_FD_187203 | JGI IMG/M metagenome (GOLD analysis project Ga0209698, IMG submission 187203) | Freshwater sediment microbial communities from Pennsylvania, USA - Little Laurel Run_MetaG_LLR_2012 (SPAdes) (version 2) | ecosystem: Environmental > Aquatic > Freshwater > Creek >... | reverse complement strand
GGGCATGGTCCAAGTTACTCTCGCTTAAGGGAGGGCATGGCCAACTTAACTTAAAAAGTAAAATGTTAGATACGGTACTAGTATGTTGAAGTCAAAGTGGATCGTGACTGAAGGTGTTGAACGGATAGGCTACACAGTGGGAGGACGAAAAACACAAGTTTAACACAATTTGTTACTTAAATTAATTACTTTGCTGGGAGCACGTATGCTGTTTTTTCTGAAAATTATGGTGTCAAAAAGGGCAAGGGTGCCGAAATATGGTTTTGGGTACTGAACATTAAAAATCCAGTGCTGTATGAAGGCAATGGTTAACGCCTTTACTACATTGGAACATTGTGTTATCTCAATGCCATCGACATGGACACGGAAGACGGTTCTGGCATCAAACAGTCCCGCATCGGCACCATAAGTCACGTGTGGATATGCGACAGATTTGGTGCCTTCAGCAAACACCATAGACTCCTCTCCAAGGCAGCATGGTATCAGCATAGCAGCGTAGGTGTAGTCGTTACCTGCCCGAAAACATGCACAGTTATGATTTAATAGTGGAACAATTAGTTTTGACACATAAATATATTGATAATAGACATTAGAAATTCTCAAAAGATTAGGTTAGTTTACGCCATTTTATACTTCTTATTATTGTCATAACTGGTATATTAACGTTACTTAAATAACTGGCATTAATTAAAGTTCAATTGTCCAGTGGTGTTAAAATTACTATTCACACAAAGCTGTCGAGGTTTTTATTTATTTATTTACCAACTCCATCATTTACAATAAAATTGTTAAAACTATTTAAAACATACAACTGGAATGGCACGTTACAATGTTAATGTTACAATGTATCAACAAAGACAGATTCCACGTTACAGACCAATTAACTTTCGCTATCTGGTATATAGCTGAAAGAGATTTTGCAAAGTTCTACCTTCAGTTCTTTCTTGAGCTTTATATAAGCTCTGCAATGCTTTAAAGAATTTGCCTTTCGCACTTTTCTCTAAATTGGCCATGTTGTTGATGACAAAAGTTCTAAGAGTTGCATCCGAAATTTTGAACGTTCTTTCTCCCTCTGCCAGAATCTGCACGATAAAACAGTGGATGCATGCAAAATACTGTAAATTCATAATACATCATACAACATTAAAGTCAGATTAAACAATAAAAAACATGCAAGTTCATACTCCAGACTGTTTGTGTTGTAATCCATTTACTGGGATAAACACAATCATGAAAGAAGGCAACAGTTGCCGTATGATGCAAGCCAACCCGCCGGCCGGCTGCTGGACACTCAAGACTCCCTGCCGACTTGATGCGGCCTACAGGATCTTGTCGTCTGCCAATAGAGTGCATGTTTGGAGTTGGACTGTCTTGTGAGACCACGGACGGTTCGAAAACTGCATTTGGGCCAGATATAAAACCAAGTGTTCAAACATGTGGCTAGCAAGCAGACGGCCGGGTGGGGGGAAGAACCTGTTAACAGGTTCATCATCATCCAACATTCTGATGTTCAAATATTTCATAGGCGGACCCCTGGCGAAAGAGGTTTGCCTAAGAATGAGTCGTAACTGTAAGCAAATACAAATGTTGCAAACTGATACAGAAAATAATCACATGTTTTAATTTTCAAATTTGCACCCTCATGCATTTAAGGTACATTTGATAATGAAATTGTTACAGCAATAATGCTCACCTCGTGCTCAAACTTGAGACACGGGTATTTCTCAAGAACAGCTGAAATACTCTCAGTCATGGCCAGCTGAGTTCGATGCGAAATGGTTCGCACCATCTTCTCAGCGATCAACGTTGAATTGCGATGGGTCTTTAGGCACTCGCGCTGCAAGGCTAGAAGATGAGCTGCAATCGAAGCATCATCTTCTGGCGGTTCAGTAATATCCTGTCGAAATTCCAGAGAAAAAATCATGACTATAAGTTAACTGTCATTTGTTGCAACTTCTTCATGACTAAAACTCATTATTATATTTCTACTGCCATGCTGAACATCAACTACTGTGACAAAAATACTAGACACATTACTGCATGCACTTCAGCTCTTTTGTAAAATATCGGGGCTGGTTACGCCAATTATGAACTAACAATTATACTGCATCTCACTGTTTGAAACTGATCAAGTTCCTATCTTATATAATACAACAAAATTACACTGCCACACACACACATGATTGCATGATATTCAGAAAGGTAAGAATGTGTTAACAAAAATCTCCATGTACTCACAACAGTACGCTGAACTTTGACAACGGGTTCGGGCGTGTCTGGATCTTCCAACACCTTGGGTAACCTCTTCCTACCATATTTTTCCCGCATCCTGTCTACCTCAGCCTGTTGAAAGCTAGTTTCACCATCTCGACGATAGCGATACTTCTTAAACTTGTCTGCCACTCGTTTCACCCAAGAATGCTATATAGAATTAAAACAAACAGTTTTTAATGTTGAACTGTCAAGTTCGGTTTCAGTTGACACACAACACTACCCTGGACAGTGTTTACTTGCCTCCTGCATTTCGTAAGATCGCAGCATTTGCCAATGCATAGGTAGACCCCATAAAATATGGGATCCAACCTAAAATGAGCAGCCTTTAACCGCTTGAGCACTAAAACTGGCTGCAGTGTATAATTAAAATTTGTGTACAGCCTGTCACATAAACTCAAGCATAAGAAAATTTTTTTTTTAAACAAACAGCAGATAAACTACTAATCGTCAACTCACAAAGTTTGATCCATTTACAGAAAACTTGTCTCCTAGAAACTCGTATCGTCTGATAAGCTCTCTGCATGCATCACCGTATAATCGCTCGCCTGGATATCTGTTGATCAAACAAGCAAATGGCAGGAATGGATCAAAACGCTGGACTGATTTACCCATATTAATCTATCTCTCTGACAACCTTTTAACGGGACAAAACAAATGCAGTACTGCCAACACAGTAACAGGATAATGCTAATTACAGGCTTAATGAAAACGTACCCACACTATGAGGCAGACATTCATAATATACTGATCACCTGCTCAGCCTAGGTAACCATATAGTTGTTGTCACTTCCTATTAAGATCATTTGCCTGACTTTGATTACAAGGACCTACTTGCTAATACCATCACGTACACATTCAGTACTTGAATTTTTTGCCGATTATATTACAAACTGGTTAAACAAGTGTCGTCATACACTCCATACTGCAGGAGATCATCAAACAATATTCGAACGATCTGTTTTCGAAAATCGTCTTGACGACACTTTGGATCCCGTCGTTCCAGAGGTTCTCGCACATAATCAGGGAAGGTTGGCAACACGTAGACAAGTGGAGCAGCTCTAAAAAACATTTTACAATTGATTAGGTGTATTTTATGAAAGTTTTCATAATAAAAAATACAGTATTCAGAGAATAAAATGATTTGACTAAATAATATGCAATTTAATTCTATGCTCATTGCTCAATAAGTACAAGCAGTACATGCTGACAGTGTGGCAGTATGCTTTAATGGCCGTATGTAGACTATGCAGTGCCAGTCAAAGGTGCTACCTGGTTTCTTGTGCTGCGTTCTGTTTGCGTCGCCTGTGTGAATGTGGCTTTTAACTTTTAACTAGCATATATTTTTCTTTAGCCCATGTGAAAATAGTAATATATGTAAAATGTTATAATATTGCCCAAAATGTAACCATTTGGCATGGAAGTCTTTAAAGTTATCATTACCTTGGTGTGATTTGGGGTGAATCAATCACAGCCGGTGACTCTGTAGCCTGTGATGTTAGTTCTCGCAAAGGTGTCGATGGGTTTGACTCCAACACTGGAACAACTGCCGCAGTCAAAGATGGTTGATTGGTATCAATGTTTTCGCGCCTGTATGTACAGTCACACAAAATCATACAAAAGGCGTACTTTAGGAATTAAGCCCCCGACTCCGCGGACCCAGATGCCCACAAGTGCCCCAGTAAAAATCCTAGTGCCCCAGCTGTGTCCCGGCAGCCAAAAAATGCTGGCGCCGCCACTGAACTGTAAATTGTATATTACAAATTCACTTGGTGGTTTCTACAGTTCAACCTACCGAGGAACAATGTTAAGCTTCCACTTTTGTTGCTCGTTCAAAACAGAATCACTCTCGACATCAACCCAGTCACTAAAGTCTTCATCCCATGACTGGATCGTGTAGTCGTCATGGTCCAGCTGAAACAAATCTTGAATTTTCCGTCTTACGCAGGCCAGCTGGCACATCAGGACTTTCTTTGATGCACCGAATGTTATGTGTAATTTCAACCTGTTTTCTTCATTTTCGGCCATTTTGTCAAAAACAAAACTTGCCACAGATCGACAAACAAATATAGGCTAGTTAGCAGCATTGATTTAACAAAACGAATAAAAAAAGTTGACCTTTCTGTCATAATTGTGGCAAAAGAGTTGGGTGGGATGGTCAATGACATCTGTGCATGGATCTAAATGAAATTACGAAGTATAATCAGTGCAGGCACGATTATCGTGGGAAAACCGAAATTGCCATTTTTGGTGATAATTGAACAAAATTAGGCTAAACACGCGATTTTGGCCGGTTTTTTCGATTTTCTGCAGATGGTCGTAAAGTTTGTCATTACACAGCGAGCTTGCAGTTGTCGGCAGTCAGTGTTACTTCTTAGAACGAGTGACACCTTCCTGTCTTGTGATGCACTGCAGCCACAGCTTATGAACGGCTAATCGCTGTCAATTAGGCCTAAAGCACCGGCAGCATCAAAGGCGCTTTCAACAGGCTGCCCGCTCAGGGAGTGTGATCTCATGTGGTGTTCACAGGAGGATGCAAGACCCCGGACGCGTATTAGCAGATCATACCCGTGTACGGAGTATGGGCTCAATTGGACCAATAGAAAGGCGAGTTATATTTAGAGCGACCTACTTATTTTATCAACAGCAATGCAGTGAGCGTGGTCGGCGGCGCGCTGGCCAGAACGTCAACTCGTTTTTTTTAACCAAACTGCAATTTTTAACAGTTAATACGCGGCCCGGCGGGCCCGCTTGTACGTATTTCTTTATGCCTCAGTTAGCTTGTAGGTGAGCGGCCTAACTCTAAATCAGCCCTAAAATGTTAAGATGCTGCCCAAAGCCCCCGTACTACAGTCTGATGTATGATTGTATGACGTCAATAGTTTGTCATGACCTCCCTTGTCGTAAAAATAATTGCTCTTTTCTTTGACTTCCTATTCCAACCAATGTTACCCATGGAGATTGTAGAAATAGATATAGTTAGGTAGGATGCTAGCCAATCAGAATCGGACAGGAACAGTCAGTATTACAATATAGCGTGGCGACATAAACCAGTTATAAAGTCAGCTATGTTTTAAAAAAGGTGTCTGTTCCTTTCGTTCTCTCCACAGACCAATAATAATGGTCTGAGCTCTGAGGTTCTCTCAACTTAATTGGTACTGGAATTTGAGCCAGTGTAAGTTACAGTAAATAACATCATACCACAGTATACCTTAGAATATTATATAACAAATTATTCACATTCATCTACGGTTCATACCAAGGCTACGTGGTCCTCAAGAATAGTAAATAGTGGTCCTCAGACTCCTCACTATTGTTTTTACAACAGTTGCTTTTGCATGGCCCTCAAAGCCCCAGTGCCTAACTAAGTTAAATTGCACACTGACAAGTGCATTATTAATATAATTCTTCTTCATGGCCTCCGCTGATATGCTTGATGTACACATTCATACCCCTCATCTTGTTGTTTTGTAGCCTACTACTATGGGTTGGGCGGTTGCCTGGTTGACCCTCTTGAGTGCACTGGCTGGTAACTGCTGCATGCATCTTCGCTATGGCTTGAGGCGTGGAAAAACTGGTCCTTTGGTGGTTACTTGATTGTCAGAAGGGCTAGTTGGCCATCAAGTAGGCCTAAGCAAGTGTGCTTACTGTTTGGCTGTATATGCTGTGCTGCCTGTATGTGTTGCCATCAGTTTGAAGCAGTGCCCTTTGCTCAAGGAATGCACGGTGCTGGTTCTACGTGTTAAATATTTATTGAATTACCACAGCTGCCTGTGGAAAATTAATAGCGTTTTCATATGTGCTTATTAATTTTTAGAACAACTTTCTCTGGTAGTTGGCAGTTGCAATAGCTTAACGAGTAGGCCTATGGTACCTGAGCAACGTGATAGTTGTACACTAGATGTAACTGAACGCTTGCTACCCATAGACTATAGGGTCATTGTAAATCTGAAAACTTATAAAGCTCTTCCACGAATCCCAATCACCAACTGTTAAAAATTGCGGTTTGGTTAAAAAAACGAGTTGACGTTCTGGCCAGCGCGCCGCCGACCACGCTCACTGCATTGCTGTTGATAAAATAATTAGGTCGCTCTAAATATAACTCGCCTTTCTATTGGTCCAATTGAGCCCATACTCCGTACACGGGTATGATCTGCTAATACGCACCCCGGACATGTACCTGATACTGAACTACGGACAGTACCATCATTTGACCATACTATAGTGTTAGTAATTTTGTTACAATATAGAAAACCTACATGCCAGGGACGTGTACCACGTACATGTTTGGGTCTTGTGTACCCTCGTGTGAACACCACATTACACACTGCACGGAGCGCCCGACTATGCTTGTAACGGCCAAAAATCGAAAAAATCGCAATTTTTTTCAAGAAATCGATGGACTTTTGAAATCGTGCCAGCACTATTAATAAGTTGTACACTATTAGTAACTATGCAGTGCTCCAACAAGGCACATTGTAAGGCATTTTGATGAATACTTCACTATGTAACTCGTAAGGCCAAAACAGTGAGCAGTCTCTTTGATTTTCCGGATGAAAACGACCCCAACCACAGTCAGCAACTCTGTAAGCAAAATGTTTCTTGCAGAAACTCTGGGGCAGCAGTAGTTTTCCAACAATATCTAGGTGACCATCGTGAAGTGACAACAAATGCATAACCTTGAGGAACACTGGATCACCATTATCCATGAAGTCTACCAATATAGCTGCACCGATCTCATAGGTACAAGCAGCATAAGTAGCTTTTTTAACAGACCACACTTTGCTGTTCGCAAAACACAGCAACCTCTGCACATCTAGTGGCAGAGATGTGAAGTCACGAAGTTTGCCAGACTTATTACATCTTAACTCTTGACCTTCAGCTTCCTTTGAGGAGAATTGGTAGCATTGCAGCATCTGATGCCTACCAGCCAAGCTGAACGCAATGTTTATGAAATTTCCCAGAGTACTGGCCACTGCCTTGAAGTACTGGTGCTTGGCCTCGTATCTCATGCACCAGAGATCTCTGAGAGGGCCATACTGTGCCATTAGCATTGGATAATGTAACATATAATGAAATTTGGGCGTAAAATGAAAGTTTGGGAAATTTTCCTTCAGATAAAGAAGCAGGGACTCAATTTTCTGTTGTAAGTATTCTAAATCTTTTCTCGACACGCAACGTGCAAACGTATACATGATCACTTCATGGGCTAGTGCATACAGTTTAAGCGCCTTCGAACATTTGCTCAGTTCACACAGAAATGGCAGAAATATAAACAGACACATTTTTTGGCTTGCAGATCCAATAATCTTACCATCAGCTTTAAGTGGTTCTGGTTTATTAACCCTATCTTGTCCTTTGAACACAAATGACATTAAATCAGCGTTGAATTTAGCTACAGTTGTTATTCTTTCATCAACAAGACATTTCAAAATTGTCTCAGTCAATCTTGGTATGACACCCTCCATACAATCATGCATAATATCTGCAGGAAAATCGAGTGTTGCATCAAAATATGACAGTGATGCAAACACAGATGGGCCATTGACTCCATATACGGCAGCATTATCAGGGTTATCCTGAACTGCTTGTATGTGATATGCATGATTCTTAGAATTACGTAGAATCAATTCATCTTCACACATTTTGTCTGTTAGCTTTGCATGCATGATCATGCAGAAACGACAAACACGCCCGGAATTAAACACCTGGCGAAAACCGCCTAGAGCGTGACTGCTTAAGTTGTCTCCAGAAATACTGCTCACAACTACAAAAAACCTGTAAGTACGACCATCTGGTAAACTGACCGTTATCCCTTCATCGAACAAAACCTCAAGTTCCTTCACAAGAGCTTGAAATGCAACCATGTAACCTTCCTCTTTGACAGCTTTATGCCTCACAACATTTGTCAAATAAATATGCTTAAGGTTTGATCGACATTTACTAGGCAAGTTGCCCAATGAAAAGTAAGTAGCATTTATTTTGTATTTCCCTCGTTTTGGTCCAATCGGATTTACAACTTCAAATTCATCATTATACAGATGTATATACAGCATGTTTGCGTCTGTTTTCAAGCAGGCCAACGATGAGAACTTATTACCACCTGTAAAATTAGTCATATTAACTTTGTCCGAGGCATTAGTTTGAAGTACATGCTGCAATACATCATCCTTTTGCAGTAACATCTGCAAAACCTTAGTCAACGGAATATAATAACTTTTATAATTGCCTACGACATGTAACTCGGGAGTTATCAAGCCAAGTTTTTTATTGCAAGTTTGTGTCAGGAGATAGCTGCTGGAATAGTTGCGCAACATATATTCGTGTTCATCAGCATCAAGTAATCGCGTAAGCTGCAAATCATGAGCTACATTGTATCCACTGTTTACTAGGTGTTGTCTCACCACTTCACTATGGCAGGTCAACACAGAAGTTAAAAAGGACTTCGAGTCTGTCAGTATTTCTTCATGGGTGGATGCTGGTAGAAGGAACTTTTCTCGCAACTTAAGACTATACAATAACAAGGACTCGTTAACTTGTGCGTACAGCTTATTTTGCATTACAACTGTGTCGACTGCTTCAAATGGGGTCTCTAAATCTGCAATGGCATCATCTTCATGAGATTCGGCTTCTACTAGTCCACCTTCACTCAATGAACTCAGATACACGTCGGAATGCTTTCTCCTAAGATGTTTATAGTAACTCGAATATTTATCGTACTCGTTCCTACAACCAGAAATGCCACAGGTTACTCTGAACCGAGCGTCGTTAGCATGGCGGACTCTTAAGTGCCATAAATAGGATTTAGCACAGGAAAATACCCGCCCTGTGCACAAAGAACACACAAAGCGTGAAGCCATAATGCTTGTAACAATAATGCCAGCAGTCTTTGACGCGACTATGTTTCTGCTTGCAAACGAGAAAAATGCCACTTGATGCTTATACCAATTAAACTAAATAACAAAATAGAAATCACCACTGTTGTTTCCTTCAAATCACGAGAATAAGGCTGCTGAATTGCACACTGAACATACGTTTGGAAAATCTGTCAACATATCAAGAGGCAATCAATACATTTAAAATTTAAAAACCACAATTGACTACTCAAGCTCGATAGTAGCCTATGTTAAATCAATACAACTAGCAGCAATTAATGTTTACTTAAAATTTGCTAATTAGGCCTATCATTAACAACTCTTTATGACATCAAAACTGCAAGAAAAGGTGCATTATTATGGCTAGCTGTAGACATGGATAAAAGCCTAAAGTCAAGCAACAGACAACTGCTAATTTATGCACACACACATATTACGAGGCGTATATTGAGTTTGAATAAATTAGGCCTAGTAGTAGTGAAATAAATACTCCAAAACGAATATAAGCACAACAAACCTGTGATGGCAGATGACACGTGTCGTCGTGTACGTCAACCGTTTCCCGTGGGATCTCGTACAGAAAAGAAAGGTACAAAACGGCGACGTTGTAAAGTTGCTGTATAATCGCTGATGCATGCCCCTTCCCCCCGCAGCCAGCCCAATGTAAAATATTTGTGCACTGTGCGGGCTGAACCAATAGTACCCTGTATGGAGGGTATTAGCGGTATTAGCCGAGTGGTGGCTGATCTGTGGCTCTGCCACGGCCGCCGTCGTTAAAAAGTCTTGCCTTAATGGCGTACAGGAATTGCCGGCATTGGCATATGGCCGCTACAAAAATAGACACCTTACTTGTATCATGTGGTCTAGAGGCAAAGCCGGGCATTTATGTACGCCATTAGCAGGTAAGTTAGAGACGCCTCACCACCCGTCCCCTTGATGGCTACTGTAAAGTCATTTTAAGGAGTCAAAAACTGGCCCAGTTTATCAATTTTATCACAGACCTGCTGTCCTTTTAGCAGTAGCGAGCCGTACGTGTATGTTTTGTTGTCTATGGTGTGCTCGGCTACTGGCCTGGTCTGACTGACCAGTTAATGGTTTAACTTGTATGCAACGGGCAGAGTCTACACAATGAGTTTATCTAAAGGTCTTAACGGGGCCAGGGCAGAGAGGTTTCGTATGAGCCAGTGTTAAACAACTTCACAGACAAGAACACGCACATAATAGCCTATAGACGATGTACGGAAATTGTTTCCTGTCTATGAATTGAAAAAAAGATTTCAGGACTATTGGACTATTTTCGTCCCATGCAGGTGCTATCACGACATCAATACAGCTGCACGTTATATACAAAATATCACGCCCAAGTCATATAAGCTTATGTTGCAATCGGCTGCTTTATTGCTATTGCATGGATGCAAAACAGTCGCACAATTTTACACCAACATGCCATAACCCAACAGTGTGCAGCAATTGACAGAATCACATTATTGGGGGAAATTGTGTGACCGCAGAACTTACTCAAGACCAAAGTAGACGTGGCATGTTTTTCTGTCTGGACAACGTGTCTATATCACGAACTTGGCCGCCTTTGTATACTACGTTAGGTAGATAGGGAGTAATACAACTGCCCAGAGGAGGCTCATCTATTTTGTGTACTGTATAGAGGGCAATGGCTACTCGAGGGCCACGGTTCGCCTCGGTATGGTCAGAGTGCTCGCCAAAGAAGATACTCGCGGGGAGTTGCGCCCGCAGGGCGCCTCGGCCTCGGTACCAAGCGTTCAATGTGTTTTATCAGTAACGTAAACAGTATAGCGTATAGTAATAAAGCTGCATAAAGCGGCCAGATCTGCCCGTTCCGGTTGGCATACTTAACCCAAAGCTGATGAGTGAAAAGTCACCGATTTACAATTGCAAACTGGACTAGCGTGTATGCAAAGTGTAGGCTCGAGTTGACGAGATTGTAACCAGTGCGTTGCATGCAGATAAAGACATGTACACTTGTACAGTAGATTCAATGGTGCACAAAGCCCGCATTAAATAATTTTTAGGTATAGCCATTAACCTGTACTGAGTCAGCCACAACAAAATGTCAAAGTTAGCCAGCTAGCGTACACCTTTTCACAATAGTTACAGCTTGACTATTTGATATAGGCAACAGACAACGCAAAATCATACTGTGTGTACGGCGGTGCATTGTGTAGTTTAGCAAGCCTACTATCCGCAATCATATTACTTGGTTGTTTATTGCTTCTTATCACCAATTCCAAACTGTTTGTCCTTGCCTTATACTTTTTTTAGCTTTGTGACGAATACGTTTTCTAAACGTAAACATTACACATCAACGCTTATAGCAAATTGGCCTGTCATCGCACTAAAGCTGTGTCCTATCCAAAAAGTTATCTATTGCATGTCATTATATCACACAGTGACACAGTATTAACTATATGGTAATCTACGCAATAGCGAGTGTAGAGAGAAGTACGCGCGTAAACAACAACGACTAGTACGCTGGTCCTAGTCAGTCAATGCAGTTGAATTGCGCATGTGCGGGACAGTCGTCGACTCATCATCGTTAGTGTGGCAAGTCGCCGTGAGTCATTCAAATGATTACCCAAGTCACTTAAGTCGCCATTACTATTACTATTATTATTA
>Ga0209698_10007099_pt1 | contig 11798 bp, 7 predicted proteins | sample LitLauG_LLR_2012_FD_187203 | JGI IMG/M metagenome (GOLD analysis project Ga0209698, IMG submission 187203) | Freshwater sediment microbial communities from Pennsylvania, USA - Little Laurel Run_MetaG_LLR_2012 (SPAdes) (version 2) | ecosystem: Environmental > Aquatic > Freshwater > Creek >... | reverse complement strand
GCCAAGGGCCGCGCCAAGATCGCCATCGCGCTTGTCGTGCAGCTTGCGCCCGCGCCCCAGCGCGATGGCGATCTTGGCGCGGCCCTTGGCGTTGAAATAGATGCGCAACGGCACGATCGTCATGCCCTCGCGCTCGACGCCCTTGGCGAATTTGACGATCTCTTTGGCCTTCACCAGGAGTTTGCGCGGGCGCTTGGGCTCGTGGTTGAAGCGGTTGCCCTGAAGATATTCGGGGATGTTGCAATTGTAGAGGATCAACTCGCCCTTGCGGTCGACGGACGCATAAGCCTCCGCCACCGTCGCCTTGCCTGTGCGCAGCGATTTGACCTCGGTGCCGGTCAGCACGAGGCCGGCCTCCACGACCTCGCCCAGTTCGTAATCGAAACGGGCGCGGCGGTTGTCGGCGGCGACTTTGTAATTGTCGGTGGGTTTTTCTACCAAGATCTCACGCGTTCAGGAGGCCGGCGTGCGCCATCGCGCGGCGGATCGCGCTCTCCACCGGAGCGGTCGCGGGGACCAGCGGGAGACGCAGCTCGTTGGCTAGCCGCCCGACGAGGCTCAGCGCATATTTCGCTCCCGCCACCCCCGGCTCCATGAAGATCGCGTGGTGCAGCGGTATCAGGCGGTCCTGAACGGCTAGCGCCGCCGTGTAATCGCCCTTCAGCGCCGCCTCCATCAGGTCCGCGCACAGTTTGGGCGCTACATTGGCCGAAACCGAGATGCAGCCGTGGCCGCCGGCGGCCATATAAGGGAGCGCCGTCATATCCTCGCCCGAAAGCTGGATGAAGTTGGGACCGATGGCGTGGCGCTGGCGCGAAACGCGGCCCACGTCGGCGGTCGCGTCCTTCACGCCGACGATGTTTTCGAGCTCGGCCAGACGCTTCATGGTCTCGACCGTCATATCGACGACGCTGCGGCCGGGGATATTGTAGATGATGATGGGAATGCCGATGGCGTCGTTGATGGCCTTGAAATGCTGGTAGAGCCCCTCTTGCGTCGGCTTGTTGTAATAAGGCGTCACCACGAGCGCGGCGTCCGCGCCCGCCTTTTCGGCGTGCCTGGCCAGTTCGACGGCCTCGAGCGTGTTGTTCGATCCGGCGCCGGCGATGACCGGCACGCGGCCGCGCGCCTCGTCGATGCACACGTCGACCACCTGCCGGTGTTCGGAATGGCTCAGCGTCGGGCTTTCGCCGGTCGTGCCGACGGGCACAAGGCCATGCGACCCGCTGGAAATCTGCCAGTCGACCAGCGCGCGAAAGGTCGCCTCGTCGAATTTGCCGTCCTTGAACGGCGTCACCAGGGCCGGCATCGAGCCGTGAAACTTCGCCCGCTTTTCCATGTTCAAGCTTCCTGCGCTCCGCGCGAGACGCGGACACATAGACCCTCAGAGGCGCTCGCGGAAGGGGCGTCCTCGTGGTTAACGCCTCCTCAACGCGGCGGCCCCTAAGATGGCGGCGGAGGCTCCCATGTCGCTGTCGCGCTCGCTTTGGTTTGTGGTCCCCGCGCTGGGCGCTGGTGCGGCGACGCTGGCGATCGGCTGGCCGGTCCTGCGCGCCCACGCCCCCGCCCCGCTCGCGGCTCTCGCGCCGCAACCGGTCGCCTCGCCCGAACCCGCCAGCACGCCGCTGCGCGAGGCTTTTGGAGAAACGCCGCCGCCGGCCGAGCCCGCGATCATCGAAACGCCGCCGCGGTTCAGCGCGCAGGAGATTTCGCGTTTCACCGACGTCGCCAACATTTACCGCAAGGGCGATTTGGCCGGCGGCGACGCGGCGGCGGCGGGTCTGGCCGATCCGCTGCAGCGCACGGCGCTCGACTGGATCGCGCTGCGGGTCGCGGCCAATCCGGCGCGGCTCGATGCTTTTGAGAAGGCGCATCCCGACTGGCCGGCGCGCGAATGGTTCCAGACGTTGCGCGAAGGTTGGCTGTTCTCCGGCAAGCCGTCGCCGCAGGAGGCGCTCGCAATATTCGCCAGCAAAGCGCCGGTGAGCGCCGCTGGGCGGTTGACGCTGGCGCGCGCGCAACTCAACGCCGGGCGCCGGGATGAGGCGGAAAAGCTGGCGCGCGCGCTGTGGCGCGACGGCGATCTCGATGCGCCCGTCGAGACGGCGCTGCTGCGCGAATTCGGCTCGGCGCTGTCGCGCGACGATCATTTCGCCCGCGCGTCGCGGCTGCTTTACGCCGAGCGCGGCGGCGCGGGCTGGCGCGTCGCGGCGATGGCGGGGCCGGAGGCGACGGCGCTCGCCAACGCTCGGCTAGAGGCCGCAAGGGGGCCGCTGTCGGCCCGGACCTCAACCGCCGTGCCGCCGACGATGCGAAGCGATCCCGGTTATCTGTTCGCCCATGTCCAGGATTCGCGCCGCTCGGGGCGCCTGGAGGAAGCCGAAAACTGGCTGAAACTCGCCCCCCACGACGCCGAAAAGCTGGTCGATCCCGACAAATGGTGGAGCGAGCGGCGTATGGTGGCGCGCGCCTTTCTCGACAGGAAGCAATACGACCACGCCTACGAAGTTTGCGCCGGGGCGCTGGCGCGCTCGTCGCCGTCGCGGGTCGACGCGGCGTTTCATGCGGGCTGGATCGCGCTGCGCTTTCTCAATCAGCCGGCGCTGGCGGCGCGGCATTTCGCCGACGCGGCCGACGCCGCCGAAACGCCGATCTCGATTGCGCGCGCTTTTTACTGGCGCGGCCGTGCGGCCGAGACGCTGGGGGCGAGCGAAGTCGCGCAGGAATTCTACGGCAAGGCCGCGTCTTATCCGGTCACCTATTACGGGCAGTTGGCGGCCAAGAAACTTGGAGTGGAGGCCATCGCCCTGCGCCGCCCGGCCTCGCCCGCCAGCGGCGACGCGCGCGCCGAGGCGACGCGCGTTGTTGAACTCTACCTATCGGTGGGCCTGGACGATTTCGTCCCCCCCGTCGCGTTCGCCGCCGCCAAAACCTGGACCGACGAGGCGCAACTGGGCGCGCTCGCCGAAGTGATTCAGGCCAAGGGCAGCGCGGCGACCAACGTGATCTTCGGCAAGCTGGCGCTGGAGCGCGGTTATCGGCTCGACGCCACCGCGTTCCCGACCTTCGGCCTACCGGAGTTTGCGGCTCTTCCGGGTTCGGCGGGGCTCGGCCACGTGATGGCCGTGGCGCGCCAGGAGAGCGAGTTCATTGTGCGCGCCGCGTCGGGGGCGGGGGCCAAGGGGCTGATGCAGATTTTGCCGAGCACCGCCGCCGACACGGCGCGCAAGGCCGGCGTGCCGTTCGATTACGGGCGCCTGATCGGCGATCCCGCCTACAACATGCAATTGGGCGCCGCCTATCTGGGTCAGTTGATGGCCAGCGAGGGCGGCTCGCTGGAGATGGCGGCGGCGGCGTACAATGCCGGGGCGGGGCGCGTTTCGCAATGGACCGCCGCTTACGGCGACCCGCGCGCGGGCGCGGATATGGTGGACTGGGTTGAGCGCATTCCGTTCGACGAGACGCGCGATTACGTGATGCGGGTTTCCGAGAATTACGGGGTCTATCAGGCGCGGCTGGCCGAAAAGCCCGGCGCGACACTTGCGCGCCGCTGATTGATGGCCTCAACAATCCATGTGGCGGCGCAGTTTCTGCGCCCCGGCAACGGCGGCGTCGCCGAAGTCGCGCGCGTCTCGATGAAGGCGCTCGCGCGGGCGGGGCCGACGCTCGGCCATGCCTGTCTGGAGCGCGAGGATTTTGTGGTCGCGGGCGCGCAGGCGCGGGCCTATGGCGCGTCGCGGGCGAGATTTCAGCTCGGCCTTGAAGGGGCGTGTTTATCGGGCGGGCGGTTGCTGTTCGATTTCGCCGGCACCGCGCGGGCGGCGCGCTGGCTGTGGCCGCGCCGGCCCTATGCGGTGTGGACGCATGGCATCGAGGTCTGGGACGCGGTGCGTTTGGACCGCGCGGAGGCGCTGGCGCGGGCGGAGCTGGTGCTGGTCAACAGCGCCTATACCCGCGAGCGCGCCGCGCCCACGCTTGCGGGGCTGCGTGACGTGCGGTTGTGCCGGCTGGGGTCGTTCTCCGATGAGGAGATCGCGCCTGTCCGGCGCGACGGGCCGCCGACGGCGCTGCTGCTGGGGCGCGTGGAGCCGGGCTTGCCGAAAGGGCAGGGGATTCTCGTCGATATTTGGCCGCGCGTCGTTTCCGCCGTGCCCGACGCGCGGTTGAGGCTGGTCGGCAAGGGGCCGGCGCTCGACGCGTTGCGCGATCTGGCGAAGGCGTCCCCAGCGGCGGCTTTGATTGAAGTCGCGGGCTTTGTGCCGGAGGAGCGGATTGAGCAGGTCTGGGCGCAAGCCACGGTCTTCGCCATGCCGAGCCTCACGGAAGGCTTCGGGCTGGTGTTCATCGAAGCGATGCGGCGGGGGGTGCCGGTGGTGTCGTCGATGTCTGACGCGGGGCAGGAGGTCAATCTTGATGGCGCGACCGGCTATGCAGTGGGGCGCGACGACCGCGAGCGGCTTGTCGAGGCGCTGATCGCGGTGCTGCGCGACCGCAATCTCGGCGCGACGCTCGGCGCGGCGGGGGCGGCGCGCTGGAAGGCGGAGTTCCGGTTTTCCGCGTTCGAGAAGCGGTTTCTGGCGGCGGTCGGCGGGTTTGTCTGACAGAGTCTTGTTGGGGGGACCCCTCACCCCAACCCTTTCCCGCAAGGGGAGAGGGGGCCGATAGGGCGGTGCTTTATCTTGATAGAAGTGCAACGGTCAGGGCGCGGGCCACAGGGCGTCGGTGCGGCCCAACCAGCGGTAGCTGACAAGTCCGAAATATTCGTGGACAGCCGCGTCCAGCGTTTCGAGGCCGCCGGTCACGTCGAAGCCGGGGCTCGTCTGACCTATCGAATGATAATCGACGGGGTCGGCGACGACAGCAAAACCCGCCGCCCGGAAACAGCCGAAAGCGCGCGGCATGTGGAAGGCCGAGGTCACCAGCACATAAGTCTCGCCGGGTTTGGGGCGCGCCAGCGCGGCGGCGTCGACGGCGTTCTCGTAGGTGTTGCGCGACTTGCGTTCGATCTCGATGCGCTCGCGCGGCACGCCCAAAGCCACCAGGGCGTCGGCGGCCTGATCGGCTTCGGGGCGGATCGGCGCGGCGGCCGTCGAGCCGCCGACGTCGAGCAGGCGCGCCTGTGGATAGAGTTTCGCCAGCCGCGCGGCCTCGTAGAGACGCCCGAACGCGGGGTTGAAGCCGCTGGCGGGGTAGGCGTCGAACATGGTGTCGCTGATCGCGCCGCCGATCACGATGATCCCATCGACTTTGGCCGGCGGTTCAAAGCGCGGGAACGTCGCCTCCAGCCGCGCCAGCGCGAGGTCGCCCAGCGGCAGGATCGCCGCCGCCGCGACGCCAGCGAGCCCCCCCCACAGAACCACGCGACCGCGCCGTCCCGCCAACGCGCCTAGCAGCGCGAGCAGCAACAGCACACGGCTTGGCGCGGCGACGAGCCAGCCTAGTTTCGACAGCGCGTAAAGCATCAGCGCATTGCGGGCAGCAGCCGCGCGCGCGCGGCGCGCTTGAGTTTGTGCGGCAAGGCGACAAACAGGACCGGCAGCACCACTCCACACCCCCAAACAAGCACTTCGCCGACGAACGCCAGCAGCCCCACCGGCGCCAGCCACGCGTCGAGCGCCAGCGCCGCCCCCAGACACAAAGCGGTCGCTACGATTCCCAGCGCCAGCGTGCGGCCAAGGTAGCGCAAAAATCCATGGAACGCCTGCATCCGCGCGAGTCTGGGCACGAGCGCGCCATAGGCCAGCAACTCGGCGATCCCAAGCCCCGCCGCCAACCCCGGCGCGCCGCCCAGCGTCTCGCCGATCACGCAGCCAATGGGGCCGAACACCACGAGGCCAAGCCGCAGCAGTCCGACTTCGCGTGAACGGTTGGTGTATTGCAAAAGCGCAACCGGCTGCTGCATCGGCGCGATGACCAGGAGCGGCAGCAACATCGCAGCGGCGATGCGCATGTCGTAGAGACGCGCGTCGCCGGTCCAGTAATAGGTGACGGTCGGCCCGAAGGCGAGAATGCCGCCCACGAACGCCGCCGCCAGCATCGTCGTCATCCGTCCGACCTCGGCCGTAATCGCCCAGGCGCGCGCAAAATCGCCTGCGTGGCTGAAGGTGGCGATCTCCAGTCCCGCGCCGACGGAAGCGAACTGGAACGATTGCCTTATTTGATTGACCATCGTGCGCATCAGCAGGAACGCCGCGATCTCCGCGCCCGCCACGCCGCGCGCGGCGAACACCAGCACCGGCGCCTGCAACCAGACGGTCGGCGCGATCATCTGCAAGGCGAACCATTTGACATGGCCGAAAGTGGCGGCGAACTCCGCCCGCGTCGGCAGCGCGGGAGGCGCCATCCATTCGCGCCGCCGCGCCCGCACCTCGATCTGGAAGAACGCCAGCGCGCCAACGCCGTAAAGCGCGAAAAACAGCGCCGCGACCACCAGAGGCGGCGCGCCCAGGTACACCGCCGCGAAGGCCGCCGCTGAATTGAACACCGTCACGCCGGCGGAGGCGAGCGTCACCCAGGCGAATTCGCCCGTCGCTGCGAACACCACGCTGGAGGGGGCGCGCAGCACCGAGAGCAAGTTGCCCATGCCCAGCAGCCACAGCATCCAGCGCGCGTCGCCGAGGCTGAAGCCGGGGATTTGCAACGCGCGGTCGGCGCCGCCGCTGACGACCAGCGCCGTATACAGCGCCATCAGCGGGGCCACCACGAGCAGCGACAGGCCCTGATGCGTCGCCACGATCCTGCGAAACGCCGCCGTGTCGCCGCGCACATAGGCGTGCTGCTCCTCGTTCTGGAAATAGATTTGCGCGCCCAGCTCCACCATCAGCAAGAGGCCGGCCCAGGATTGCACGACGGCGTAGGCGCCGAACGTGTCGGCGCCCCACATGCGCAGCAGCAGACCGATCAGCACGATGCGGTCGAACACGCCCGCCGCGACGCTGACGATCTGGGCCGCAATGTTCGAAGTCGCCCGGCGCCAACTCGCCATGCGAGGGTCTCCTTGCTCTCGAGCAGGGGCGGCTAAACCAGTCCGGGCCGGGGAACGCAAGGGGCGGGTCAAAGTGTGGCGTTGCAGACTCAAGCGTCCCGCTCCATGATCGCCGCCATGCTCGCTCTCTCGCCCCGGATCGCGCGTTCGCTACGTCAGCCGCAAAGCGAGATTCGGGCCGCCGGAGGGCGACGCAACAAAATGCAACATAGAAGTTCGGTTTTGCGCGGGCGGGCCTCTCGGCGCGTGACGACTTTATGCGCATAGGCCTGCTCGCGACTTCGCGTCGCCACGAAGATGCGTTTCTCGACCCTGCGGAGCGGCTGCTTGCGGCCAGCGGCGGCAATCTCGGCAATTTCGCTTTCGTCGAGGCGCTGTGGCGCCAGCTTCAACCCGACGTCGTGCTGCTGCCCTGGCATGTGTCGCCGCCCGAGGCGCGGGCGCGCTGCGATCTGCTGGTGTTCGCCGCCGCCAATCAGTTGGGGAGCCACACGGATCTGGGCGATCTCGCGCAAAATCTTGAGGCCATTGGGCTGCCGGTCGTCGCCGTGGGGTTGGGCGCGCAATCGCCGAATCTCTCGCAGCCGCCGCGCCTCAGCGCTGGCACGCAGCGCTGGGTGCGCACGCTGGGCGCGCTGGCGCCGTCCGACAAGCCCAACATCGCCGTGCGCGGCGAATTCACTCGCCGCACGCTGGAGAAACTCGGGCTCGGCGAGCGCGCCGTGACGTTGGGCTGTCCGTCGAATTTTCTCAACAGCCAGCCCGGCTTTTACGCGCGATTGAGCGCGCGGCTTGGGCGGGTCGAGCGGCTGTGCGTGGCGGCGGGCAGCCGGCATTTCGCCTCGACGCGAGACGTCGAGCGTCAATTGGTGCGCCTGGTCGGCGCCACGAGTGGGGCGTATGTCGTGCAGGACAACGTCGATTTTCTGGCCTTTGCGCGCGGCGAACCGGTGGCGCCCGCTGAAGCCGAGGCGATCCGCGCCTATCTGGCGCCGGAAATGTCGGTGGACGCGCTGGACCTGTGGCGGCGCCGCCACGCCGTCGCCTTCGCCGACGCGACCTCGTGGCTCGATGCGATGCACGGCTTCGATTTCGCGGTCGGGGCGCGCATTCATGGCGTGCTGCTGCCGATCCAGGCGGGCGTGCCGGGCGGGGTGGTCGCGCATGACAGCCGCACGCTGGAGCTTTGCCAGACGATGGGCGTGCCGGTGCGATTGCCTGACGAAATTCCGGCGGGGCTGGCGCCGCAGGATTTGCCTCGCTTGTTTGACTTCGAGGTCGCAGCCTATGCGGCGACGCGCGAGCGGCTGCGGCGGGTCTATGTCGAATTCCTGAGGGGCTGCGGGATCGAACCCAGCGCGAGCCTCACCACCTTGCAGGCGTTTTAGATGAGCGATGCGGATGTCTTGGTCGTCGGCGCGGGCGTGATCGGGCTTGCGGTGGCGCGCGCGCTGGCGCTGGAGGGCCGCTCGGTCGTTGTGGTCGAGGCGCGCGGCGGGATCGGCGAGGAGACGTCGTCGCGCAACAGCGAGGTCGTGCATTCGGGGATTTATTATCCCACCGGCAGCCTGAAAGCGCGGCTTTGCGTGCGCGGGCGGCGATTGCTCTATGAATATCTGTCTTCGCGCGGCGTGCCGCACCGCAAATGCGGCAAGTTGATCGTCGCTGCCGACGCGGACGAATTCACGGGGCTGGCGACGCTGAAAAACCGCGGCGAAGCCAACGGCGTCGAGGGACTTGAGCTGATTTCGGCGACGCACGCCCGCGCTCTTGAACCGGCATTGTCCTGCGTGGGGGCGCTGCTTTGCCCGGAGACGGGAATTTTCGACAGCCACGCCTACATGCTGAGCCTTCAGGGCGAGGCCGAGGCGGCGGGCGCGGTCTTCGCTTTTCACGCGCCCTTCGTGGCCGCGCGGCGCGAGACGGGCGGCTTCGAGGTCGAGATCGGCGGCGCCGACCCGATGCGGCTGACGGTCGGCGCGCTGGTCAATGCGGCGGGCCATGGGGCCTCGCGCGTCGCGCGGGCGGCGGGGGCGGAGGCGCCGCCAACGCTTTACGCCAAGGGCAATTATTTCGAGGTCGCCGGCCGCTCGCCGTTTCAGCGGCTGATCTATCCGGCGCCGCAGACGCATGGTCTCGGCGTGCATCTGACGTTCGATCTGACGGGCCGCATGCGGTTCGGGCCGGACGTGGAATGGGTTGAGGCGCCGCAATACGTCGTCAATCCTGCGCGCGCGGCGGGGTTCGACGCGGCGATCCGTCGCTACTGGCCGGATCTGCCCGAAGGCGCGCTGGCGCCCGCCTACGCGGGCGTGCGGCCGAAGCTTTCCGGCCCCGATCAACCAGCGGCGGATTTCCTCATCGACGGGCCGGACGCGCATGGCGTGCCGGGTCTGGTCAATCTGTTGGGGATTGAGTCGCCGGGGCTGACGTCCTCGCTGGCCGTTGCGGAGGAGGTGGCGGCGTTGCTGCGGATGCCGGGGACATGATATCAATTGTTCAATTAAATTCAAAATAATTGCGCAATTGATATCATGTCCCCGACATCCGCAGCGCCGCCGCCGGCTTCAGGCCGAGCAGACGCCATGTCCCCGCCAGCCCCAACAGAACCGTCAGCGACAGCCCGCCCAGCGCGGCGATGAGGGCCGGACCCCAGGCGAAGGCGAAATCGAACGCCATCACCTTCGCCACGATCACATAAGCCGCCAACGCCCCCGCGCCCACGCCGAACGCCGCCGTTGCTGCGCCCAGCGTCGCGAACTCCAGCAAGGCCGCTCCAATCAAGCGTCCACGCGTGGCCCCGAGTATCTTCAGGGTCACCGCGTCGTAGGCGCGCGCGCGGGCGTTGGCCGACAGGGCGCCGGCGAGCACCAGCACCGCGCTCGCCAGCGCCACAAGAGCCGCCGCGCGGATCGCCGTGTCGAGCCGACCCACCAAACCTTCAATCGTCTCCAGCGCCTCGCGCACGCGCACGCTCGCCACGTCCGGGAAAGCTTTGGCGGCCTCGCGAATGAGCGCGGTTTCGGTTTGTGAGGTCGAACCCTGCGCCAGTTGCGCCGTCATCAAAGCAGTATGCGGCGCGCCGCGAAACGTGTTGGGCGAGAACACCAAAACAAAGTTGATCGCAAAACTGCGCCAGTTCACCTTACGCAGATTGGCGACTTTCGCCGTGACTTCGCGGCCCAGCACGTTGACGGCGACCTCGTCGCCCAGCTTCAGGCCAAGCCCTTTGGCGATCTCCTCCTCGACCGAGACCAGCGGCGGTCCCGCATAGTCGGTCGCCCACCACGCGCCCGCGACGATCTCGGCGCCGGTGGGCGCGCTCGCGGAATAGGTCAGACCCCGGTCTCCCTCCAGCGCCCAGGCCGCGCTTTCCTTGACCTTCACCTTCTCGGCCTCGACCCCGGCGACGCGCACAATGCGCCCGCGCATCAGCGGCGCTTCGCCGATGACGGCGCCGGGCGCCTGAAGGTTCAGAAATTCGCGGAACGCGTCTTCCTGATCACCGCGCACGTCGAGGAAATAGAAATCCGGCGCCCCCGCCGCGCCGGGGTGCAATTGCCCGCGCAAATTCACGTCAACCAGCGCCAGCGTCACCAACACGCCGAGGCCCAGCCCCAGCGATAGCACCGCCGCCGGAGTCGCCGCGCCTGGGCGATGCAGGTTGGACAGCGCCAGCCGCCATTCGACGGGGCCGCGCCTGGGCAACCGCCGCGCGGCGGCCATCCCCGCCCACGCCACGCCGCGCAGCGCGACGAGCGAAAGCCCGACCGCCGCCACCACCGTCAGCGCGACGCCGCGCTGCGGGCTGAACAGGATCGCCGCGCCCGCCAGCAACGCCGCAGCGAAAGTGGCGGCGATGGGATAACGCCAGCGCATTGGCCACGCCTCGCCCGCCACGAGATCGCGAAACAAAGCGGTCGCGGGCAGGTCGTGGGCGCGGCCCAGCGGGGCGATGGAAAAGGCCAACGCCGCCAGCCCGCCATAGAGCGCGCCCAATGCCCATTCGCGAGGATAGAGGCCCGGCTCAAAGGGGTAGGGCAGCGTCGCCCCGGCGATCGCCGCGACCAGATAGGGCATCGCTGCGCCCAGCGCGACGCCAATCGCGATCCCGATGGCGGCCACGGCGAGGAATTGCATCGAGGCCGAGGCGACGATCTCCGCGCCGGTCGCGCCCAACGCCTTGAGGATCGCCAGCGACGTGCGCTTGCGGTCAAGAAAGCCGCGCGCCGCGTTGGCGACGCCTACGCCGCCGACAACCAGACTGATGAGACCCACCAGAGCCAGAAACTCGCCGAATCGGTCGACGTTGCGGGAAAATTCCGGCGAAACCTTTGTTCGGTCGCGCACCTCCCAGCCGGCTTGCGGGAACATGCGTTTAGCGTCTTTGAGGAGCGCCTTGACGTCCGCTTCCGGCGGCGGCGTCTCGCCCATTTTCACGCGCGTCGTGGTGCGCACCAGCGCGCCGGGCTGCACCAACCCCGTCGCCGCCAGCGCCTCTTGGGATATTAGCACATGCGCGCCCAAGCCGATCCCCGAGGCGAGGCTGTCGGGCTCGCTGACGACCCGCCCGCGAATGACGAGATCGGCCGCGCCCAATCGGAAATGGTCGCCGACCTTGAGGGCGAGACGATCCAGCAGAATGTCGTCGACCTCGGCGCCGAAACCGCCTAGCGCGTCAGCGGGCTTAGCTGCAGGCGCGAAGATCGCCTCGCCGAGCGGCGGCCACGCGGGGCCGACCGCCTTCACGTCCTCCGGGGTCACGTACCCGCGGTGGCGGAGGAAGGCGTGCGCGCGGGCGGCGAGGTTCAGC
>Ga0209698_10007098_pt1 | contig 11799 bp, 8 predicted proteins | sample LitLauG_LLR_2012_FD_187203 | JGI IMG/M metagenome (GOLD analysis project Ga0209698, IMG submission 187203) | Freshwater sediment microbial communities from Pennsylvania, USA - Little Laurel Run_MetaG_LLR_2012 (SPAdes) (version 2) | ecosystem: Environmental > Aquatic > Freshwater > Creek >... | reverse complement strand
GGCCCGCGCGGCTGCTCAACAGGCGTTTGACGCCTACCAGCCGCGGACCGTGCAGGAACTCATCGCCACCGGCCAAATCCTGAGCTTCGCCCTCAGCAGCATGGAAAACCTACGCCTCGCCGCGACGGAAACCGTGTCTCCGTCGATGCAACTGAAGCTGCGCGGCAACGCCAACGGCCTCAACCGATCCTCCCGCCACGCCAGCGAAACCTTGCACGCCATCCGCCGCACAGCCCCGCATTCAGACCGGCAGACGCCCAAGGCCGAACCCGCCCCGGCTAAAGCCAACTGGGCCGCCGCCATGACCAGCGTCGCCGCCAAACTCAGCGCCGCCCAACCGCCATCCACGCCGGCCCAACGCCAGGTCAACGCGCTATGGATCGGCGCCCTGACCAACGTCGCCGCCGAAACGCGGCGCTGCGAGTCCGTCACCCCGCCAAGGCAGCCAACCCTCAAGCCGCCGAGCGGATCGCCACGGCTTTAACGTCAGCGCCGACGCCCTGCTCATACGTCGCAAAATTGTCCTCGAACCGTGAGATCAACTGCTTAGCCACGCGATCGTATTCCGCCTTGTCGGCCCACGATTGCCGAGGGTCCAGAACTTCATCCGGAATTCCCGGCACATGTGCCGGAATCGACAACCCGAAGAACGGCTCCTTGCGGAACTCCATCCGCGTTAACGACCCATCCAACGCCCCGCGCAGTAGCGCCCGCGTATGCCGAATCGCCATCCGCTTGCCGACGCCAAACTGCCCGCCGCTCCACCCCGTATTCACCAGCCAACAAGTCGCCCCATGTTCGGCGATCAGGTCAGAAAACATCTGCCCATAAACCTCCGGCCGCCGAGGCAGGAACGGATGCGCGAAGCAGGTGCTGAACGTCGCCTTCGGTTCATTACCCAGACCCTTTTCGGTCCCGGCAACCTGCGCGGTATACCCCGAAAGGAAATGATACATCGCCTGCGCTGGAGTAAGCCGAGAGATCGGCGGCAGCACCCCAAAGGCATCGCAAGTCAACATAAACACGTTCTTCGGCTGCCCCGCTCGGCCCGACAAATCCACGTTCGGGATGAACTCGACCGGGTAACAGGACCGGGTGTTCTCCGTCAGCGAGCCGTCGGTCAGGTCCAGATTGCCATGTTTGTCGCCGATCACGTTCTCCAGCACCGCGCCAAAACGGTTGGACGCCGCCCAGATCTCGGGTTCGGCTTCCTGCGACAGGTTGATCACCTTCGCATAGCACCCACCCTCGAAGTTGAAAGTGCCGTTCGGCCCCCAGCCGTGTTCGTCGTCGCCGATCAGTTTGCGCTCCGGATCGGACGACAGCGTCGTCTTGCCGGTGCCGGACAGGCCGAAGAACAGCGCGACGTCACCGTCTTTGCCGACATTGGCGCTACAGTGCATCGGCATCACGCCCTTCGGCGGCAGCAGCCAGTTCATGATCGTGAAGATCGACTTCTTCACTTCACCGGCATACTCGCTGCCGGCGATGACGATCAGCTTCTGCTCGAACGACAGCGCGATGGTGGTGGACGACCGCACGCCGTCGAATTCCGGGTCGGTCTGAAACAGCGGCGCGTGCAGGATGACGTAGTCGGGTTCGAACGTCGCCAGCTCCGATTCCGCCGGCCGGATGAACATGTTGCGGGCGAACAGCGCATTCCACGCCTGAGTTGTTACCAGCCGCACCCGCACGCGATGCTCAGGATCGGCCCCCGCATAAAGATCCTGAGTGAACAGTTCCTGGCCCTGAAGGTAGCCTTGGACGCGGCCTTTGAAGGCGTTGAAGCGCTCGACCGACATGCGCTGGTTGATTTTGCCCCACCAAATGTCGGCGGTGACACTGGGTTCGTCCGCGACGAATTTGTCCTGCACCGAACGGCCGGTGTGCACGCCGGTTTCCACCATGAAAGCCCCGTCGATCGACAGGCGGCCTTCATTGCGGCGCAGCGCCTCGGTGACCAGACTGGTGGCGGTTTGGTTGGAATGAACCGGGCGAGAAGCGATCACCCCCGTGCCGGCCAAAGCGGTCACGGCGTGTTGTTTCCAAGCATCTTTGTTCGCGGTAGCGTGCGTCAAGGTCGGTTTCCTGCCCTAAGTCAGCGTTATCGTCATCGGTACCACGGATTGGCGTCAAGGCCAGTCACTCTGGGACCAGTCTGTCGGTATTCCGCAAGCAAGGCGTTTTTATGACGAAGATCCGGAAACGTCCACCTTTCAGCCTTGCCATACCGTACACTTCCTACGCGTGGACTTTTGTCGCGGATTGGCGTTCGCTGGCGTCGTCGGCGGTTACCAGGTCTCGGGTCGGTCAGTCCGGCCACGCACCGTTTCGAATTGAGCGGATCTAAATGCGAGTGCCACATCGGTTGTACTGTCGTTCGTCGTTACTAGGTCCGTTTGCGACTCAGGCAGGGCTTGGGCGTCTTCTAGTCTGCGTTTTGGTCTGCCTGACCACCATCCAGCCAGCCCAGTCCTTGGCGAACTGGTCCGAAGCCGCAAAACCCCTGGCGTGCGACATGGCCGAAAACCTGCTGACCCCCTCGGCGCCGCTGAGCCACACCGCCGCCGCGCTGGCCGCCACCGGCAGTGTGGACGTGCTTGTGCTGGGTTCCGGATCGACGGTGGGCGACAGCGGCGGCTCGGGCAGCCCTGACCTGAGCTATCAGACGCCGATGGACTCGTTTCCATACCGGATGATCCTGGCGTTGCGCTCTCTGCACCCAAAGCTGCGATTCGCCCTGACGGTGCAGGGCGCCCGCGGCATGACCGCTGACCAGATGCTGACGATCCTAAGCCGAGAACTGCAATCGCACCACTATGATTTGGTGCTGTGGCAGACCGGCACGGTGGAGGCGGTGCAGGGCGTTCGTCCGGAAACGCTGGATGGCATCCTGCGAGACGGCGCCGACGCGGTAGCGCGGGCGCAAGCCGACCTGATGCTGATCGACCCTCAGTACAGCCGGTTTCTGGAGGCGAACGCCGACCTCGGCCCGTACGAGGCAGCCCTGCGGCAGATCGCCGGCACCGCCGACGTGACGCTGTTTCCGCGGTTCGCGCTGACACGGACATGGGTCGATGCCGGGCAAGTGGATTTGGAGCGGGCCAGTCACGACCAGCGTGACGCGACGATCGCGCGGTTGAACGATTGTCTGGGACTGGCGCTGGCGCGCTTTGTCCTGGCCGGCGCGGCGGAGCACTGATCGCATGGTCTCCGGCGATGGTGCGGGCCGCTCTGGTCACAATCGCGAATCCCCCCGTATCATCCGGCCAACAGGAGCGGGGGAAGCAATGGACTACAATGCGGCGTTCGCCGGAATGAAGGTGATCGATCTCAGCGGCGGGGTTGCCGGGCCGTCTTGCGCGATGATGCTGGCACAGCACGGCGCGGACGTGATCAAGGTGGAAACCCCGCATAATGGCGGCGACTGGTCCCGAATTCTGGGCCGCACCTACGCCGATCATTCGGCATTCTCGCTGTATGGCACATTGGGCAAACGCAGCCTGGCGCTGGACCTGAAGACGCCGGAGGGCAAAGAGATCCTGTGGCGGCTGGTACGTGGCGCGGACGTGTTCATCGAGGGATTCCGGCCAGGCACCATCCAGCGTTACGGTTTCGGCTACGACGCGGTCAGCGCCAAGGAACCCGGCATCATCTACTATTCGATCTCCGGGTTTGGGCAGACCGGCCCGCTGGCGGCGCGTCCGGCGATGGACCCGGTGCTGCAGGCGTTCACCGGGATCGTCACCGAGAACAAGGGCGAGCACGATCAGCACCCCCACCGCATCGCCATCTCCCTCATCGACATGTTCTCCGGCCTGCTGGGTTTTCAGGCGATCGCGACCTCGCTGTACGTGCGGCGGGAGCAGGCGGTGAAGCAGGGACGGTTCATCGAACTCAGTCTGATGCAGGGCGGCGCGATGCTGTCGGTGATCCGGATGATCGCCAACTATCTGGAGCATGGGGTGACCCAGCGTACCAGCATGCCGAACGGGGTGTTCAACACCGTGGATGGGCAGATCAACATCACCATGGTGCGCCCGACCGACTGGCGGCCGTTCTGTGAGGCGATCGACCAAACGCAATGGCTGGACGATCCGCGTTTCTCGACCCACCCGGCCCGCGCCGCCAACCTGGACGATCTCTATCTGTTGCTGCGGCCGGTGCTGGCGGCCCAAACGACGGCGTGGTTGTCGGAGCGGCTGACCGCCAAAGGCATCATGAACGGACGGGTGAACAGCTACGAAGAATTCCTGCGCGAGGAACAGGTCGCGGCGGCCGGCATCATGGCATGGCTGGCGCAGCCCGGCATCCCGGAGTTGGTGCCGATGCCGAATATCCCCGGATTGCCGCCGTTCGAGAGCGGAACGAAACGGGCGCATGCGCCCTCGTTGGGGGAGCACACGCGCGACGTGCTGGCGGAGCATGGCTATTCCGCGACGGAGATTGCCACGCTGTTCGAGAAGAAAGTCGTGGGCGGCGGGTGACGCGCCTCAGCGCGCTCGCGGCCGCTGCCGTATTCACACTATCGGCGGGCGCCGCCCAGACTGCCGGTGCCGTACAAGCTGCCGGCGCCGCCCAGACTGCCGGCGCCGTACAAGCTGCCGACGCCTTACAGGTTGGAGGCGCTGCACAAACACAAGGGGCCGCCGCCGCTCGGTTGGCCGAGTACCGGTCCTCGCCGCCATTGTTGCGGGCTTTTTTGTATCGCATGCCGAAAGGGGGTGACCTGCACAATCACCTCAGCGGCGCCGCCTATGCCGAGGCGAACCTGCGGGCCGCCGCCGCGGCGGGTCTCTGCTTCGATCCGAAGACCGCTCAAATCGTGCGGCCGCCCTGCAACCCGCCCGTCCGGCCGATGGACGATGCGGTGCGCGATCCGGTGCTGAACCGTATCGTGGTCAATGGCTGGTCGATGCGTGATTTCGTGCCGGTCAGCGGACTCAGCGGGCACGATCATTTCTTTGATGCGTTCGGCAAATTCAGTGGCGCCGCCTCGATGGGCGACATGGCGGCCGAGGTGGTGGATCGAGCGGCGCGACAGCGGATGCGCTACGTCGAGCTGATGGTGACGTTCCAGGGTGGTGCCGTCGGCACGCTGGCCGACACGGTGTCGCGGTCGCACCCATGGACCGATGACCCGGCGGCGTTCGATACGGCGTTGCGGGCCGCCGGCATCGGGGCGTTGGTGGCGCGGGCCAGCAAGGATATCGACACGGCTGAGCAACGGATGCGCGCCGTCCTTGGATGCGGCACGCCCGCGGGAAAACCCGGCTGCGGCGTCGTCGTCCGCTGGCTGCAGCAAGTCTCGCGCGTGATGCCGCCGCCCCGGGTTTTTGCGGCGTCGCTGTTCGGTGCGTTGCTGGAGGCGGGCGAACCGCGCGTGGTCGGCCTCGATTTCGTGGCCCCCGAGGACGATCCCAACGCATTGGCCGACTATACGAAGCAGATGCGGATGCTGGATTATCTGTTCGGCACCATGCCGCGCACCCAAATTTCGTTGCACGCCGGTGAATTGACGTTGGGTCTGGTGCGGCCAGAGGAGCTGTTGTTTCACATCCGCCAAGCCGTCGAACTGGGGCATGCGAAGCGCATCGGTCACGGTGTGGACGTGATGTATGAGGAAGACCCGTTCGGCCTGCTCCGCGAAATGGCGCACAAGCGAGTGGCGGTCGAAGTCAATCTGACCAGCAATGCCCAGATCCTGGGCGTCCAGGGGGCGGCGCATCCGTTTCCGATTTATCGTTCGGCCGGCGTGCCGGTGGTGCTGTCTACCGACGATGAAGGGATCGAGCGGATCGACCGCACAAACGAATTGCAGCGCGCGGTGACGACCTATGGCCTGGATTGGCGGGCACTGGTGGGGTTGGAACGCAATACGCTGGAATACGCGTTTGTTGCCGGCGAAAGCCTGTGGGCTGATCCAGTGACGTGGCGGAAAGTCGCGGTGTGCGCTGGCGCGTCGGTCACGCTTGGCCCATCGACGCGCTGCGCGGAATACTTGGACCGCAACGACAAGGCTCGGCTGCAATGGGAGTTTGAGCACGATCTCGCGGATTTCGACCGCGAGGCGCGGTTCCTGCGGGTGCGTTGAGGATGACCCAACGCACCGCGTCAGTGAACGCATTCACCTTGATGCCATTGATGGGTTCAGTCGCCGGTGAAATTCGGTTTCCGCTTTTCCAGGAACGCATTCACCGCCTCACGGTGATCCGCGGTCGAGTGTGCCAGGGCCTGCAAACTGGCCGACAGTTCCAGCAATGTATCCAACCGGCTGTGGCGGCCCTCGATCAGCAAACGTTTCGCCATCCGTACGGCATATGGCGGGTTCACCGCGATGCGGTCCGCCAGCGCCCGAGCGGCCCCGAGCAGCTCGGTATCCGGAACGACGCGGGACACCAGGCCGCAGGCCAGCGCCTCTTGCGCGGTCAGCATGTCGCCAGTGAACGCCATCTCGCATGCTTTCGAATAGCCAACGACTCGCGGCAGCAGCCACGCCCCGCCGTCGCCCGGCACGATGCCGACTTTGACGAAACTCTCGGCGAAGCGGGCACTTTCGGACGCGATGCGCATGTCGCACATGCAGGCGAGGTCCAGCCCGGCCCCGATCGCCGCACCGTTGACGGCGGCGATGATCGGCACGTCGAGTTTCTCGAACGCCAGCGGGATGCGCTGGATACCGAATTTGTAATACTGCGTGGTGAGCGCCGGCTTGTCCGCGCGTTGTTCAAACGCCTTCTGCATCGCCCGCAAATCACCGCCGGAGCTGAAGGCGCTGCCGGCGCCCGTCAGGATCGCGACGCGCGCGGTGCCATCCTGGTTGAGGCGTTCGATCGCGGCGACGATCGCATCGACCGTTTCGCGTTCAGAGATGGGGTTGCGCATCGCTGGATCGTTCAGCGTGATCGTAACGATCTGGCCGTCTTGCTCGTAGAGAACTTTGTCGGACATGTGGGGTTTCCTTTTCTGAGGCTGTCATTGCGAGTAGCGAGGCGACGGAGCAATCCGGGTGATTGTGCGCACGTCGCGCGGGATTGCCGCGTCGCTACGCTCCTCGCAATGACATGTTGGGCAATGACATGTTGGGCAATGACATTTGGGGCAACGACATATTGGTCGGTGACATATTGGTCGGTGACATATTGGTCGGTGACATTTGGGGCGATGACATATTGGTTAGCGCAGTCCTAGACCGCGGGCGATGATCCCGCGCAGGATTTCCCTGGCACCGCCGCGCAACGAAAACGACGGCGCATGCATCATCGTGTGCGCCAGCACCGCGGCGAACGCCCGGGTGGAGTGTGCGTCGGGTTCGGCGTCCACCAACTGGCGGGCGATCTCGGGGATTTCCTGTTCCACCAGCGCACCGAGGTCTTTGACCAGGGCTGCCTGCAAGGCCGGGTTCTCGCCGTTCTGCAACATGCCGGCGACCGATCGCGACAGGCGCCGCAGCGTCATGATGTGGGCGGTCAGGCGGCCGATCGCGATGGTTCCGGCATCGGACGGATCGGGTCCGAGGGCGCGGACCAGTTCGGTGAACAGCACGAACGAGGAGAGGAATCGTTCCGGTCCGCTGCGTTCGAACGCCAGTTCGCTGGTGACCTGGTTCCAGCCGTCGCCCTCGCGCCCGAGCAGGGCGGTGTCGGGGAGGAAGGAGTCCTCGAAGATGACTTCATTGAAATGATGTTCGCCGGTCAGGGCGATGATCGGCCGGATCGTCAGGCCGGGCGTGGTGTGCAGATCGACCAGGAACTGGCTGACGCCGCCGTGGCGGTCCCCCGGCTGATCGGCGGGGGCACCGGTGCGGCAGAACAGGATCATGTAGTGCGATTTGTGCGCGAAGCTGGTCCAGACCTTGGTGCCGTTGACGATGTAACCGCCTGGCACTTTGGCCGCCCGGGTGCGGACGGCGGCGAGGTCGGAGCCGACATCGGGCTCGCTCATGCCGATGCAGAAGAATGCTTCGCCGGCGGCGATGCGCGGCAGGATTTTTTTCTGTTCGTCGGTGCCAACGCGCAGGATCAGCGGGCCGGACTGGCGGTCGGCGATCCAGTGCAGCGCCACCGGGGCACCGGCGGCGAGCATCTCCTCCTGCACGACGTAGCGTTCCAGGGACGAGCGTTCCTGGCCGCCGTATTGTTTCGGCCAGGTCATGCCGATCCAGCCGCGCTGGCCCATCTGACGGCTGAAATCGGCGTCCATGCCGGTCCAGGACTCGGCTTTCTCCACTGGCTTGCGATCGGCGAGCGCGGTGCGCAGGAAGTCGCGCACCTCCTGACGCAGCGCTTCCGACGCGGGCGAGGGCGGTGGTGGCGGGAAGCTGAAGGCGTTCACCGGCTGGATCCTTGGCTGTCGGTTACCAGCCGGTAGCCTGGGGATGGGAGGGGGTCAAGGGATCGGGGTATCAGCCGCCGAATGTTTCGATCAGAGCCGGCAACGCCAACAGCGATCCGACCACGGCATCGGGTTGGTATCCCAGCGCCTCGGTCTGCATGCGCAGGGCACGGAACATCGTTGCCGGGCCGATCGGGGCGCCGGCGGTCAGCTCGTGGCGCAGGGCGGCCGGGGTGACTCGCTCGATCCGAGCGACCTTGAAGCCGAAGCTGCGGGCGCCGGCGACGTCGAAGCCGTTGGAGGAGACGAACACGACTTCGTCCCGCCGCACGCCCAAGCGTTCCTCGATCAGTTCGTAGGCACGCGGGTCGGGCTTGAAGACCCGCTTGGGATCGACGCTGATCACCGCCTCCAGGTAACCGGCCAGGCCGCTGTTGCGCACCAACGCGTCCAGCATGGCGGGGCTGCCGTTGGACAGGATCGCCAGCCGGTACGGCGACAGCGCCTCAAGCGCCTGTTTGGCCTCGGGGTAGGGAGAGAGGGTGTTGTAGGCGGCGACCACCCGATCGAACAACGCCGCGTCGGCGGTCAGGCCCAACGTGCCCAGCGTGTAAGCGAGGGATTCGCGGGTGACCGCTTCGAAATCCTCGTAGCGGTTCATCAAGGAGCGGAGCCAACTGTATTCCAACTGCTTCAGGCGCCAGGTCTGGGTGATGTAGTCGCCCTGGCCGGGGAAGGTGGCGTCGATCACGCCGGCGACGGATTGCACATCAAACAATGTGCCATAGGCGTCGAATACGAACGCTTTGATGGTCATGGGAGGCTTATCTCCGGCAGGTGGGCGATCCGCGGTCCATTGGGCACACCCAGTGTCCGAACCTACTACCTCAGCACAGAGGATTTGACGAGTTGAAGGGCGGGACGCACGGACCCTTGTCGCACAATCAGGCTGAGCGACCCAACGTCCACGGAATCGGCTAGCGGCTTTGGAGAAACGACGGCGACAAGCAGACGGTCGTTGCGACCGATCTGTCGACACCTCCACCGTAAAGCAGATACCGCATCACCGACGGCCGCGCCCATTCCCGCCGATGGCACGGAATGGTCACGGCGCCGGTTTTTCGCAGGGTAAAGGACGACGGTCGGGTTGGTTAGCTTCGGCGACGGCGACGCGCTGCCACCAGACCCGCAAGGCCCGTGCCGAGCAATGCGATGGACAGGGGCTCGGGCGTGGTGATTTCGCCCAGGTCCGTGCCGTTGTAGGTCGCACCACCGACCGTGGCGCTGTTCGTGGTGCAAGTAGAGTTTCCGCATGTCGCGATGCCATCGTAACCGTGGGCGATCAGCAAAATGCCGCCGGCATCGGTCAGCGGCGCGGAAAAATCGAGAAAAAGATACGGGCTGCCGATAGCGCTGCTGGTTCCGCTGGTGGCACCTGCCGGAAGGGCCTGAAATGACCCACTAGAGTCATAGCCCGTATTGCCGGTGTGCGTGAATGTGATGCCAGATGGAAAGGAGCTGCTGTCGGACATCACGATATCGAGGTTGCTGTAGGTGCTGGTATCGGCATCGTAGTAGAAACTGCCGGTCAGGCTGGAACCATTACTGAGCGTAATATTCTCCAGCGTCCATGCCATAGCGGTCGCATGGGCAGGAGCGGGAGCGGCTGCCAATAAAGCAATGTTCAAACCGGCGGCGACAAATACAGCAATACGAGAATTCATAGCTCAGTTCCTTATGTGAACAATACTCCCTAAAGCAAAGGTTGTGCCAAGAAAATAATATGTTTGATATCATGATGTTAGAAATTATCGCTCGACTAAAATTTCTGAAATGTAAAGAATGCCGACAGGCAGGATAAACAAAAACATCTTGGCGGTCTTCATGGACGGCGTCCGGGGTGCCTGGAAAGCGGGCCGACCGCGGTCCGGCTCACCATGCACAGGACTCAGAACCTACCAGCGGTCTGCATCGACGCTCGGCCCGCGCAGGCAGTGTCGTTGGTGCGAGCCAACACGACCGCGGCGACGCGCGCGGGCTGGCCGAGTGGGTCCGTCTTGGCTGGTGACAACGAAACGTGCATCTCTGACCAAGACATAGAGCAAATAAACATTAAATACTTATTTGAAATGAAACAATAAGAAATATGATGTAGAAAACCCCCCGATACCCTGATCGACATCGTCACGGCCCGATAGACTCTCGAACTTCCGATAGAAAAGCCCGCGCTGCTTGAATCCTCTGGAAAGCTATCGTCAATCACGGCGAGTGGCTGCTCGCATAGTGCACTGGACCGCTAAAACGTCCTCGTTGGACGAGCCGCGACAAACAGCTGATTGACCGCCACGGGCGGAAAGCGGGATCAAAACGGGGGTTTGTTCCCCACCCATAGCCGTCTATCCGCGGAAACCCGACCTCATCGGCATGAGGCTTGGGCAGCCAGATAACTCGCGTCGGCAACCCGTCAAAACATATGTGCGGAGGCGCTAGAGTTTTTGCCGATCCAAGTCGATCGGAGGAAACCTCTAGCCCTTTGTTTGAGCGCGTGATTCACGTTCGCGATAGAAGCAGCCGCAAACGATCACGCTCTATGTCACGCGTTCGAACCGCGCCCGGTCGGCCGGCAGCAACCGCACCTTCATGTGGATCGCGGTGTCTTCGTCGTGCCGCTCCACCACTTCGCCGTGCTGGTACAGCCATGCGACCCTGGCACCGTCGTGCGGCGGAATGTCGTAATCGACGACCTCCATGCCCTGGGCGATCCGCAGGTCGATGGCGGACCGGAGCGTTCCCAAGCCCTCGCCGGTGATCGCCGACACCGCGACGGCGCCCTCACGCAATGGAATTTCACCGATGCCGCCCAGCAGGTCGGCCTTGTTCAGCACCTCGATAGTGCGATCGGGCCACGCGGGATCCAGGGTGCCGTCGGCGACCATATCGTCCAGCACCTTGATCACGTCGGCCCGTTGTGCCGTCGTTTCCGGGTGCGCGGCGTCGCGGACATGCAGGATGATGTCCGCCTCGGACACTTCTTCCAACGTGGCGCGGAAGGCCTCGACGAGTTCGTGCGGCAACTGGCTGATGAAGCCGACGGTGTCGGACAGGATGACCCGCCGGCCGGATGCGAGCTGCAACCCGCGCATCGTCGGGTCCAAGGTCGCGAACAACTGGTCCTTCGCTGTAACGTCGGCGCCGGTCAGCGCATTGAACAGCGTCGATTTGCCGGCGTTGGTGTATCCAACCAGCGCGACCACGGGGAACGGCGTCCGCCGCCGAGCGGTCCGGTGCAGGCCGCGCGTGCGTCGGACCTGTTCGAGTTCCTTGCGCAGCCGGACCAGCCGGTCGTCGATCAGCCGCCGGTCAGCCTCGATCTGGGTTTCGCCAGGGCCGCCGAGGAAGCCGAAGCCGCCGCGCTGACGTTCGAGATGGGTCCAGGACCGCACCAGACGCGACCGCTGATATTGC
>Ga0209698_10007097_pt1 | contig 11801 bp, 8 predicted proteins | sample LitLauG_LLR_2012_FD_187203 | JGI IMG/M metagenome (GOLD analysis project Ga0209698, IMG submission 187203) | Freshwater sediment microbial communities from Pennsylvania, USA - Little Laurel Run_MetaG_LLR_2012 (SPAdes) (version 2) | ecosystem: Environmental > Aquatic > Freshwater > Creek >... | reverse complement strand
CTTCAGCACTTCATCCAGCGGATGCAGATAGAGAACCGAGGTAAATGCTGGCAGCGTGGCGATCGCGCGTCCGTCGGCGCGCAGGACGATATCCCCAATCTTCAGGCCGGCGGCCTCCGCAGGTCCGCCGGGCGTCACATCATCCACCACCACGCCCCAATTGCGGGCGAGCCCCAGCCCTTTGGCTAGGCTAGTGGTGATCGTTTGGGCGCCAGCCTTGATCTCAATGCGATGCACGTGTCCATATTTGCGCAAGCTTTCGTAAACGAACTGCACGATACGTGCCGGAATAGCAAAACCCAACCCCTCGCTTCCGCCGGCTTCGGACAGAATAAAAGTATTGATCCCCACCACGTAGCCTTCCGAGTCGACCAGCGGGCCGCCGCTGTTGCCAGGATTGATCGGAGCATCAGTTTGGATGTAAACCATGGCCCGGCTTGGATCCGCCTGCCTGGCAACTGAACTGACTACCCCCATGGTCACGGAATTCTCCAGCCCTTCAGGGCTCCCCATTGCGAACACAAGTTGCCCCTGATGGACTGGTCTGCGGCTGCCCAGCGAAAGTGTAGGCAGGCCGCCCTGATCAATTTTGAGCAGCGCAAGGTCGGTCTCCCGGTGAACTCCGAGCAGTCTCGCCTCAACCACTCGCTGTTTTCCGACCGGTGCGATCTCTTCGGGAAATTCCACCGAAGGCATTGGCAAGGCAACGTGGATTCGCTGTGCTCCTTCCACTACGTGTGCGTTGGTCATGATGTAGCCGTTGGAATCGACAATCACTCCCGAGCCGATTGCGTGTTCGCGCGTTACCAATGCCGTTTGACCGTGACTGTTCTCTTCCAGCGGACCGTAGCCTGTCACCAGGATTTGGACCACGGCTGGAGAAATCCTGGCAGTAAGCTGCTCAATCGCGACATTCAGTTGTTCTAAGACCGGCGCCGGGTCCGCCGTGCCGTTTACGCCGGGCTTAGAATTGCCACTTCCGCGGACCCCCTTATCTTGATGAAGGGTGGGGTCGTCAAGGCCCACGAACTGGCCGAGGCCGGCGGCGGGAGCAAGACAAAGAAAAAAAACGGCGGCAAGGTTACAAACACTGGAGATGTTTTTGGATCGGCGTGGTCTTACGGGCATGGCAACTCCTCCTCGAACGCTCTCGATGATGCCACAGAAGCAAACGATCCTTGATTCTCAAGCATAAGTCGTTGATTTTGTTCGGCAACCAAACTCCTTGCTCACGCCATCTACCAGCTTGGAATCCAGGGGTTACTAACGTCCAAGGTGTCGCGCGGGCTTGAAGTGCTATGATATCGATGAGATTCTGGCGATGACGTCTCGAGACAAGCCGCGACTGACTCTCTGCTCGCTGTGGCGCGTGCTGGTGATCGTGTTCGCGATTGCTGCATTGACCTGTAGTCTTGCGACCCGAACCTTCCGGGCGACGGATACCCACGGAGTCAATGTCCGAAGCGCTGCTGCCCAAGCCAGGCGACAGCATTTGGACAGGGATGCTTCCAAGTGGACAAATCCCGTTCCAGTCCCTACCACCTTGCTGGTGATCGCGTTTTATCCGCGTGTCGCACCGGCGCGCCCTCCATTGCCCCATGTTCTCTTCGTTGACGAGAACCTATACAATCGTCCGCCTCCTTCCTGCTTGTCGTTTTCTCCCTGCTTTAGTTAATCGACAGCACGAACCCCACCCCGGCCGTTCACTGAGGCGACGCGCCTTGCGCCCCTAAAACGAACGCCGGCTGAGTTCAAACTGGCTGCGATTCATTTTTCGAAAGAGGGGCTCTACATCTCGACTTTCAGATGAATCGTGCCGCCTCTTCAGGAGGAGGCCATGAAAAGAGTTTTGATGACATCCGGGCTTATGCTGACTGCCCTGTTGGTGTATTTGCATGCTGACACAAAGAAGGAGTCCAAGGATCAATACCAGACCGCTACCGTTGTCACTGTAGACAAACACCATTCCGAATCAAGCTACGTAGGCGGGAGCCCGAGCGACGCCACTCTGCAAGCAGATGATTACAGTTACGACATCGGAATTCGCTTGAATTGCAATATCTATGTCGGCCGGTATCAGTCGGCAACCGATTATCTGCCCTCGATCTTTTCTCCCAACCACGAGGTCGATGTGCGGCTGCAGAAACATGTGATTTATGTCAGCCTGCCCGACAGCGATCGCGAGGTAAAGATGGGTATTGTCGCACACAGGCGTGTCAAAGAGGCAGCTTGTCCTGCCAACGGTTGAGCTTCGGAGGGACTGTGGCGGCAGACCGCCACAGTCCCAAACGAGCGCTGAAGGGACGAAGCACAGCGAGGCAAAATGGGTGATCTGATAAAAGGCAAACGGAAATTGCTGATCTCCGTCGTCGCGGTCGTACTGCTCTGTGCAGCAGCGCTATTTCGGCTTCCGGGAAAAAGTGCGAAGGCGGTGTCGGAAGATGACCATTCGATTCGACCGGTTGCGGTTGCACTCGTCCAGCGCGGACCAATTGCTAGTTCACTGTCTCTCTCCGGCACGTTCCGCCCATACCAGCAGGTGGATATCCATGCCAAGGTGGCCGGATATATCCGAACGATTTATGTGGATGTCGGAGACCACGTAAAACTCGGCCAAGTGCTTGCGATCCTCGAAGTGCCCGAGCTAAATGCTCAGGTAGATGGCGCGAAAGCGGATATACGACGAGATCAAGACACCATCCACCGCGCCCAAAGTGAGATTGACCGCGCCGAATCCACCCACGCCGCTTACCACGCCGCCTACACGCGGTTGAAGCAAGCTTCCGAAGCCCGCCCGGGTTTGATCGCGGAGCAGGAACTGGACGACGCCATGGCAAAGGACAAAGATACCGGAGCGCAGATCGAGAGCGCGCGGGCGGCGCTCTCCGAGGCGCAGAGTCAGCTGGCGGTCGCCCGAGCGGACTTCGACCGACTGGCGGCCCTTGAGGCCTATTCCCGCATCACCGCACCGTTTGCCGGAGTGGTAACGAAGCGCTACGCCGACACTGGCTCGCTCATTCAAGCTGGTACGGCCTCCGACACGCAGTCGATGCCGGTGGTGCAACTCTCGGAGTGGGCTCGCCTACGACTGGTTGTCCCGGTTCCGGAGTCCGCGGTGGCGCAACTGCATTTGGGAAGCACCGTACAGGTCCATGTTTCGGCCATGAATCGGGATTTTGTTGGCAAGGTGGCACGCTTTGCCGACGCACTCAATGACGAAACGCGAACCATGCACACCGAAATCGACGTGGATAACTCCGATGGTGCTCTTAAGGACGGCATGTACGCGGAAGCCAAGCTCGTTCTGAGTCAACAGAATGACGCGCTCACGATTCCGATTCAAGCTCTGCAGCGCAATAGCTCCGGCGGTACCGTTTTGATCGTGGATGAGCAGGGTCGGGTCCAGGAACGTCAGGTGAAGCTGGGCGCTGAAGGCAGCGATCGGGTTGAAGTGTTGACAGGCCTGGCGGAGAAGGACCGCGTCATCATAGGCAGCCGCGGAGACTTCAAGCCAGGAGAAAAAGTACGGCCCAAACCAATTGAGAGTGCCGCAATGCCGGAGGGGACCGTCTGATGTCCGGCTTCGCGATCCGCTATCCATTCTTGATCATCGTTCTCTGCCTGATGGTGGCAATCGTCGGGACGGTGACGCTGCTGCGAATGCCTATCGATCTGTTTCCCACAATCAATATTCCAGTGGTGGTCGTGGCAACGTTTTATTCTGGAATGCCGCCGCAGCAGATTGAAACCAACATTACCAACCCGTTCGAGAGATTCTTCACGCTGGGAAGTGGCATTGACCACATTGAATCGCGCTCGTTGCCGGGCGTCAGCCTGATCAAGATTTACTTTCAGCCTGGCACCGACGCTAACTCGGACCTGAGCATCATCTCGAATTTGGCCATGGCAGATCTGCGCCGTCTTCCGCCGGGCACGCTGCCACCGGTGGTGCTCAAGTTCGATGCCTCCAGCCTGCCGGTATGCTTGATTACCCTCAAGGGCGAAGGGCTGAACGAAACCGAGCTACGCGACCTTGGCCAGTACAACGTCCGCAACCAGATCGCCAGTGTTCAGGGCGCATCGGTTCCGCAGCCGTTTGGCGGCCGCTATCGCCAAATCATGGTGTATGTTGATCCCCTTAAACTGGACGCACACGAACTGTCCGTGATGGATGTCGTCCGCACGGTAAACGACAGCAACTTGATTCTGCCCGCGGGCGACGTAAAGATCGGCCCGATCGACTACAACCTCTACACCAACAGCCAGGTGCCCACGGCCGACGAAATTAACGACATGCCGATCAAGACCGTCGGCCAGGCTTCTGTTTTGGTGGGCGACGTGGGCCGGGCCAAAGATGCGCAGCAGATCCAAACCAACATCGTGCGCGTGGACGGTCAACGATCTGTCTACCTGCCCATTCTGAAACAAGGCGGCGACAGCAATACCATCGCGGTGGTAAACGGAATTCGCGATGCCCTTTCCCACCTCGTGGATATTCCCAAACAATTGGTGGCTAAGGTTGTCTTCGATCAATCCGCCTTCGTCAAAGTAGCGATTGAGAATCTGCTCCATGAAGGCGCAATCGGTCTGGTATTGACCGGATTGATGGTGCTGTTGTTTCTGGGGAGTATGCGGGCGACCGCAGCAGTATTCCTTTCCATTCCACTTTCCGCTCTTGCCGCGTTCATGGCCATCAGCGCCGGAGGTGGGTCGGTAAACACCATGGTATTGGGCGGGCTGGCGTTGGCGTTTTCACGGCTGATTGACAATTCGGTCGTCGTACTGGAAAACATTTTTCGCCACCTGGAAATGGGCGAAGCACCTGAAGTCGCTGCGGAAAAAGGCGGGCAGGAGGTTGCGCTGGCGGTTCTTGCCGCCACTTTGACGACCGCCATCGTTTTCTTCCCTGTGATCTTTTTATACGGCGTGAGCCGTTTCTTGTTTGTTGCCCTGGCGATGGCTGTGGTCCTGTCTTTGCTCGCATCCTATCTTGTCGCCATGACGGTGGTGCCGCTTTTCTGCGCCAAGCTGATCAAGAAGCATCAGGCTGATGAGGAAGTCGGACAAGGCTCAATCGGTGCGCGGTTCGGAGTTATCGCCAGGAAGTTCAATGTGTATTTCGAAAACATGCTCGGGAAATATGATCGCTCTCTCAGCACAGCGCTCTTGAAACCGGTTGGAACCGCGGCCGGGTTGGCAGGCGTTTCCCTGCTCTGCCTCTCGATGTACCCGTTGATGGGAGTGGCGTTCTTCCCCCGCACCGACCCCGGACAATTTGTCATCAACTTCAAAGCTCCATCTGGGACCCGGATTGAACTCTCGGAGCAATACGCCAAGCAAATCGAAGACATCGTGCGCGAAGTGGTGCCGCAGAATGAATTGGGAATGACCGTTTCCAATATCGGAGTCACCACCGATTTCTCAGCCATCTACACGCCAAACTCGGCCCCACACACGGGTTTTGTCCAGGTAAGCCTGCAGGATGATCACAAGATCGGAAGCTATGAATACATGCGGCGAGTGCGGGAACGGGTACGGGAAGACCTGCCGCAACTTAGCGCCTATTTCCAGTCGGGCGGCCTGGTGGACTCGGTTTTAAACATGGGGATGCCGGCGCCGATCGACGTCCAAGTCAGCGGCAGCAGCTTGCGAAAGAGCTACGCAGCTGCTTCGCAGATCGCGTCTCAAGTCCGTGCATTGCCGGGCGTGAGCGATGTTCTGGTGCCGCAGGACATCGACTATCCCGCACTGCAACTCGACATTGACCGCGAAAAAGCCAGCCTTGTGGGACTCTCGCAGAAAGAGGTTGTAGACAATGTAATCACCGCGCTCACTTCGAATGGCATGATCGCTCCCAACTACTGGATCGATCCCAAGAGCGGCAACCCATACATGCTAACGGTTCAGTATCCGGAAGATGCGGTGAAAACCATTGAAGACCTCAAACAGATTCCCCTACGCGGAGCGGATAGCAAGGAACCCACGATGCTCGACACCGTGGTCAAGGTCAAAACGATTCCTACGCCCACTGAAGTGGACCACTATCAACTTTTCCGCGTGATCGATGTTTACGTGTCGCCGAAGACAGAGGACTTGGGGCGAGTCACTTCCCAAATCGACAAGATCATCGCCCACACGACATTACCGGAAGGTGTGCGGATCAACTTGCGCGGCTCGGTGCAAAATATGCGATCATCATTCAAGAGCTTCGGCATTGGGCTGGTGTTGGCAACCGTCCTGGTTTATTTGGTCCTCGTGGCCCAGTTCGCGTCTTTTCTGGACCCATTCATCATTCTGCTGGCGGTGCCGCCGGGACTCGCCGGCGTGCTAATGTTTCTGCTCGTGACCGGCACGACCCTGAACGTGATGTCTCTGATGGGCGTCGTGATGATGGTGGGGATCGTCGTGTCCAACAGCATTTTGATCGTTGAGTTCACGCGGCAAATGCGGCACGCCGGAACTCCGCTTAGGGAGGCTGTCTCCACAGCATCTCGCCAGCGGTTGCGGCCCGTGTTGATGACGTCATTAGCGACGCTGCTTGGATTGATCCCCATGGCCCTCGCGCTAGGCACGGGAAGCGAAGCCTACGCTCCGCTGGCCCGCGCCATCATTGGCGGGCTGCTGGTGTCCGTGGTGGTCACGGTTTATCTCGTACCCGCCGCTTATCTCTGGTTCCACCGCAGTGAAGAACGATCCGCGGAGGCGTCAGTATGAACCATCGCGTTGTGAAGGTCGCGTGCTTGTTCGGACTGAGCCTGCATTGCTTCGGCCAGTCCGAAGTGATCGTCCAGAACCCAACCGATGCTCCGATGGGAGCACTCTACGGGTCTCAGGGTGGCGTTCGTTTCCGCCAGCAAACGGACCAGCGGAATCCAGCTCCAGTCATGCATCTTTCAGTAAAAGACGCCGAAGCGATCGCGCTGAAAAACAACCCGGCGATCTCGGTCGCGCGACTGAACGCGCTAGCCTCGCAGCAGGTTACGCGAGAAGTGCGCTCCGCCTTGTGGCCTCAAAGTTACGCCAACATGACCGCGGTGGATGCGCGCAACAACAGCCGCATAACCGCCGGCGCCTTGAACAATCCGATCATTTACACCAGGGCGGCCGGCGGCGCGACCATCAGCCAGTTGCTGACAGACTTTGGACATACCACGAACCTGGTTGCGAGCGCGCGCTTTCAGGCAAAGGCTGACGAACAAAATGCGGTCGCAACCAGGAATGACATCCTGTTGGCGGTCGACCAGGCTTTCTACACTGCTCTGCAGACCCACGCCGTTCTCAGCGTGGCCGAACAAACCGTAGCCTCGCGCCAACTGCTCGCCGATCAGATCTCCGCGCTGACCAAGAGCAAACTTAAATCCGACTTGGATTTGAGCTTTGCCAATGTAAGTCTCGCTCAGGCTAAGCTCTTGTATCTGGACGCGCTGAATAACGACAAAGCGGCCCTGGCAAGCGTGTCGGCGATCCTCGGCTATCCCACACTCGAGAAGTTCGAACTGATGAACGACTCCGAGGCGTTCAGTCCTCCACCGCCGGACATCGAACCGCTGATTGCTGACGCCTTCGCCAAGCGTCCAGAAATCCTCGCGTTGGAATTTGAGTCGGACTCTGCCGAAAAACAACATCAGGCGGACCACGACCAGATGTATCCCACCATCAGCGCGCTGGCCGCATACGGAGATTCTCCGTTCCGGGATGATCGCGTCTACGGGCCATACGGGGCCGTCGGAGTAAACGTTCAGATCCCAGTGTTCAACGGATTTCTGTTTTCCTCGAAATCGAGGGAAAGCGACTTGCGGGCGCAGGCCATGAGACAGCGTTTGGCCGACTTGCGCAATCGCATTTCGCGGGATGTTCGTACCAGCTGGCTCGCTGCCGGCACCGCATTCGATCGCGTCACGGTAAGCGAACAGCTGCTGGCTCAGGCGAACCAGGCTCTCGACCTTGCCCAGACGCGCTACAAACTCGGCCTCAGTTCGATTGTGGAACTGAGCCAGGCGCAGCTGCAGCAGACCCAGGCCGAGATTGGAAACGCCCAGGCGGGATATGAGTATCGCTTGGCGCTCTCGGTTCTGCGCTATCAGACCATCGGTCTTTGAGCCGCAGCGAGATTAAGAATCCTCACCCCGGCAAAAGGAGAATGACGAATGCCGGGGTGAGGTTGCACGTGTTACGGCAGGTAGTAACGGAACGAGGTAAAGATCATGCCGTCGATGCCATGCGGCTCCAGTCCCAGCCCCGACCAGGTATTACGGGTGACGTAGGAGTATTGCGCTCCCCACTGCACGCGTCCCCGATTGACCTTGTCTCTCGACCCGTCATAGACCTTGAACCAGAAGCCGGATGTGCCCTCGATCAGGACACGAGTGTCGGCCGTGCAGCCACCCAAACTGCCCGGGAGAAAACCACCACTACTCGGGACGGTTTCGGTGGAACACCCTGTGTTGCCGAACAGACTGTTACCATATCCGACTGGCTTGCCGGTAATCGTGTCGAAACCAGCTGCCCTCCCGGCGTACTCGGCGCCCGCGTTCAAGTAAATGTCTACCTTCGGCCCATGCCACTCCAGCGTGGTGAGACCCTGGTAGCTGCGGATCATGTTGAGCGTGCCATCGGCACGGACAGCGACATCGGCCAGTCCGGCTGATCCGTACCGTCCGATTCCATTGCCCCCGAGGGCGTGCAGACCGAAATCGATATGTTTGTTGTCGAACGACCAGCGCGCGTTGGCGCCAAAACCTCCCCCGTTCTTGGAGCTGTTGAATGCTCCGAGAGCCGAAGGGCCGGTGACTCCGTCGCAGGTTCCGGTGGCGGCAAGGTCCGCGCACGGGAAGACTCGATCGCGGAAGCGCGCATAGATCCCGAAGATTTCATAGTGTCCGAATCCCGGCTCGAAGACCGCTTTGCCGATGATGTCGGGCGAGGGATTGAACGCATAGCTGGCCGCGGGACTGCAGGTTGTGACGCCGGTGGCGCTCGTCGTACAAGTGGTTACACCGGAATTGTAGAGCCCGCCGCCCGCGCCGGCCGAGCCGAGCAGGTAATTGGCGGCGTTACCGTGGGTTGACAGTGTCGCTTGAGGGTTTTCCAGGGATAAGGCAAACCACACCTTGTTGTTAAAACCCTTGGCCACGCGCAGCCCATACTGCCGTGCCCAGCTGAATCCGGCGGTGTACTGGGCGTCGATGGTCATCGGCAGAGCTTCTGAGCGATTATCCACGCCATGCTTGGTTTCGGTTACCAGACTCCACATTTGCCCGCCAGTCAGGCTAAAGCCATTGTCGAAGGCCGCCTGGCCCCACGCCTGCCGTTGTCTAAGCGTGTAGCTGTTGCTCTGGTTGTTGTTCGAGGTAATTCCTGCAGACAGAAAGTCGCTTTCCACGTAGCCGGACAGTTTGGCACTCGCCAGCCGTCCTTCGACCAGCATTGATACTCGCGACTGCCGTCCCGAACCAAAAAACTCCGACAGCGTGCTCTGCGATGCGCCAGGCATGGTCAAGTTGTTCAAAGGGGTATTCACGTCCGCGCCGAGAGCGCGGGACCGCCGCACAAACTCAGCCGCCAGAAAGCCGCCAGGAGTAATCGTAACTCCCTTGTAATGAAGCGCCAGCGGAGACTCCGACAGGTTCTTTTGCGTCTCCTGCAGGCTCATCACCGTGTTGGCGACTGTGCCCTTTAGATCACCCACTTCCGTATGGAGTTGTCCCACAGCCTGCTGCTGTTGGGCAGCCTGAGCCTGAGCTGCGTCGGCCTTGCTGGACGCGTCAGTCGCCGTTGACTGCGCCTGCTGCACGGCCTGGTCTTTGCGATGCAACTCATCCATCAAAGACTGTATCTGCTGCTGCTGCGCCGTGATCGCTGCCTGCTGAGAGGCCAATGCATCCTTCAATGCCTGTACATCAGCCGCCGTAATCGTGGCGGGTTTAGCTTTCTTCGACTTGGTCGTGCTGGTTTGAGCCACCAGCGTCGTAGCCAAAAACAGAATTGCACACACCTTCCACGCAGACTTCATCTTCACTCTCCTTTTGGTAATTTATGCGGTGCGCCCTGCGCGATATTGACGGATGTCTGCCACTGAAACTAATCGCGCCGTGTTACAGATCTGTTAAGAATGTGTTAATGCCAGATGAATAGCCTGCGATGGTCAAGCTTGCCCACTCGCGCGAATCTTCACTTTGTGGCCATCGACCGGCTCACTGCCACCACAATGAGGCTGACCGTGAGGAACCCACACAAGAGCATGGCTGCGTTCGATAACACTCGGAGGTATCCCAGGGTGCCAGCATCAAGAAACGGATACGGATAGCGCCCGACAAGCGAGCCCCGTACGACGGCAAAAATCATGTAAGCCAGCGGATAGACGAGCCAACCCAGAACAACGCGCCACCGCAGCTTGGCCTTTGGCACAAAGATCAACTAATACCCCACAAACCCCAAAGGCACTGGCAATTCCCGTCTGCACCAAGTGGAAAATGAGGTGATACAATTCGCCGGATGGTCAGATTCGATGGGATGGCCCGGTTCAAATGCTGGTCTGTTGTAATAGCGACGCTCTGACGGAGAAAGACGACTATGTTGCCTGCATCAGACAAACACTATACGGCACGGATTCTGGAACGACGCGATTTCGCAGAGGATTTGTGGGTGATTCGCGTGGACCCGGGCGGGCCCTTCAAGTTCAACGCTGGACAATACGCGACCCTCGGCGTGGAACACGAGGACAAAAGGATCGAGCGCGCCTACTCGATTGTGTCGTCACCCTATGAAGAATTCCTTGAGTTCTTCATCGAACTGGTACCCCAAGGTGCGCTGACGCCGCATCTCTACAAGCTGCAGGTGGGCGACTCGATGTCGTGCCGCAAGGTCGCCAAAGGCCGGTTTACGCTGGAAATGAAGAGCGGCCGGACCCAGCACCTGCTGCTCGCCACGGTGACCGGCATCGCGCCCTTTGTCAGCTATGCACGCACTCTTTACCGGGACTGGAAAGCGGGTGGGAGCCCCATGCCGGGGGAACACAAACTCTACTGCGTGATGGGGGCGAGCCGATCGTGGGAATTCGGCTATAAAGACGAGTTGGAGCGCATCGCGGGCGAAGTTCCCTGGTTCAAGTTCGTGACCACGATCAGCCGTCCGTGGGAAGATGCCGCCTGGAAAGGCGAAACCGGTCGCGTGGATGACTTGGTTCGGAAATACACGGACCACTGGGGCCTGAAACCGGATACAACGACTGCCTATCTGTGCGGACACCCGACGATGTGCGAGAACGGACAGGGCATCCTCAAGCGAGCCGGTTGGCAGAAGGGCTCCATGTTCGAAGAGTTGTACTTCATTCCTGGGAAGGAAGCTACGGAATAGCCTGTTTAGGAGCGAGGAAAGTATTTTCGATCCATGGCAACCGAGTCCGACACACAACGAGCGGCGGGGATGGTTCCCGACCAGATGAAGCAGGAACCGCGGTCCAAAGGCATTGCCATGCCCCGAAAGAAGAAGCCCAAGGAACTGGCCGTCATCACCGAGTGTTGCACGGGGTGCGCAGGGTCGCCTGCCTGCGTGGAGTATTGCCCAGTGGAAGATTGCATGTTCTGGGTGCCGGATGAGGACCATCCGCCGTTCGGGCGCATTCAGGTCGATCCACTTCTTTGCATCGGCTGCAAGAAATGTGTGAGTAAAGGACCAGACGGCTGTTTCCTCGACGGCTGCCCCTGGGATGCCATCGTCATGGTGGATACCGCAGAGGTCGAAAAGGCGGTCGGGCCAATGTCTTATTAGCAGGCCCCGTGACTAGGGCCGCTGCGTGGCTC
>Ga0209698_10007096_pt1 | contig 11801 bp, 8 predicted proteins | sample LitLauG_LLR_2012_FD_187203 | JGI IMG/M metagenome (GOLD analysis project Ga0209698, IMG submission 187203) | Freshwater sediment microbial communities from Pennsylvania, USA - Little Laurel Run_MetaG_LLR_2012 (SPAdes) (version 2) | ecosystem: Environmental > Aquatic > Freshwater > Creek >... | reverse complement strand
CGAAGGGCGGTGCGGCGTGAAGCGCGTAGGAATGTTGTTGTGGTGCGCCATGTTGTTAGTTACGGGGGCCGCTGGCGCGCAGCAATCTCAAAGCCAGCAGGGAAGCGGCGGAGGGGAGCCGTCACCCAGCGGACCGACAGGGCAGAAAACCGCGGCGCGCGCGCCGTCGCGCAGCGGCATTGTCGCGGACAACCTGGACCGTGTGGCGGCGACGGCGGAGCAGATCCTGGAAGTGGTAAATCGCGATGCCGGACTGATGGTGGAACTGAAACACATCATGGCCCAGGACGCCGGAGAAGGCGGTCAGATTCTCGAAGAATCGGACCTGAGCGAAAGGGCCGTCACGGAACGATTGCACGAGGATTTGCGAACGCGCGTGCTGGCCACGCGGCTTTTACGAAAGTACGGATACTTACTGCCAAAAGTAAATCCGGATTCGGATCTGGCGCAAGAACAAAAACTAGTATTTCAGGAGCGGGCGCAGGAGTTGGTGCGCACTGCGGAACGAAACTATCAGTCGCGAGGACAAATCCCGCCGGAGTCGTTTGCGAATTGTGACCCGCAGCAAACCAATTGTGAATTGCCGCAGCGCACACCGCAGCGAACGGCGGCTTATTCGAATGCCGAGGGCCGCGAGGCGCTGCCCGCCAATCAACTGCCAGAACAAGGAGACCGTCCGGCACAGCCAGCGCCGCTTACACGTCCGGAATTATGGCGCACCGATACGACCGGGGCGGGTTCTGGGGAGGCAATTCTGGCTTCGTCCACGCAAGGCGATGTCAATGGAGTTTCTTCTTTGGCGAACCGGCGTCCTGCGACAGGGGCGCTGGACGGAGTCCCTTCGCCGGGGTTCAATGCTAGCGAGGGGATGGCAAATGCAAGTCCTGCGAACGAACCGGTCCTTGCTTCCGGCACAACGCAGTCCACTTCGCGCGATTTCGAACGCCGGCATGCGCCGCGCGGTGGAACAGAAGGTTCGCTAGCTGTTTTCGAACCGGTTCGAATGGTGCATCGTCCCAACCCCTACGCGGATGCTCCTTCGTTGTATGACCTTTACGTGCAAGCCAGCTCGCCCTCGCAGCGCACAGAGCGATTCGGGGCGGACATATTTCGCAGCGAAGCAGTGAATCCCGACTTTCTTCCGATGGATCTTCCCGTCGGACCGGATTACGTTCTTGGCCCAGGAGACGGCTTGTCCATCGATATGTGGGGTGGAGTGTCGCAACGCTTGTTTCGCACAGTGGACCGGGAAGGGAAAGTGGTTTTGCCTGAAGCGGGGCCGCTGCTTGTTTCCGGGAAATCCCTCGCAGAAGCGCAAGAAGCGGTGCAGCGCACGCTGCGAACGCAATTCCGGGACATTTCCGCGGATATTTCACTGCTGAAGTTGCGCACCGTTCGTGTGTACGTCGTCGGCGAAGTGGTGGCGCCGGGGGCGTACGACGTCAGCTCTCTCTCGACGCCCCTAAACGTTCTCTTCACAGCCGGAGGCATCACCTCGCGCGGGTCGCTCCGGCGTCTGGAACATTACCGAGGAAAACAGCTCCTGGAGGAAGTGGACGCTTACGATCTTTTGCTGCACGGGATTCGCGGGGACGTGAAGCGGCTGGAGAATGGAGACTCGCTACGTGTGCCCCCCATGGAAACGTCGGTAACGATCGACGGTATGGTGCGCCGCCCGGCGCAGTACGAATTGCGCGGAGAGAAAAACTTGAATGAAGTTTTGGAACTGGCGGGAGGCATCCTGCCGGCAGCGGCCTTGAGCCACATTGAAGTGCAGCGGCTCACCGCCCATGAGAAACGGAGCATGCTAAGCCTGGAAATCGGCGAGAGCAGCGACAAGGAAGCACTGCGCGCCGCGTTCGAGAAATTCGCCGTGCAAGACAGCGACGAGATTCATATATTTCCGATTGCGCCTTATAACACCGGAGCGGTCTACCTCGAAGGGCACGTCTTGCGTCCCGGACGTTATTCCTACCGCCAAGGGATGAAGCTCACCGACCTGGTTCCGTCCTACAAGGATCTGCTGCCGGAACCATCGGAGCGTTATGCGGAAATCATTCGCATCCAAGCACCGGACAACCGGCCAGTGATCGAGAGTTTCAATCTCGGAATGGCGCTCGGACACCCAGAAAGCGCACCGCGACTTCAAGCGCTTGATACCGTCCGCATTTTCGGCCGATACGATTTGGAGGGCGCGCCGGAGTTTACGGTTCTGGGAGAGGTGCGCCATCCGGGGAGCTACCGCAGCTCCGGGCAAGCCCACTTGCGCGATGCGATATACCAAGCGGGTGGAATGACGCCCGAAGCATGGGAAGACTCGGCACAGCTTTTCCGGTCCGTCCCCGATGGATCCACGAAAGTTTTCAGCATTTCCCTGCGTGAAGCGCTCGCGGGCGATCCTCTTAACAATATTGTGATCGAACCTCGCGACCGCATTCTGGTACACCGCCAGCCGGAACGCGTCAACCCGCCAAGCGTGTACGTGAGGGGAGAAGTGGCGCGGCCAGGGCGTTATCCTCTGGCGGCCAATATGCGGGTTTCGGATCTGGTGAGTTCCGCCGGAGGATTGCTGCGCAGTGCGAACCCCACGAGTGGAGACTTAACGCATTATGCGGCGGCGAGCAGCATCTCAGCGCCGCAGCAACAGCAGACTCATGCGGTAAACCTCCGCGCCGCACTGGCGAGGGAAGAAGTTGAAAATCTTCCTCTGAGCGACGGCGACGTTTTGACCATTCCGCAACAAACCGGCTGGAAAGACATCGGCGCTTCCGTTACGATCCGCGGAGAAGTGGCCAAACCTGGAGGTTACGGCATCCAGCCCGGCGAACGGCTGAGTTCCTTGCTGCGGCGTGCGGGAGGCTTGCTGCCAACCGCTTATCCGCAAGCTGCGGTGTTCGAACGCGTCGACGTCCGCGACATGCAGCAAAAGAGCAGGCAGGAGTTGATCCAGCGGCTAGAGCAGGAGTCAACGATGGTGAAGACGGCGGTAACGTCATCGGGATCCGATGAAGCCGCATTGCAACAAGCGGCGATTCTGCAACGGCAGCGCATTCTCGATGGGCTGCGGCGGGCGCCGGTTTCGGGGCGCTTGGTGATTCATATCCAGCAGGGCAAGAAGGATTTCGAGGGATCCCCTGACGACATCGAGCTTCGCGCGAGCGATACCCTTGACATTCCGAAGCAACCGGGATTCGTTGTGATTGTCGGCCAAGTCTACAACTCGAATGCCATTAGCTATTCGCCGGGAAAAAATGCTGGCTGGTATCTTTCCCGTGCCGGCGGCACGACGGGACTGGCCAACAAGAAGGCCATTTTCATCATTCGCGCAAATGGTTCGGTGACCAGCGGCAACAACGGCATGTGGTCGGGAGGAGTACTGTCTTCCGCGCTCGGACCAGGGGACGTCCTTGTGGTTCCCGAGAAGACCACCGTCGGAGGTTCTGGCTGGAAAAACGTGGTTGCGATTGCGCAGATTGCGCAAGCCGCTGCGCTGGCGGCAGCCGTAGCGATTCCTTAGAACACCTTGGTAGCCCGGACGGGAATCGAACCCGTAGTCTCCGCCTTGAGAGGGCGGCGTGTTAAACCGATTACACTACCGGGCCACAAAAGGCATTGTATCGCGCTTCAATGGCTTTCAGCAATCAGCACTTGCATCGTTGAGCGCGAACGTCGCGGGTCCCGCCGCTCAAACTGCACAACTTCCGCCGCAGCGTCCGGTGCGCCGGCCTCCACGCGGAGTTGGTGGTGCACGCCAACGGCGCGGATGCCTCAACCGCAATTTCTTCGATTCAATGCATCAGGTCTTTTGATTGACGGTCGGAAGACCCACGCGATACCCTAATGCCGGGTTGGCGTGTCCCTTGCCGGCCAAGAGTTTGCCCCGAAGGTTGCGTCTTATTCCACTTTGAGGAGATTCATGTCGAACGAACTGCGTAATTTTCTTTCCCTTTCCTATGACGAGCTGGAGGAGTTGAATCTGAAGGCCAAGGAACAGCGCAAGAATCACACTGCGGCGCACAAGGTGCAGGAAGAACGCATCAAGTATCTTACGGATGAAAAGCGCATTAAGGCGGTGACAGTCCTGTTCAGCGACCTGGAAGGCCGCCTTCACATGCTCGACTATGACAAAAAATTTCTCATAAAGAGCTGGGATAACCTGACATTTGACGGCTCCTCGATCCGCGGCTTTACAGCACAGCGCGAAAGCGATTTGCGGTTGGCGATGGACTGGAGCGCATTCTACTGGGCGCCTTCGGATGTTTTCGGATCCGGGAAAGTTCTTGTCTTTGGCCACGTGATCGACAAGGACGGTTCGCCGTACTCCGCTGACATTCGGGGAGTGCTGAAGGGTTACGCTGACGGACTATTCGAAAAGAAAGGCTACACGCTCAACGCTGCCAATGAAATTGAGGGTTTTCTGTTTGCCGGGCCGGACGCGGAGCGCCGCTACCACGAAACGGGCAAGTTCGACTACGTCAACACTGGCGGCTACTACCATTCGCTCCCCGGTGATCCACTCCGCACTTTCATTGATACGACTGCCGAAGTACAGCGCGCGATGGGATTTCAGAACGAAAAGGATCACCCGGAGGTTGCGCCGTCACAATTCGAGATCAACTATGGTTACGGCGAAGTGATATCCGCGGCCGACCAGATCCAGCTTTATAAGCTGATCTGCCGGCAAGTCGCTACCAACATGGGATTCACCGCGAGCTTCCTGCCCAAGCCGGTTGTCGGCGTCAACGGCAGCGGCATGCACACCAACGTTTCCGTGAGCAAGGACAGTAAAAATCTTTTCTGGGATCCCAAGGGCGAGGAAAAGCTCAGCAAGTTCGGCTGGGAATTTGTCGATCGCATTCTCACGCATGGCAACGACATCTGCCTGCTGATCAATTCCAGCGTGAACGCGTATCGCCGGCTCGATCCGCACTTTGAAGCGCCGAACCAACTCAATGCTTCGCCCACCAACCGCGGCGCCATGGTGCGCATACCTATCGGCAACGAGAAGAGCATGCGCACGGAAGTCCGCGCCGTGGCTCCCGATTCGAATCCGTACATGGTCATGTATTCCATCTTCAAGACCGGCCTGGACGGGGAAACGGCCAAGATCAAGGATCTACGTTCGGCGAAGCGCTTTTTGCCGGACAACATTTACACCGCCATTGAAAACTTCGAGAAAGCCGAATGGACTACCAAGCTCTTCGGCGCCGATGTCAAAGGCCGCTATGCCGAGTTGAAGCGCGCTGCCGCTGACCGCTGCCCGCGCAACCTCGGCACCATCGTCAAGGCCCAGGAAGTTCAGTTCCACCACGAGGTTTACAACCAGTATCTCTGGAACCAGTTCTAGAAAGGTTCAAGAAATTGCAGCGAAGGCGCCTCCGGACGTTCCGGGGGCGTTTTTTTTTGGGCGCGAAGAAGCTTTGGCCAAAATGTCGGCGTGCGTGAAAGACTGATGCCAGCACCGGAGGCAAAAGAAAACCGAGGACTTGCGGCTAACGACAGCAAGCTCTGGAAAAATTCAGAGCTTTACAAAACAGGCGGCGCGAGGTGTTGGCCGGACCCGGCCTGCACGCTAAACTAGCGATGCAGGTGAAATGTGGGGAATCTCGAGTGAGCGCGCCCAGGTTTTTCTTGATAGCATCTTTTTTTCTCTGCGCCGGGAATGCCTTGGCGCAGTCAGCCGAGAAGGAATCCGCGGCTGTTCTTGAGCTGGGAGGCGCCGGTGCCCGGAGTCTCACCGAGAAGCAATCGAGCTTTGGCCCGACGGTAGCAGTGGAGGTTACGCCGATAGAGAACAAGCTCGAACTAGAGGCCGGTGTAACGCCGCTGTTTCGCCGTCACTCGACGGAATGGAGTATCGATCTTCTCTTCAAGAAGCCCTGGACGATTTCCGACAGATTCGAGTTCATGCTTGGCGTTGGCCCTGAGTGGATTCACACGAACGCATACGGCAGGAAGATGAACTCGGTTGGCGCTGAAGTTGCGCCGGACTTCATGTTCTGGTCATCCAAGAAACATCGATTTGGCTGGTATCTCGAACCGAGCTACGACTACAAGTTTGGACCAGGGCATGAGCATTCGCTCGGCGTAAGCGGCGGAATATTGATAGCCATTCGTTAGCTTCGTTCGCCATGACCTTGGCTGCTCCCTAGGCGAGCGGGGAGCAAACGTTCTGGAACTAAACTGCTTTGGAATTCGTACGGTATGGTAAGACGACGGTAGGGGTCTGTTCGTCAGTACCGGTAAAGGGTGTGGCTTTCCTTTTCTCAGAAGGAGACAGACATGAAGCACATGAAGAATTCCGCAGGGAAGTGGATCACGGGAACGATTTGTCTCGCAATGGTCTCCGTGCTGGGCGCTGCTCCCGCACGGGCTCAGAGCGAGAAGCGTACGGTCTACACTGAGCGCGATTTTCGCTGGCAGGGACACTTGAAGGCCGGGCAAACGCTCGAGGTCATCAATCAAAATGGGGAGGTTGAGGCGACCAGCGCCACGGGCGATGAAGCGCGGACCGAAGGGACGTGGAGCTCAGACGCCGAACACGAGCTGTTCATCGAAGTTGTGGAATATTCGGACGGCGTGACGATTTGTGCCGTGCATGCGAAGGACAAAACGCCCGGACGCTGCCATCGCGGCGGAGTTTCGTCCGAATCCTGGTCCTGGAGCTGGCACGGGAACCGCGGGAAAATTAACTTCGACGTGCAAGTGCCGCGGGGCGTGAACTTCCACGGTATGACGACCAACGGAAACGTAGTGGGCCGGAACCTGGCCAGTGTGGTCGAAGCAGCGACGACCAACGGCAGCGTGGAAGTTTCGACGAGCGAGTGGGTCTCCGCAAGCACCACGAACGGCGGAATCAAGGTGTCCATGGGCAGCGCGAAATGGAATGGCGAGCTGAAGGTGAGCACTACCAACGGCAGCGTGGAGGTGACCATGCCTGGTTCGGCGGAATTCAGAGTCAATGCGGCCACGACGAATGGGGGAATTCAAACCGATTTTCCGGTGACCGTGCAGGGAAGCTTCAACTCGAAGGAGCTTTCCGGGACTGTGGGAGGCGGCGGTCGGGAATTAAAAGTCGCAACGACGAACGGCAGGATTCGGCTGATGAAGAGCTGAGGAGAAAAGAACGGTGCGCACGGCTGCCCCTGCTCGGTCGGCACCATCGTCAAGGCGCAAGAGGTCCAGTTCCACCGCGACGTTTATATCCAGTTCCTCTGGAACCAGTTCTAGAACGATTTAGATAACGCAGAATTGAACGCCCCCGGCTCAGCGGGGGCGTTTCTTTTGCCACCGAGGATGTCTCGGGGAGCGCCTTTGTCCGGCCGACGAAGCCGGTGATTGTTACGGAGTTGATGTAAGACATGATTTTTTCTCTTTTTTGTTGTCCCATTTTCTAGGGCACCCAGAAAGCGAGAAACTGCTGCTACAAAAGCGAGTGGATGTTCACAGGGAGGGAGCTGTGAAGGCTGGGAGGGCCGGGAGAGCAGAATCCGAGAAGCTGCTAGGCGCAGGAATTGGCCCGAGCTGTGCCTAAGCAAATGCACGGTAGAAAAAGACTGCCTATCAAACTCCCTCAAGAATTGATCGAGAACTTTGTAATGCACTTGACAAGACCACAATTTCTTTTTACTCTCCGCCATAATTGACTGGTCGTAATTATCCTTTTCGAGGGAACTCAGCAAAGTGACACGCCCGAAATAGCGCACGTTCGGATCGGGGGCAAAGCTGCCTCGGATCGAAAGGGGAAATACCATGATCAGCCTGCAAGGCTTACCGCAAGTTATCACTGCCATCGGAGGATTGGGCACTGCCGCTTTCGGTCTGGTGGATGCCAGCAAAGCACTTTGGGGCGGCGTGAATCATATCGGGTTCGGCGCGATCAAGAAGACCGTGGTGTCGTTGACGCCTGGCAGCCCGGCCAACGCTCTATCCCAGGATAAGATCGTGGCGACGTTGAGGGCGAACTGGTTCAACGGAACCGATTTGGGCAGTCAAAAATCTATTGCCAAGTCCTTAATCAAGCTCAACTTCAACGCTACGAATGCTACTGCGCTGGCGGGCACGACTGGTGTGGACCCTGCCGTCCTTACCATTGTCGCAACCAGCATTAAGGCAGGAACTGCCCTCACGACTGCGCAGAGCGACGTCTACGCCCGCTTCGACCTGATTATCACCGCGCTGCTCGACGAGACTTATCAGCGAGCCGACAACCTGTACCGCAACTGGACCAGGGCCATAGCGGCGGTAGTAGCTGTTGTACTTGCGATTGTCGGTGGGAAAACCCTGAATCCAGTGCTCGACACCGTGCAGTCCGTGATCGTGGGTCTCCTGGCCATGCCACTCGCTCCTATTGCTAAAGACCTCTCCTCCGCATTAGCCACGGCCACCAACGCTATGCAACTAGTGAAGAAAATGGGTTAGCCATGACACGATTCATAGATGTGCGTCTAGATCCCATTGGCGGAGATCTCGCCACCTCGGTGGCCGTCAACCAAGGTACAAGCATCATCGACTATCAAGGCCTGGATATAATTCAGTTGCGCAGCGACATTCGAGGCCAGCACGTCCTACTTGGCACACACGGATACAACGTCAACCGCGCTGACGGAATCGCGTGTCTGTCGAACTGGGAAGGGCTGCTTCAACTCACCCCGCCATCGATCTTCGTCGGCCTCTTGTGGCCGGGGGACTCGATCTGGGCCCACGGCCTTGATTATCCCGAAGAGCCCAAGATTGCCAACGAGGCTGGAGTTCTGATTGCTCCGTTTCTCGATGCTAATTTTGGCAATGCCGCGAGTATCTCGTTCGCCTCGCACAGTCTCGGCGCTCGTGTTGTATTGCAAACCGTTTCCAAAATGAGCCTGCCGGTCCGAAGAACCACCCTCATGGCTGGAGCCATCGACGATAATTGCCTCAACACAGAATATAAGTCGGCAGCCGCTAGCATTGGCAAGATCTCTGTGCTCGCGTCGAAGAAGGACGAGGTACTCTCCGCCTTATTTCCACTGGGGAATCTCATCGGAGGAATCATCGCCGAGGGGCACCCGTGGTGGCACGCGGCACTGGGCCATTGTGGTCCGTCGAAACCCAGGCCTGCGAACTGCCAACTTCCTTTTGAGATACCTGCGAACTGGAACTTTGGTCATCACAACTACCTGCAGATTGATCCCCCTCCGAAGCCTTCGATTCCCTTGCCGGCTGACATTCCGCCGGACGGAACTCCGGAACCGGCCACAGGAGTTGGCGGCTGGCAGGAAGCATGGTCTGCTGCATTCTGTTCTACGCGCTTTCAATAATTGCGTTGCCGTTTGCCTGCCATAGTGGGAGACAAGTGACCCGAACAAAAAATCCGGATTACTTTTTTCCGAGAGGGCGGGAAGCCGTGATGCCTTTACCTTCGGTCACCGTCACGATCTGGCCTGCGGGCGCATTCACGAGGCGGTCGATCTGGCCGCTGGGCCAGCGGATTTCGAGGGTGTCGGCTTTTTCGTTGTGGGCGAGGCCGAAAGTCAAAACGAGTTCGCTGGCGGAGAGGTAGCTGGAGCCGCTGCGGAGCATTTGAGTTTGCGTTTCGCCACCGGCGGTTAGGCGGACGGTTGCGCCGATGCCGTCGCGATTGGACTTTGTGCCGATCAGCTTGATGCGCAAACTTTTGTTCGATGCGGCAGCGCCCTGCGCTTCGTTGCGGAATAAATAGACCGGGCCACCGTTGGTGGAGAGCAGCAGGCCGAGGCGGCCGTCGTTATCGAAATCGGCGTAGGCGGCGCCGCGACCGACTCGGGGAGCGGCGAACGCTTGTCCGAGGGATTTTGTGACTTCTTCGAACTTTCCTTTACCCACATTGCGGAACAGATGCGGCGGCATGGCGTACTTCACATTCGCCTGGACGCGCTGGATATCGGCATCGATGTGGCCGTTGGCCACCAAGACGTCGGGCCAGCCATCGAGATCGTAATCAAAGAAAAAGCAGCCGAATCCGAGCGTCAGTAGGGAATTGCGGCCGATTTCCGAGCGCGGCGCCTCGTCGACGAAAAGCCCTTTTCCTTCGTTGTGATAGAGCGAGAGCATCTGGTTCGCGAAATTCGTGATCAAGAGGCTGGGGAAACCGGAATGATCGTAATCCGCCGCATCCACTCCCATGCCCGCGCGGGCCACGCCGTCTTCGCTGAAGGCGATTCCCGCGACGACGGCTTTTTCAGTGAAGGTACCGTTGCCGTTGTTGCGATACAGCTTGTTCGGCTGGGTGTCATTTGAGAACAAAAGATCGGGCCAGCCGTCATTGTCGAAATCGAGAACGGCGACACCAAGCGTTTTCGACGTTGGTTCGCCGAGGCCAGCTTTTTGCGTTACGTCTTCAAACGTGCCATTGCCGCGGTTATGCCAGAGGCGAACGGAAGTGCCTTTGTAGGATTCCGGTGTGCAATAGGATTTGCTTTTGCCGTCGAGCGTGCAATAGAGATCTGTCTCCGGAGTCCATTGCACATAATTGCCGACAACGAGGTCGAGGTTTCCATCCTTGTCAAAATCGACCCACGCGGCGCTGGAGCTGAATTCTTTCGGACCTTGCAGGCCGGCTTTTTGCGTGACGTCTGTGAAAGTGCCGTTGCCATTGTTGTGAAAAAGGTGGCTCTGGCCGTACGCGGTGACGAAGAGATCGTCGTAGCCATCGTTGTCGTAGTCGCCGACGGCCACGCCCATCCCAAACATTTCGACGTCCAGTCCCGCCTTGTGCGTCACGTCGGTGAACGTGCCGTCATGATTGTTATGGTAGAGCTTGGGAGTCGAATGCTTCTGAATGTGTCCCGGCCAGTCCATGCCGTTCACAAGGAAAATATCGGGCCAGCCGTCGTTGTCGTAATCGATGAAAGCCACGCCCGGTCCCATGGTTTCCGGCAGGAATTTCTTTCCGAAGGCGGCATTGTTATGAGTGAAGTGAATTCCGGCCGTTTGCGTGACATCGCGAAAAGTCACCGATCCGGCATCGGGCGACGCCGGAATCGCAATGGCGGCTCTTTGATAGACGAAAATACCAGCGGAGATACAAAAAAGAACGGCTAGAAAAGAACGCTTCACTCGGGCCTCGCGATAGGGTCTCGCCCGACGCCAAGTGCGTCAGCGACCTTGTTGATATAGTTGAACCATGCCGCTATCAGCGTGATCTGAAGAATTCCCTTGTCATCGAAACCCAAGGCGCGCAGTTTGACGTGATCTTCAGGCGAACACTGCGTGGCGTCCTTCGTCAGTTTCACGACGTAATCCAGCATCACGCGATCCTGTTCGCTGATCGGAGCGGTGCGATAGTCTTTACGAAGCGCGTCCACCATTTTTTCATCCAACGTGACCCTACGCAGAAACTCTGCGTGTGACTCGATTCAATAATGGCACCGGTTGGTGACTGAAACGATCGTCGCAATCATTTCGTGCTGGCTGCGCTTCAATGGCAGATCGGGAGACAGCATCGCGCCGAACGCCGAAAAAGAATGAAACAATGCGTCTGGAATCAGCGAGTGCGACGCCGTGATGCTGTTCTCTTCGCCGCGGTCCACTGCCGGAGCGGGTGTGCGGTATTCCTGCGGATAGAGTTTGCGCTCCGCCTCGATCGCGCGTTTTACGAACTCGTCCTCGTCCATGCGAAGAGTTTTTATCCAAGTCATCGGGCCCCTCGTTCAACTGGAAATTGTCGCCGGAGAATTATTTTCCACCGCCGGGCTTAACGGTATCTTTCGCCGCAGTCTTTACAGCAACCTTGGGCAGCGGCGATTTTTTCTGTGGAGCTGGAGCCAGCGCGACGCTGACGTGTT
>Ga0209698_10007095_pt1 | contig 11804 bp, 7 predicted proteins | sample LitLauG_LLR_2012_FD_187203 | JGI IMG/M metagenome (GOLD analysis project Ga0209698, IMG submission 187203) | Freshwater sediment microbial communities from Pennsylvania, USA - Little Laurel Run_MetaG_LLR_2012 (SPAdes) (version 2) | ecosystem: Environmental > Aquatic > Freshwater > Creek >... | reverse complement strand
ATCCGCGCGATCTTACGCGGGTGCCGGGCGGTTCTTCTGGAGGATCGGCGGCAGCGGTGGCCGCGGACATGGCAGTGGCGGCGCTGGGCTCGGACACTGGCGGCTCGATTCGCCAGCCCGCCTCGTTCTGCGGCGTGGTTGGGATGGTGCCAACCTACGGGCGCGTTTCGCGCTACGGTTTGATCGCGTTTGCGTCTTCGCTCGACCACATCGGGCCGCTCACGAAAACAGTGAAGGACGCGGCTATCGTGCTACGGACTATTGCCGGTCGTGATCCCATGGATTCGACTTCCGCCGACGTCCCGGTTACGGATTATGTCGCTGAACTCGAGAAGCCGGTACGCGGGCTCAAGCTGGGCGTGGCCAAGGAGTATCTGGGAGAAGGTCTGGACAAGGAAGTTCGCAGCGCGATCGAAGCGGCAATTCAGAAGCTGGCTAAGCAAGGCTGCGAGATCGTGGAAATTTCACTGCCGCATACTAAGTATGCGATTCCGGCTTACTACATTGTGGCCACAGCCGAAGCTTCGTCGAACCTGGCCCGCTTTGACGGCGTGCGCTATGGATATCGCGCCAAGGATGCGCGCACGCTCTCCGAGATGTACCGCCGCAGTCGCGATCAGGGTTTTGGCGCGGAGGTAAAACGCCGCATCATGCTGGGTACGTACGCCCTGAGCGCGGGCTACTACGATGCCTATTATCTGAAGGCGCAAAGAGTGCGCACCTTGCTGACCCGGGATTTTGAAGAGGCGTTCAAGAAGGTCGATGCCATTGTGGCGCCGGTCAGTCCCACGGCGGCGTTCAAGCTGGGCGAAAAAGTGGATGACCCGCTGGCCATGTATCTGGCGGACATCTACACCGTAACGGCAGACCTGGCAGGAATCCCGGGAATTTCCGTGCCGTGCGGTGAGACCAGGGAAAAGCTGCCCATCGGGTTGCAGATCTTGGGCCGGCATTTTGATGAGAGCACGATCCTGCGAGTGGCGCAGGCGAGCGAGAAGGCAGCGTGACTCTGTGGACGGGCGAGTGCCCGTCGCCACACTGAAATAACTTCGACGGTTTCCAGAAAAGGATCGCCATCGGCTTCGGCCGGTGGCGATTTTGTTTTTGCTGGCCACGACGACGCCGAGCGTTGCCCCTGGGAAAAGTATTTGCAGGTCTTGATCTCCAGAGTGGAGGGTCGTGGACGGTTACGCTGAGCCACGAACTGCTGGAAATGCTGGCTGATCCGTGGATCCACTGGTGTGCGCAGGGGGCGGACGGAAAAATCTATGCCCTGGAAGTCTTCGACGCGGTCCAAGCGGACGAACTGGGGTACGAGATCGATGGAATCCTGGTTTCGGATTTCATCACTCCCTCCTGGTTTGAGCCCACGCAAGCCGACCGAGAAGATTTCAAACAGCGAATCACGAAACCGCTAGAACTTGCTTCGGGAGGATACATCTCGGTGCTCGGTGCAGGCGGCCAGTGGACGCAGATCGCGGCGCAGAGCGAGCCCTTAGCCGCGATTCCGTTGGGAAGCCGGAGGCAGCGGCGCAACATGGGAAAGGCGGAGTGGAGGAAGAGTCGGCAGCGATCTTAGCTACTTCCTGCGCCAGCGCACCCCATCCTTGGTGATTTCGACGAGAAGTCCGGCGGAGGTGAGTTCGGCGCGGATTGCGTCCGAAGCCTGAAAATTACGCGACCGGCGAGCGGCTTCCATCTCGGCGATCTTGCCTTCGATCTGGGCATCAGACAGACTTTGCGTTCCGACAGCCTCGAGCAATTCCTGGCTGACATCTTTCTCGCGCCCCTCGGTCTTCGCCCATTCCAGAACAGCTTTCATCTTGGGAGCATCATCATCGCGCAAAACTGCAAAGATCTCATCAAATTTGTCGAGCGCCGCCAGCAGAGCCGCAACATCATCTTTCCTCATCTGTCCACTGTCGATCGCGACGTTGGCTTTTCGCACCATGTCAAAGATGGCCGCCTGGGCCTGGGCCGTGTTCAGATCGTCTTCAAGGGCGGAGGTCATGCGCGCTACCGTTTCAGCGGCCAGGGTGGAATCGGTGGCGCCGGTAGGGAATTGGCCACTTTTCAACCGTAGTTGAAAGTTCCGCAACTTGTCCACGTTACTGGCCATCTGCTTCAGTCCGTCGAAAGTAAAGTTGAGCTGGTGACGATAGGGCACGGAAGCCAATAGCAGCCGGATCGAAGAAGGCTTGTATCCTTTGAGGGCCAAGTCGCGCAAAGTGAAGAAATTGCCTGCGCTTTTCGACATCTTCTCGCCTTCGACCAGCAGAAAGCGGGCGTGAAACCAGAAGTGTACGAAAGGTTTCCCGGTAAGCGCCTCGGATTGCGCGATTTCATTTTCATGATGCGGGAAAATGAGATCCTCGCCGCCGGCGTGCAGGTCAAAAGTCTCCCCCAGTTCCTCCATGGACATGGCAGAGCATTCAATGTGCCAGCCCGGCCGTCCTCTTCCGATCGGACTTTCCCAGAACGCCTCCCCAGGTTTAGGCGCCTTCCACAGGGCGAAATCGCGGGCATTGTCTTTTTCGTACTCGTCTACCTCCACCCTTGCGCCGTCTTCCATTCCTGCGAAATCCTTCTTCGAAAGCTTGCCATAGCCGGGAAACCTGGCGATGCGAAAGTAATACGAGCCGTCGTCGGTGCGATAGGCGAAGCCTTTTTTTTCGAGTTCCGCAACGAAGCGCGCCATCTCCTCAATGTGCTGGGTGGCGCGGACAAGAACGGGCGGCTCGATATTCAAGGTGGAACTATCTTCCAGAAAGGCCTTCTCGTACTTGGCGGTGTAATCCTTGACGCTCAACCCTTGCTGAGCCGAGTTGCGGATGATTTTGTCGTCCACATCGGTAATGTTCATTACGTGGCGCACGCTGAAACCGCTCTGACGAAAGAAACGGCGCAGAATGTCGACTGCGACAAAGGTCCGGAAGTTGCCGATGTGACCGTAGTCGTACACCGTGGGCCCGCAGGCATACATCCGCACTTCGTTGTCTTGCAGCGGGTGGAATTCTTCTATCTTGCCGGAAAGCGTGTTGTACAGGCGCAGCGCCATAAGGTGAAGAAGTGCGGGGACAGGATCGTTAATTCTAGGGGGACACCAGAAACAGGGTCAAATCGAGCCTCTCGCCGATTTGGAAGCGTCCGTGGAAACATGGCTGGTGGCGTGCAGGCGCTGACCCACAAGAAACACATAGTGCAGTGCCGAGACCACGGTGAAAGCGACAGTGGCATGGAGAAACGTGGTCTGCGTGAGCCAGACCCAGCGGTCATGCTTGATCTGAAACAGCATCACGAAAAAAATCGCAGCCACCTGGGCGAAGGTGTTGGCCTTGCCGAAGATGCTGGGACGGAAATCACGCAGGCCGGCGATGGCGTAGAGTACGGCGCTGGCGAAAAGGATCGAGATATCGCGGCTGAAAACCAGTACGGTGTACTTCCACGCAATCTTGTGCGAGATAGCGAGCACCATGAACATGGTGCTGAGCAGAAGCTTGTCGGCGATGGGATCAAGATACTGGCCGAGCACCGTCTGCTGTTTGAGCGTCCGAGCCAGCAGCCCATCGAGACCGTCACTCAAGCCCGCCAGAACAAACAAAATGAGCGCCCATCGGTAGTGGCCGGCAACCAGGTTGATCACGATAAACGGAACGAACATCATGCGCAGCAGGGTCAGCTGGTTGGGCGCGGTGAGCAGTTGGGAAAGCCTCATCTTCGGAGATCCGCCCGGGTGGAGATTTGCCGCAGGTGACGGGTGAGAACTGAAGCCGGGTCTAGTCCTGTCTTTGCCGTGAAACGCTGAGAGAGGGAAGGAATGTTGCCATCCGATGAGTCAAGCTCCACACGCTCAATGCGATGCATCGGAAAGAAGACTACACCGAAAGAGGGGGGATCGCCCGCTTTTATCATGGAGACCAGGTCTTCGAACGAGCCCAGTTCGATGCCGGAAAGACTGAGCCCTTGAACGGTGAGGGCAAGAATCGCGCCCCAGAACTTCTCCCGAGGATTACCCAACGTCAAAAGCACAATGGCGCCGGGTTGAAACGGGTCTCCGGCGTTGAAGATCGGGTCGTCGCCAGATCGAGTAGGCTGCACACAAGATTGTCGCCGCCCGCGGGTCAATTTTGCAACTGTGTGCGGTTAGCATGGTCGAGCCGGCGGTCGATCACTTCCTTTTGACCTTTTGATGGACAACCCGTAATGTGATCACTCTTGTATGAATTCGAAATACAAACTAAGGGGAACTTTCATAATGGGTCGTGTTCGGCTCAGACCGCGAAGCCATGATTTCCAGTGCTTTGCGTTCACGCTTGCCGTTCTATTTCTTGTTAGCGGGCCGCTTTCCTCTCGCGTCTTGGCGTTCGACGGGAATGCGCCCGATCATTTGCAATGCGAAGCCATGCGGGAACCGTTGGGGATCGACATTGCCCATCCCCGGCTTTCGTGGCAGCTCGAGGATTCGCGGCGCGGCGCCCGGCAAGCGGCGTACGAGATTCGGGTGGCTAGCTCACCGGACGGGTTGGCGCAGGATCGAGCAGATGTCTGGGACAGCGGTCGCGTTAAATCCGATCAGTCAGTCAATGTTGGGTACGGCGGTCCCGCTGTCGAGTCTCGGCGGCGCTACTATTGGCAGGTGCGGGTTTGGGATCCGCAGGGACAAGCTTCGTCCTACAGCCAGGCCAGCTGGTGGGAGATGGGACTGCTTTCTCCTCAAGACTGGAAAGCTAAATGGATCACCCGGGACATGCCGCTCGAGCGGGGAGACTATGAAGCGGCTCCGAAGTGGATCTGGGCGGCGGGTGACAGCGCACTGACCAATGCCACGCCCGGCAAACACGATTTTCGCTTCAGCTTCAAGCTTGCGCAACAACCCAAAGAGGCCGTGCTCTTCATTACCGCCAAGGACAATGTCGCGGCCTGGGTCAACGGCAAGCAAGTGGCGGTCGAGTCGCCGATGGGTAACTTCGGCCGGGCCCGAGACCCGTGGGGTTCTTTTCGAGTCATACCGGTGGGCAAGCTTCTGAACGCCGGCGCCAATTCCGTGGCGGCTGAGGCCGTGGTTCAGCAGGATCGCAACCGGCCTGCACAAGCGGGTTTCATGGCACTGCTCCGAGTCGAGATGCCAGACAGGAAAATCGAACGCTTCGTTTCCGGACCCGATTGGAGGACGGGGTCAGAGCAAATGGGCAACGGCTGGGCTGCGCGCACTTTTGACGATTCATCGTGGCCGGCCGCGGCCGTGGTGGCGGAGATCGTCCAGGCGCCGTTGGGCACTCCCTGGCCCGCCCAGCCAGTCGATCTGCTGCGACGGAATTTCAGCGTGGCCAAGGCGGTGCGGAGCGCCCGAATCTATTCGACTGCGTTGGGAACTTATCAGTTGTACTTGAACGGCCAACGCGTAGGAAACGATGTTCTTGCTCCGGGATGGACCGATTATCGCAAGCGAGTTGTTTACCAGGTCTATGACGTCACGTCGCAAGTGCGACAGGGCGGAAATGCCATCGGCGCGATTTTAGGGGGAGGCTGGTATGCCGACGGTCTGGGCTGGTTGCAAACGCGATACAACTTTGGACCGCCGCCGGTCCGGCTGCTGGTGCAACTCGAGGTCGAATATGCCGACGGCTCGCGTGATTCCGTTCTAAGCGATGAATCGTGGAAAGCGAAACAATCTCCCATCCTCGAGTCAGAAATCTACAACGGCGAAAACTATGATGCCCGGCTGGAACAGAGCGGTTGGGAAGAGCCATCGTTCTCCGATTCTCGCTGGGGAGCGGTGGCGGTAGCATCGCAGCCCCAAGCTGCGGTGGTCGCGCAGAATTTTCAGCCCATCCGGGTCAACGAGATACTCAAGCCCAAGACAGTGACCAATCCGACGCCGGGAGTCTACATTTTCGATCTTGGCCAGAACATGGTCGGCTGGGCGCGGTTGCATGTTTCTGGCAAGGCAGGAACCAAGGTACAGATCCGGTTCGGAGAAGTCCTCAAGCCGAACGGCGAGCTCTACACCGAGAACTTGCGCACGGCCGAGGCCACGGATACATATATTCTGCGCGGAAATGGAACTGAGTCGTTCGAACCCCACTTCACGTTCCACGGCTTTCGCTATGTCGAACTTACCGGCTACCCGGGAACGCCCTCGCGTGATGCGGTTGAGGGGGTGGCGTTCTATACTGCCGCGCCCTTCACGATTCAGTTCAGTACGGGAAACCGGATGGTGAACCAGTTGTCGAGCAACATTCTCTGGGGGCAGCGCGGAAATTTTCTGAGCGTACCTACCGATTGCCCTCAGCGCGACGAGCGTCTGGGTTGGATGGGCGATGCCGAGGTCTTCTGGCGAACGGCGTCATTCAATGCGAACCTTGCTGCCTTCTCCCGTAAATTCACCACCGATATTCGCGACGCGCAAAGTCCGACGGGCGCGTTCACCGACGTTTCACCGCGAGTTGGCCCCACCGGGGAGAGCGTTGCGGGCTGGGCCGACGCCGGCGTAATCATTCCATGGTCCGCCTACCTGCAATTTCGCGACTCCCGCATTCTGGAGGACAACTGGGTGGCGATGGAGAGGTGGATGGAGCACATCGCAGGGGCGAATCCAAACTATCTCTGGTTGAAAGAGCGGGGAAACGATTATGGCGATTGGCTGGCGATCGGCAGTACGACTTCGAAGGATCTGATTGCCACGGCGTATTGGGCCTACGATGCCGCGCTGATGATGCGCATCGCGCAAGCGCTCGGACGACCCGAGGATGAGCAGAAGTATCGAGAAGTTTTCGAAAAAGTCCGGACGGCATTCAACCAGGAGTATTTGAAGCCGGACGGCACAGTCGGAACCGGAAGCCAAACCAGTTACGTGCTGGCACTGCACATGAACCTTTTGTCCCCCAAGGATCGGGTCATCGCGGTGGAGAAGCTCGTGGAAGACATCAGGGCCCACGACTGGCATCTGACCACCGGTTTCCTGGGTACTCCCTACCTGATGATTGAGCTGAGCAACAGCGGCCACAGCGACGTGGCTTACCGGCTGCTGCTCCAGAACACTTATCCCTCTTGGGGATACATGATCGACCACGGCGCGACCACGATGTGGGAGCGATGGAATGGCGACCAGATGATGGGCGATCCGTCCATGAATTCCTACAATCACTATGCTTACGGGGCGGTCGCGGAATGGTTGTACCGCTACGCCGTCGGAATCGACGAGTCGGCAGAAGACCCAGGATTTCATCGCATTATTCTGCATCCGCAATTCGATGCCACGCTCGGAGAGGCCAGGGCGACATACGATTCGCCGTACGGACCGATCACGTCGAACTGGAAAGTTGACGGCACGTCGATCAAATGGGATGTCGTAATTCCATCGAACACGAGCGGCCTGATCTACTTGCCGGGAGGTGTGGCGACCAGGATTCTGGAAGGTGGCAAGGACATTCGGCGGAGCGCAGGAGTCTCGTTCGTTCTCAGAGACAGCCACAACACAATCTATGAAGCCGGTGCGGGATCCTATACATTTACAGTTGAAGAGTAAGTTGGTTCTCACTTCATTTGGAAGGCTGACATGGACAGAAGAGCTTTGGTGCAGTCTTTGCCTACTATTGCGCTGATTCCGGCGGCAGTCTGGGCGGGCGCGCAACCAGAGCAAACCCGAGCTGCAGGATCGACGACAACGGTCTATGAACTTCGCGTTTACCATGCCAACGAAGGCAAGCTCGACGATCTGCTGAGACGTTTTCGGCTCTCGCCCATCCCAGGCGTGAGGCTGCGACCAGCAACTGGAAGGCGTTTGGCGACGATTCGGAGTGGCAGAAAGTGCGCGACCCGTCCGAGGTGAATGGAAAGTTGGTGGACAAAGTCGACTCCACCTTTATGGCGCTGACAGATTTCTCCCCCGCTCAGTGAACCGTCCTCTTCGACCGAGGCACAACTCTCTGGCTTTCGGTAATATTCATAGCTGGTGATTACCATTGCCAGGAGGATTCATTGATCCAAGCGTCTTATTTGCTCGACCGCCTTTCTGTTCGTTTCACTATTCGCCTCATCATTCGTTTCATCGGCTTTTGCACAGGTTGAAACCTGGAAGATTGATCCCGCGCACTCAGCGGCCCAGTTTGCCGTCCGTCATTTGGGGATTTCTACGGTTCGGGGTGAGTTCAAGAAAGTCAGCGGCAGTGCCAGTTACGACCCGGTCGATTCCAGCAAGACTTTGCTTGAAGCCACGATCGACGCAACCACGGTCGATACGCGCGTGGGCATGCGATACAACGACCTGCGCAGCCCAAATTTCCTGGACGTCCAGAAGTATCCCACTATTACTTTCAAGTCCAAGCGAGCCGAGTCAGCTGGTCCGGGCAAGCTGAAGATCACCGGTGACCTGACGATTCATGGTGTAACCAAGGAAGTGGTGCTCGACGTCGATGGTCCTACCGCTGCGGTGAAAGACCCGAGAGGGAACTTCCACATGGGCGCTTCCGCCACTACGACAATCAGCCGGAAAGATTTCGGAGTGAACGGAGCCCCCGCCGTGGCTGGGGACGAAATATCCATTACCATCGACGCGGAGTTGATCAAGACTTCGCCTGCGCCACAGTAGGTTGCGGGGCAACACCGGCATCCCGCGATCAGGCATAGGTCGTCACTGAAACTGCATTGCGATCCTTGCGCTCGGCCGTGATTCGCTCCAGGTATCCGCCTTCTCGGAAGGCCTGCATGGGGTCTTCCGGCAGACCGTGACTGCGCCGCCATTCGCGCAGGACTGGCCGCACGTCATACCAGAATGCGCCGCGCAGAGTTTCCTCGGCTTCGACCAGCGAGCAGCTCTGTTGTAACGGTGCCAGGCGAGCGTGATCCACGATTGCTGCCTTGGCGTAAAGTTCCTGCGCGGTGCAGACCGTCTGAATCATGGCTTCCATCTTGCCTTTGAGATTGTGACTCTGGTCGACCATGTAAGCTACGTCGGCCGGAGCGCCGGTTTCCCAAGAATAGTTGTGGATCTCATGGAAGATGCGGAAGATCTGGTATGGGTCGATGGATCCCAGAGTCAGATCGTCGTCGGCATATCTGCGGTCGTTGAAATGGAAACCGCCGATCATTTTATGATGGAGCAGCCAGGCCACGATCTGCTCGATATTCTGGGCTTGGTAATGGTGACCCGTATCTACCAGTACGTACGCCTGGGGACCCGCAGTGCGCGCCAGCAGGAAGGCCATACCCCAGTCGGCTATGTCGGTGTGATAAAAGGCGGGCTCGAAAGGCTTGTACTCGATCAGCAGGCGTTGCTTCGGACTCAGACCCGCATGAGCTTTGTTCAACGCCTCCTCGAACCACCCAATTCTATTGCGAATGCTCTGGGTGCCGGGATAATTCGAGCCGTCTGCGAACCAGGGTGAAATGTCGCGACAGTCCAGAGCATGGGCGATGGCCACACAGTCCAGAATGTGATCGAGGGCCCGCTTGCGGATCGCCGGATCCGGGTTGCCCACTGATCCATACTTGTATTCTTGATCCTGAAAGACGTTCGGATTTATCGAACCAGGTTGCACCCCGTATTTTTCGGCCAAGCGTTTTAACTGGGCAACATCCTTTAACCCCTTAGGCAGGTCCCACTGCACATGCAGCGCCACCGTAGGACATGCGCCAGTAAGGGCGTGCACCTGTCCCGCGTCGCTGAACTTGTCTTCTATTGTGACTGCACCCGCGAGCTGAATGAATTTTCCAAAACGGGTTCCGGTGTTGGCGAAACCCCAGGAGGGTAGCTCGATATTGAAATTGTCAAGCGCACGATGGATCAGTACTTCCAGTTTTTCCGTCATACGAGTGCCTTTCCAGTTGGCCGTTGGACCTCTTTGACTTTGTGACCGGGGGTGGCCTTCCCGGGGGCCTCGATTCCTCGAGCGTCGATTTCCGGGGCATTGCCGGGCTGCGCCGCCAGAATTCTGGCCCACTCCGAAACCGCCTGCGCGGTCACTCCTTTGCCGTCAGTGCAATTCCCTTCGAGGGCGGCAAGCTGGATGGCGAAGTTGCCGACCGTGGCGCTTTCGGTTGATCCAGTCAGGACCTCAAGCCCGGTAGCTCTTGCCGTGAGCCGGTTCAGCACGGTGTTCTTGCTTCCGCCGCCAACGATGTAAAGCCGCTTCAAAGTTTTTCCGGTGATGCGGGTCGCATCTTGTAGAACCGTGGCGTAACGCGCGGCCAGACTGTGAAGAATCAGGTTCGCCGTGCTCGCCGCCGTTGCCGGACCTTGGGGAATTGCGGCTTGGCCCAGGCGATTCAGTTGCGCATTAATCCGTGCAGGCATGTCTCCCGGCTGCATCAGATCGGGGTTGTTCACATCGATCAGGCATTCGGGAGTGCCGAAGTTAGCGCAGGCGTCCACCAGTTGCTCAACTGTCCACGCCTGACCTTGCGATCGCCACTCTTCCATACATTGATTCAGCAGCCACATGCCGTTCACGTTCTTCAGGAAATAAATCTTGCCGCCCAGTCCGCCTTCGTTGCTGAAGTTCGCGCTGCGTGCCGCCTCGCCGACGCATGCGGAATCGAGGACGCAGCCCACCAGCGACCAAGTCCCGGAGCTGATGAAAGCCCAGTCGTTTCCCTGGGCTGGAATTCCGGCGATGGCCGATGCTGTGTCATGACAGGCGGGAGCGATCAACCTGGTGCTGCGCAATGCCGGCAGGGAAGCGAGGTCGCCTTGCAGTCGGCCAACGTCGGTTCCCGGCCGCACCAACGGAGGCGCAGCGCTCAGATCCAGTCCCGCGGCGGCGAAGATCTCAGGACTCCAGGCATGGTCTTGCACGCCAAGAAGCTGGGTGTGGGTGGCATTGGTATATTCGGAGACGCACCTCCCACCCAGCCGATGCAGCAGAAACTCCGGCAGATTTACCCACGGAAAATTCTGTTCATTATCTGAGTCAGCGTACAGCTGGTACAGCGTATTCAGCGGAAGGATCTGAACTCCGGTAAGTTGGTAAAGGCGGTCCGGAGAAATGCGGGAGTGTACCTGGTTCTGCGCCTCCACGATACGGGCGTCGCGATAGCAAAAAGGGTCGGCGACCGGTTCTGCATTCGGCCCCAGGCGTACATAGTCGACGGCCCAACCGTCTACTCCAATCGCGGCGATTCCTTCGGGGGCGAGTTGCGCACAGGCGCGCAGGCCTTCTTCCACGCCCTCACAGATGGCCGCGATATCCCAGCGGAGGCCCTTCCCCGCGTTTTTTGCGGAATTGGCGAAGCGGTGCACGAGATGAACATGCGGTCGGCCTTCGATCCATCGGAGCAGGGAGACGCGACAGCTTTCGGCGCCCAAATCCACGGCGACGAGAACCGGCATCTTCTTCCGGGTCCGATCGTGGGAAACATCATTCATCGCAGGAAAGCCTCGGGCAGTCCGCCATCCACGGGAACGATGTGGCCGGTCGTACAGCGCGATTTCGGTCCCGCCAAAAACAAGATTGCTTCCGCACAATCTTTCGGATCAATGGGACGATGGGTGAGTGTGCGTTGAGCATAAAACTCGGCAAGTAGAGTCCGCAACTGCTCGTCGCTGGTGGTATCTTCGTGGGCAATTCCATATTTCTTCAGTGACGTAATGACGCGGTCGCGAGGAAACATGGTCGATCCCTTGATCACGGTGGCAGGACTGATGCCGTTCACTCGAATCTTCGGCCCCATTGAAATCGCCAGTTCGCGGACCAGATGACTGAGCGCCGCTTTGCTCACGTCGTAGGCCTCGCTGCCACGCTTTGGTACGACGGCGTTGGCCGAACTGGTCAGTACGATAGAGGCGTCAAGATTCTGGTCCTGTA
>Ga0209698_10007094_pt1 | contig 11804 bp, 8 predicted proteins | sample LitLauG_LLR_2012_FD_187203 | JGI IMG/M metagenome (GOLD analysis project Ga0209698, IMG submission 187203) | Freshwater sediment microbial communities from Pennsylvania, USA - Little Laurel Run_MetaG_LLR_2012 (SPAdes) (version 2) | ecosystem: Environmental > Aquatic > Freshwater > Creek >... | reverse complement strand
GATCGCCGGTGGTCACACCTTCGGCAAGACCCACGGCGCGGCCGACCCCGGTCAGTACGTGGGACGCGAGCCCGAGGCCGCCAGCCTCGAGGAACAAGGTTTCGGATGGAAGAACACCTACGGGACCGGTAACGCGAAGGACACCATCTCGAGCGGACTCGAGGGGGCCTGGACGACCACGCCCGCGACCTGGAGCAACAATTACTTCGAGAACCTGTTCGGCTTCGAGTGGGAGCTGACCAAGAGCCCCGCGGGAGCTCAGCAGTGGAAGCCGAAGGACGGCGCGGGGGCGGGCACCGTTCCCGACGCCCACGACCCCTCGGTGACCCACGCCCCCACCATGTTGACCACCGACCTGGCCCTGCGCTTCGACCCGGACTACGAGCCAATCGCGCGCCGCTTCTACGAGAATCCGCAGGAATTCGCGGACGCCTTCGCCAAGGCGTGGTTCAAGTTGACGCACCGTGACATGGGCCCGTACTCGCGTGGTCTGGGCGCACTGGTCCCGGCCGAGCCCCAGATCTGGCAGGACCCGGTCCCGCCCGTCACCCACGAGTTGATTGGCGCGAAGAAGACCGCGGAACTGAAGGAGAAGATCCTCGCCTCGGGCCTCAGCACCGCGCAGTTGGTGACGACCGCGTGGGCCTCGGCGTCCACCTTCCGCGGGACCGACAAGCGCGGCGGCGCCAACGGCGCGCGACTGCGCCTGGCCCCCCAAAAGGACTGGCCGGTCAACAACCCCGCGGAGCTGGCGACCGTGCTGGCGACGCTCGAATCGATCCAACAGGACTTCAACCACTCCCAGAGCGGTGACAAGCGCGTGTCCCTGGCCGACCTGATCGTGTTGGGTGGATGTGCGGCGGTGGAGCAGGCCGCCCGCAAGGCCGGCGTGGACATCGAGGTGCCCTTCGAACCGGGTCGCACCGACGCCACCCTGGAGGAGACCGACGTGGCGTCCTTCGCCGTCCTCGAACCGACCGCCGACGGATTCCGCAACTACCTCGCCGCGGGTCACCACCGATCGGCCGAGGACTTGCTGATCGAGCGCGCCCGACTCCTCACCCTGACCGCACCCGAGATGACGGTGTTGGTGGGTGGGCTGCGCGCGCTGGGCGCCAACGCGGACCAGTCCTCGACGGGGGTCTTGACCGAGCGTCCGGGCACGCTGAGCAATGACGTCTTCGTCAACCTGCTGAGCATGGACACGCAGTGGATCCCGACCTCCGAGGCGGCCGCCACCTTCGAGGGGCGCGACCGCGCCACGGGCGAGGTCAAGTGGACCGCCAGCCGCGTCGACCTGCTGTTCGGCTCGAACTCCCAGCTGCGCGCGATCGCCGAGGTCTACGCCTCCGACGACGCCCACGAGAAGTTCGTGCGCGACTTCGTCGCCGCCTGGGACAAGGTGATGACGCTGGACCGCTTCGACCTGGCCTAACACGCCATGAGCAGTGGTCGCGCCCCGGGCGCGGCGAGGGACCCGTTCTCGTCGCCGCGCCCGGGGCGCGGTCGTTCCCCCGCGGGCCGACGTGGGAGTCTGGACTGGTGACCGACTACGACGTCCTCGCCCCCTTCTACGACGCCCTGAACGGCGAACCCGACGACATCGTCGCGATCATTGTCGACGTTCTCACCCGCCACCACGGCGAGCCCCGCGCGGTCCTCGAACTCGGGTGCGGCACCGGCGCGGTCCTCGCCGGCCTGGGTTCGGGAGTGGCGTGCACCGGCATCGACGTCTCGGCCGCCATGCTCGAGATCGCCGCGCGCCGACTTCCCCACGCGCGTCTGGTGCGTGGCGACATCACCGACTTTCGCCTCGACGAGACCTTCGACGTCGTGCTCTGCGTGCTCGACACCCTCAATCACGTCACCACCGTCGAGGGGTGGCGAGCGGTGGTGACGAACGCCGCCGACCACCTCGACGAGGACGGGCTCTTCCTCGTCGACGTCCACACGCTCGAGGGTCTGCGACAACTCGGTGAGACCGCGCCGTGGGCCCACGACGCCGAGGGTCACACACTGGTCATCGACGTCGACAACGACCCCCCGCTCGCGCGCTGGCACCTGCGCGTCTTCGAACACCTCGGGGGCGACGACTTCCGCCGCCACCACGCGACCATCACCGAACTCGGGGTCGAGCTCGAGCTCGTCCGCGCCGTGCTGAGCGAACGCTTCGAGATCGTCGAGGAGTCCGACCAGGCCGGTCAACGACCCGACGCGGCGTCGACGCGGGCCTTCTTCGCCGCGCGACGTCGCAACGGGGCCTAGTTCGACGGCGCCGTCCGACGAGGCAGGACCCAGTCGGGTCGCGCGAAGTGACAGGTGTAGCCGTGGGGGATGCGCTCGAGATAATCCTGGTGCTCGGGCTCGGCCTCCCAGAAGTCTCCGGCGGGGGCCACCTCGGTGACCACCTTGCCGGGCCACAGGCCCGACGCGTCCACGTCAGCGATGGTGTCGAGCGCGATGCGTCGCTGCTCGTCATCGACGTAGAAGATGGCCGAGCGATAGCTCAACCCGCGGTCGTTGCCTTGGCGGTTGAGCGTCGTCGGGTCGTGGATCTGGAAGAACCACTCCAGCAGGTCACGATACGTCGTGAGGCTCGGATCGAAGACGATCTCGATGGCCTCGGCGTGCGTGCCGTGGTTGCGGTACGTCGCGTTCGCCACGTCGCCGCCGCTGTAGCCGACTCGTGTCGAGATGACGCCGGGACGTCGTCGGATCAAGTCCTGCATCCCCCAGAAGCATCCGCCGGCGAGAATCGCCTTCTCGGTCCCGTCGCTCATCGTGACATCCCTTCGTCGGTAGTGGTCGGTGCACAGAGGTCGCGGTACTGGCCGTACCCCTGGGCCTCGAGTTCGTCGTATGGTACGAATCTAAGGGCCGCGGAGTTGATGCAGTACCGCAGTCCCCCCCGCGACACCGGCCCGTCGGTGAACACGTGTCCCAGGTGCGAGTCCGCACTCGCCGAACGCACCTCGGTCCGCACCATGGCGAAGCTCTCATCACGGTGCTCCACCACGTTCGCCGGCGCCAGGGGCGCGACGAAACTCGGCCAACCGCAGCCGCTGTCGTACTTGGCACTCGAGGCGAACAGCGCTTCGCCCGAGACGACGTCGACGTAGAGGCCGGGTTCGTGGTGATCCCAGAACTCGTTGCGGAAGGCCGGTTCGGTACCCGACTCTTGGGTGACCCGGTACTGCTGGGGGGTGAGGCGCGCGATGGCGGCCGTGCGCTCGTGGTCAATTTTCATCTCTGCTCCTTGTGAAGTGGACGCAGATACTGTCTCGACCCTGGCGCCCCCGTTACAACGGCGAGGGCGTGGTCAGCTCTCCGAGGCGAAGACCTCGAAATCCTCTTGATCCTCGGACTCCTCGTGATGGAGTTCGCCACTCTTCTTCGCGCGCCAGACGTGATAGGCCCAGAAACCCAGTGACGCGACGGCGAAGAGCACGAACGCCGTCATCAGGGGCACCATGCCCACCGAGTGCAACTCTTGTGCGGTGCCGCTACCGGGAGACAACAGGACCGCCACGTAGCCCATCAGCCCGACCACGCTCAAAAAGGCCCACGCCCACCGGTTCCAGCGCGCGACGCCGTGCCCGGGCAGGAACGGTAGGGGGAACATGCCGAAGGCCACGCTGGAAAATCCGGCCAGGAAGGTCATGTTGAGCGCCGGGTCGAGAATGAGCGCCCAGAGGGCGGGGTGGGGGGCGGTCGCGACGCGAAACACCGGAACGGTCAAGAAGAAGGCGGCCGTCGAGATCGCCAGCACCACCAGTGACGAGATGAAGTGGTACCGGCCCTCGGCGGTCAGGCTCGGCGTCGGACGCAGCACGTACACCGCGATGAGCCCGTAGCAGTATCCCGGCGCCAGCCCCAGCGACCGCGACGCGACGACGCAGATGATCGCGATGAAGAGACCCCCCACCAGCACGTGCAGGTGCACCGTCTTCTTCTCGCGCATCCCCACTAGCGCGATCGGTCCCTGCGACACCAGAGTGATGATGCCGATCCCCAGGCACTGGCCCAGGAAGAGCCAGAGCGACGTGCGGTTCAGTCCGAAGCCGGGCGACAAGAACGAGTCGATCAAGGAGGCCGCGGCCACGAAGACCAGGAGCAGTCCCGTGCCCACGCTCAATCGACGCGCCATGGGCTTGGGCTTGGAGTGGTCGATGAACATCCACGGGTAGCGCCGTCGCATGCGACGAGAGACGCGTTCGAAATTGCTGGCGTAGGTGCGGTCCATCCACTCGCTGGGGAACCCGGCGGCGAAGATGCGCCCGAACAGGAGGAAGAGCAGACCGAAGAGGCCCGCCGAGGCCAGGTGCTTCTTCAGCACCGTCGGCGACGGCATGGCCACCGAGAACTCCGAGAGGTGGTTCTTCAAGGCCACCACGGCGAAGTTCACGTTGAGGATCGACGCGCCCGGGGTCGAGCAGGACACCGAGATGGTGTGTTGCCCCACGGTGGCGTTGCCCGGCACCACGACGCTGGGGTCGCTGAGCACGCGACCCACCGGCTCGGACTGGGCCACCAGTCGACCGTCGAAGTAGATGTTGACGGGGCGACACGCCGTCGACAGCGTCGGGTCGCGCACGGTCACGGCGACGCCGGGAGCACCCGAGGTCGGGTAGATCTCCAGCGGCGACGGGATCAACGCCACGTGGACGAGTTGGGACGCGGAACTGCCGTTGTTGGAGACGTTCTGTCCGGTGAACGTCCGCACGTCGGACGTCCCGTTCGAGGTCACCGCGGTCAACGACACCTGGTAGGTGCCGATCTTGGCGTAGCGGTAGTGGATGATCGGCGAGGGGGTCGAAATGATCGTGCCGTCACCGAAGTTCCATCGGTACAGCACGATCTTCGAGTTCGGGGCCCGCGACGCGGAGGCGTCGAACGTCGAGACCCGTCCCGCGGCGCCGAGCTTCTCGACGAAGGACGTAATGGGCGCCTGATCGGGGATGACCGCCACGCCGAACGACGCCGAGCCGACCGGAATCGGCGTCTCAGCGGTCACCGGATTCGTCGTGAGATTAATGGGGGTCACCGTGTTCGACGCGTTCGCGATGTACGCGGTCTTGCCGTCCGGGCTGATGGTGACCCCGTCGGCCTGGGAGAGCGAGCCCACCTGCACGGGCGCCGAGACCGAGGCTGGTGACGTGGCGAGGTCGATGCGCGTCACGGTGTTGTCCGTATTGACGGTGTAGGCCGCCGTTCCCTGAGGGGTGACGGCAATGCCGACCGGCTTGTTCGCCACCAGGATCGGCGTCCGCGCGACAACGGTGCGCCCGGCCAGGTCGAGGGGGACGACTTCGGCGTTGGTGAGGACGTAGGCGGTGTCGCCGACCGGGGACACCGCGATCGCCTCGGGTCGACCGCCGACGTCGATGGTGCTCACGCTGCGCGTGACGACGTCGATGACACTGACCGACGTGGCTTCGGAGTTCGAGACGATGACCTTACTCCCGTCTCGGCTCACCGCGATGCTCCAGGGACCGGCGCCGACGTGAATCGGTAACTCGGGCGCGGCGGGCGTCTTCGTCAAGATGATCGGCGTGACCGTGTTGGAGTTGAAGTTCGACACGTAGGCGAGCGCACCGTTCGGCGAAATCGCAATCGCCGAGGGCGCGCCGCCGACGGTAATGGGGGCCTCGGTGGTGAAGGGCGACGTGGTCAAGTTGAGAGGGGTCACCGTATTACCGAGGGAGTTGGTGACGTAGGCGGTCCGGCCGTCGGGCGCGACCGCGATGCCGAGGGGGCCGTTGAGGCCCGCACCCGTGACGCGCTGTACGACGCCAGTGGTCGGATTGATCGTGTCCACCGAATTGGTGGCCAGATTGGTGACGAGGACCGTTCCCGCGGGCGACAGGGATCCGGGGGCCGCCGCCGAGGCGACCGCGAAGGCACCGGCGCTCAGCGCCACGACGCCGAGCGCGGCGCTCATCCTCACCACCACCGCACCGCGGCGACGTCGCCCACGCCGTCTCGCCACGTTTAACTCGCTCGGAGGGTGGCCACGACCCGTCGGTTGAAGGCGCGTCCTTGCGCCGTCACGTTGGGACCGGGCTGGAAGACGTACGACGTCGGGGTCGTCACCACGTTGACGACCACCCCCGTCGCGTGCAGGGCGGCGAGGTCGGTCTCCAACTGGGTCTGCACCGCGGCCGCGCGATTCTGATCCAGGGTCAGGTTGAAGGCCTGGGTGAAGACGTTATCGGTGTAGCCGGTCAAGTCGACCACGTGATATTTCTTCGACACGACCACCGCCGCGATGCCGGCGATCTGGTCGTCGAGGGCGGTGTTGAGCGACGTCGAACCTTCCGCGAAGGGGACCACGCTCAAGGTGATGGTGCTGGGCGGCGGCGCGATGGGCGCGGGGGCGAAGACGAAGGTGGCCACGTTCGATACCGCCGCCGGGTAATCACCAGCGGCCGAGATAGCGGCGGTCACCCGACACGTGCCGGCTCCGGTGGCCCGCAGGACGTGGGCGGCATCGAGGGTGCATCCCGGTGCGGTACCGCCCACCACCTGATAGCTCACGGTCCCGAAGCCGTAGTAGCCGGTCGCCTGCAAGGTCACCGCGTGGCCGAACGCCACGTGGCCCGAGGCCAGCGAAATGCTCTGGGGAAGGACCAGAGCGCGGGGACGGGGACGGAACTGCATCGTCGCGACGCCCGACGTCGCGCCCTCATAGTACGGCGTCGCCGTGATGGTCGCGGTCACCATGCACGTACCCGGCGACAAGGCTCGCAGACGGTTCAGCGCGTTGATCCGACATCCCTTCGCGGTGCCGCCCAATAATTGGTAACTCACGGTGCCCGTGCCGAGGTATCCCGTGGCCCGCAAGGTCACCACGGCGTTCCAGCGCACCGAGCGCGACGCGAGAAAGATGGACTGAACCGCGGGCGGCAGCGTCGTGGTGGTCGTGGTCGTCGTGGTCGTCGTCGTCGTGGTCGTCGGCACCGGAGCGGGCAACACGGTCAGGGTCAGCGTGGCCACGTACTCACACTCCGACGTCGCCACCGCGTCGCCGCCGCGGAATTGACCGTCGTAGCCACCGTCGTACACGGGACACCCGTTCGCGTCAACGAACGTGGGTACGAGGTCGCCGTCACCGTCGGGATCAGCCGGATGAGCGGTGACCTGAAGGACGCAGGTTCCCGCGCCCAGGTAGGCGAACGTGCTGCCCGCCGGGTCCACGGTGCAGCCGGCGGTATTGGTGCCGGTCACGAGATAGCTGAAGGTGTCGGTGCTCACGCCGTCACTCACCGCGGGCACCACGAAGGTCGTCGGGGCGGTGACGCTGGCGGTGAACACCTCGTTGCCCCCGGTGGCCGGAGCAGCGAACACGATGTCGCGAGCGACGTCTCCGCCGAAGTGATCGGCCGACGATGACGTCACGCCCACCACCGTCAGCGGGGCGAGAATCACGCCGAGAGCCAGTGCCACGCGAACGACCACGGGGCGGACTCGGTGAGAACCGCGTCGTCGTCCGTCATGCATCATTGCTCGCCGTCGGCTCACTGGTACGTACTGCTTCACGACTATCTCTCCGCTGGTCGTGGCGTCGTCGACACCGCAACATCCACCCGACGATGTTCGTAGGTGACGTCAACATATCAACAAATTTTGGTCAATTGTCCATCAACTCCCCTCGAGAAAGGTTCTGATGAGGGGCTGGAAATCAAAACTGAGAAGATTCTCAGAGCCATCGACGGTCGTGTCAACTTTGCGTCCAGCGCGACGAACTCGCCGACGTGTGGGGAAATTGACACCGTAGGTGAGCACGAGTTCGAACTTCATCACCAGCACCCCTGATTGAACACGGATTTAGGGGACGCGACCACACGAGATATTGAATGTCACTCGTGAAATTCCCTTCGCGGAATTTCGTGCGATCGCGCCGTCGACGCGTCGGGATAGGTGAGAAGCGCTGTTCCGTCACGGTCACGGCGACCCTCGATGAATTCTGCGTGAACACGTCCTCGTCGTCAATCGACGGCTCCGCGTCGTCGGGGCGACATCGACCTTTACCTGGCGAACCCTGCGCAGTACACTCTCGCGCATTCGCCGTTCATCACGAACCCGAGAACTGGAGGATTGTCGCATGCGTCGATTCCGACTCACCGTCCTGAGCGCCAGTGGCGCACTCGTGCTCGCGTCCTTCGCGGCCGTGGGCACTCCCGCCACCGTCGCGGCGAGCGTCGTCGCGATCTCGCCCATGGTGCACGCCCTTCGAACGGGTCTCACCAGTGCACCCACTGAAGCCGACTGCCTGGCGCTGCTCGCCATACCGTGCTACAACCCCCCGCAATTCCAGACCGCCTACAACGAGGGTCCTCTCTTCGCCCACGGCATCAACGGTGCGGGCACCACAATCGTCATCGTCGACGCCTTTGGCTCGCCCACGATCGCCGCGGACCTGGCGACCTTCGACGCGCAGTTCGCGCTCCCGGCACCGCCCTCGCTGCAGATCATCGCCCCGGCGGGGGCCATCCCCGCCTGGGACCCGACCAACGCGAACGGTGACGTGGGGTGGGCGGGGGAGACCACCCTCGACGTCGAGTGGGCCCACGCGATGGCGCCGGGGGCCAACATCCTGCTAGTGGAGACGCCCGTCGACGAGACCGAGGGAGCCGCGGGCTTTCCCCAGATTGTCCAGGCCGAGAACTACGTGGTGCGCCACCACCTGGGTGACGTCATCAGCCAGAGCTTCGGCGCCACGGAGCAGTCCTTCGCCAGTGCCTCCACCCTCTTGAGTCTGCGCAGTGCCTTCACCAACGCGGCGAGCCACGGCGTCACCGTCCTGGCGGCCAGCGGTGACAACGGGGCCGCGAACTACCTCGATCCCGCCGCCACCACCTTGTCGACCACCGCGACCGTCGGGTGGCCGGCCAGCGACCCCCTCGTCACCGCCGTGGGTGGCACGCAGTTGTCCCTGGACGCGGCGGGCAATCGCCTCAGCCCCGACGTGGTGTGGAACGACACCTACAGCGCCACGGTGCAACCCGCGTTCTTCGGTAACGCCGGTCCCAACCCACTGGCGACCGGCGGAGGACTGTCGTCGATCTTCCACCGCCCCGAGTACCAGGAATCGGTCTCGTCGGTCGTCGGGTCCGCGCGCGGCATCCCCGACGTGTCGATGAGTGCGGCGTGTTCGGGACTCGTCCTCACCTACGAGTCCTACCCCAACGACCCGGCCAATAGTGGCTGGCAACTCGTGTGCGGCACCTCCGAGGCGACCCCGCTCTTCGCCGGGATCGTCGCCCTGGCCGACCAGGTGGCGCACCACTCGCTCGGTCTGATCAACCCGGCCCTCTACGAGCTCGCGGCGCACCACGCCCCCGGACTCGTCGACGTCACCAGTGGCAACAACACCGTGGGCTTCTCGCAGAACGCGACCAACTACACGGTCACCGGGTACAGCGCCGGTCCGGGCTACGACCTCGCCTCGGGGGTGGGCACCATCAACGCCGCGCTCTTCGTCCCCGAGCTAGCGCGCGCCGCCGGTGAACCTGGTCGATCGGGCTCGAACTAACGACGCGCCGCGTCCGCGGCGTCCACGAGGTCGCGCAGGATACGCCGCAGTTCGACCGTGGTCTTATCGGCCCGCACGTGCACTTCGTCGGTGATGTCCAGGGGCAGCGCCAGGTCGTGAAAGCGCGATTGCAGCGCCAGGTCCTCGTTGACGACCGCGACCTCGAAGTCGATGGCCTCGCGCAGACGCTCGGGCGAACCTCCGAGGTCGTCTCGCCAGAGGGACGAGTAGATCGTCACCGTCTCGTCGTCCACCGGCACGAGGAAGAACCCAATGACGTTGGTGCCGCCCGCGTCGAGGAACTCGAGGGCCAGCTCCAGATGGTACGGGGCGACGTAACGATACGTGAGTCGGCGACGCTGGATGAGCGGGCGCACGCCCTGGGCGACACCGGGGTCCTCGCGATTGGCGAAGTCGTGCTCGTAGCGGGCCTCAAAGCGGTATCCGTCGCGCTCGACGTGATACTCCCCCACCCGCGTCGCCTCGCCCGCCCCGAAGGTGCCGGTGTGCACGAACGCGAAGTGAGCCATGTCGAGGAAGTTGTCGGCGAGCAGTCCCGCACCGGCTCGCGTGGTGATCGGCTCGAGATCGCCCCGCACGAACCGCTCGTCGGCGTCGGCCGCCAGCGAGGGCAGTGGCGTCAGTGGCTCGTCGGGGGCCACGAACACCATGCCGTGTGACTCGGCCACCGCGAAGGGACCACTGAGCATCGCGCGCGGCGGCAGAGTGGCGTCGGGGCCCAACGACGGAATCTCGACGCAACGCCCCTCGGCGTCGAAGACCCAGCCGTGATAAGCGCAGCGCAATGTCTCTCCCTCGCAGGTACCAAGCGAGAGCGGCGCGAACCGGTGCGGACAGCGATCGATGAACACCCGCAGCGTCTCGTCGGGTGACCGGTAGACCACGTAGCGCTCGTTCATCAGAGGAAACGAGCGTGGCTGTTGCGTCACTTCCGAAGATCGACACAGCGGGTGCCACGCCCGGCGCAGAGCCACGTCAACGTTACGCAAGCGACGAGTCATCGAAGAAGCGTATCGCCGCAACCGAGTGACTCGGCGAGGCGCGGCCGAGGTCGCTCAATCGTTCTCGACGGTGAACTCCCAGGTGATGACCGGACGTCCGTCCGGAGCCCAGAGGATCGATCCCGAGCCAATCGCCATGAATTGACGAATGCGCACCGCGGCGCTCCCCGACGCGGGCACCGTCAGCGTGGTCGCGCCCCCGACGAAGCTGCGGGGACGATAGAGCACCCCATTACCGTCGAGCAGTGCGAAGTCGCGGGCGCGCAGCACCACGGTGCCGGTCGTGCGCGACACGTCGATCGTGATGGTGGCGGTCGTCGCCGGGGGCGGCGGGGCGACGAAGGGGGGCGTCCGGGGACCCACCATCACGGCCGTCGTGGTTCCCGTAGGGAGAGTCACCTTGACGGTGTCCCCCTCGATGCCCAGTTGCGGGTGGCTGGCCGACGCGATCACCACCTGGTGGGTCGCCAGCGTCGTGCGGGGCAGCCAACTCGGGAGCCCGCCGTAGGTGTAGTGCGGCGCCGCGCTCGGCGCGGACATCACGTGATACACGCCCGCGCCGATCATCGCGAGGGCGAGGGCCGTCACCACGACGGCGAAACGGAGGCCGGGCCGAGCCCGACCTCCGTTCGCATTCGCCAGGGGCGCGTACTTCTCGTGCGCCGTAACGCTCACCGCGTTATCTACCTTCGTTGGTGCGGTAGTTGTTGAACACGTCGCTGCCGAAGGCCTTGAGGCCCGGCTGAGCGGCGAATCCGATGTGACCTTCACCGTCGAGACCGGGCGACGCCGAGGCGACGTGGAAGATGTTCTCCATCGACCGCAGCCAGCTGTAGTGGTTGTAGAAGGTGGCGTCGGTCGAACCCGGCTTGATGAACTTCGAGATCAACACCGCGCCCACGTCGCCACCGCCGTTGGTGGCGCTGGTGAGGTTGAACAACGGGTCGGTGGCCATCGTCTCACCGGCGAGGGTGATGCTGGTCACCGGACCCGTGGGTGCGGTGGGCACCCCGTTGACGAAGAGCTGGAACGTGCTGTGGACCGCGCAGGCGCTCGTGCAACCCGCACCGTTGGGCAGGGTCGCGACGTCGGGGGTGTTGTAGACGGTACCGACCGTGGCGCCCGCCGGGATGTTGGTGCCCGTGACGGCGCGTCCGGTGTCGAGCACCGTGATCGCCGGGTCCGTGATGTAGGACGATCCCGTCCCGCCGACGACCGTGTCCGTGCGCGGACCCGGGGTCTGGTGG
>Ga0209698_10007093_pt1 | contig 11806 bp, 15 predicted proteins | sample LitLauG_LLR_2012_FD_187203 | JGI IMG/M metagenome (GOLD analysis project Ga0209698, IMG submission 187203) | Freshwater sediment microbial communities from Pennsylvania, USA - Little Laurel Run_MetaG_LLR_2012 (SPAdes) (version 2) | ecosystem: Environmental > Aquatic > Freshwater > Creek >... | reverse complement strand
GCGTCATCGTCGGCACCGACTCGCTGGGGCGCGCCTTCTACTCCACGTCGCGCAACGCCGGTCTCTCCTGGAAGAGGGAGGCGCGATTCGACGTGTCGGCACTTCCCGGCCAGGGGCCCCTCACCCACGTGAGCTGCTCGGGCTCCTTGTGCGTGGCGGTGGGATCCAATGACCACAACCAGAGCGTCGTCACCCGTTCGACCGATGGCGGACGCACCTGGGGCAAGGAAACCTTGCTGGTGAGCGACGCCTCGGGCGCGGGGTACATCCAGGGCGTGAACTGCGTCGCCAAGACGTTGTGCGTGGCGGTCGGCTGGGACAATCTGAGTCGGCCCGTCGCCGCGCGCAGCAGCGACGGGGGTCTCAAGTGGAGCGCCGAGCACTCCATCAGCGTCGACTTCTCCAACGAGGGCTTCTTGAACAGCGTCTCGTGCGCCAACGCGCACCGGTGCGTGGCGGTGGGCTGGGACGGTCGCGGCCAGGCCATCACGACGTATTCACTTAATGGAGGCACCACGTGGTTCCCTATGGCCACCGTCACCCACGACGCCACGGGGTCCGGCTTCCTCTACGCCATCAGCTGTCCCAGCAAGAGCCTGTGCGTCGCCGTCGGACGAGATGACCAGTTCAAGGGCGTCTACGCCAACTCCACCAACGGCGGCGTCGGCTGGAGCGGCCTGCACACCCTCGTATCGGTGACCCAGGGCATCGGCGCCCTCGACGACATCAGTTGCCCCTCGCCCGCGCTGTGCGTCGCCGTCGGCGGCACCGGCACCGGCGCGGGAGCGAGCATCACGACGCGTTCGAGCAACGGTGGCACGTCGTGGACGCCCGAGGCCAACGTCGCGCTCGACAGCACCAAGTTCGGACTCCTGACCTCGGTCGCCTGTCCCTCCGCGACGGTGTGCGTCGCGGGCGGCACCGATGGCTCCGAGCAAGCGGTCACCACCTATTCGTTCAACAAGGGCGCGACCTGGTCGCGCGAAGCGACGACCACGAGCCGCACGCACTACGACTTCATCACCAGTGTCAGCTGCGCCACCACCGCCTCGTGCGTCGCGGTGGGCGCCGACACCGCCCAACGCGGCATCTACGTGCCGCTGCGCTTCGCGACCAAGGTGACCTTCGTCGCGCCGGGCGCCGCGGGTGCGATGGCGCCCCAGAGCGCCTGGGCCGCGCAGCACCTGCGCTCGCTCGGCTTCGTGAAGAAGGGCTACGTCTTCCTCGGGTGGTCGCTCACGGCGACCGGCCCCGTGAGGTACGCCAATCGAGCGTCGTTCGCCTTCGCCACCTCCACGACCCTGTACGCACAGTGGCGTAAGGCCTAGCGTCGCCTAGTGCGATGAGTTGAGGTAGCGGCGCAGGGCGATGACCGACCAGAGGGCTTCGACCACCCCGAAGGGCCAGGCGCCGGACAAGAAGCCGTAGACGCTCGAGGCCACGCACCCCAGCGCGAAGGCGGCGACGAAGGAGCGCCCGCGTCGTTCGAGGGCGTACATGAGCATCATGAAACTCACCGCCACGACGCCGTAGAGGGTGATCACGCGCGATCGTCGTCCAGGGCGGCCAGGAGCGAGCGCACGTGGGCCTTGGTCGAATCGACCATCGGATACGGCGCCTCGTCCTCGTCGACCAGTAGTCCGAATTCGGTGCAGCACAGACCCACCGCGTCGGCGCCCCGCGCGATCACCGACGCGCCGATCTCGAGCAGCGTGTCGCGCGAGGCCTGACGCACGACACCCACGGTCAGCTCCTCGTAGATGATGCGCTGCAACTCAGCCGTGGCCGTCTCGTCGGGTCGAACGACCTCGACGCCGTGTTCGCCGACGCCACGCGCGTAGAAGTCCTGCTCGATGACGTACTTGGTACCGAGCAGCCCCACGCGACGTCCCTCCAGGGCGAGGACCTCGTGGGCCACGCACTCGCGGATGTCCACCACGCGACACGACACCGCCTCGCGAACGTCGTCGACGTTGCGGTGCATGGTGTTGGCCCCGATGCCCAGCACGCTCGCCCCACCAGCCACCAGTCGACGTGCCGCGTCGGCCAACATTTCGCCCGTGCGCGTCCAGTCATCGGCTTGTTGAAGGGTGACGAGCTGGGCCATATCGAGCGAGTCGATGATGACCGCCGGCTGCGACCAGGGCGAGGGTCCGGCGTAGAACTGGTTGAAGTAGCGGTAGTAGCAGGCCGTGGCCTCCCAGGACATCCCTCCGATGAGACCGATGCGCGCCGTCGCGGGCATCAGTTCAACTTGGGCAAGGCGCGCTTGAGGTTGCGGATGGCTTGTTGGGTGCGCAGTTCGTTCTCGATGAGCGCGAAGCGCACGTGCCCGTCGCCCCCCTCGCCGAATCCCACGCCGGGACTGGTCGCGACCTCGGCCTCGGTGATGAGGAAGGTGGCGAACTCGAGCGACGCCATCTCTCGATACGCCTCGGGGATCGGTGCCCAGATGAACATCGAACCCTTGGGCGCGGCCACCGGCCAGCCGATGCGCTGCAGTCCGCCGATCAACGTGTCGCGGCGCACCTGGTAGACCTCGCGCAACAAGTCGGGGTAGTCCGACGCCTCGTTCATCGCGACGATGGCGGCGATCTGAACCGGCTGGAACGTGCCGTAGTCGAGGTAGCTCTTGAGCTTGGTCAAGGCGGCGACGATCTCGGCGTTACCCACCATGAAACCCACGCGCCAGCCGGCCATCGAGAACGACTTGGTCAAGGTGTAGAGCTCGACGCAGCACTCCTTGGCGCGCGGCACCTGCAGGATCGAGGGCGGCTGGTAGCCGTCGAAGCCCAGGTCGGCGTAGGCGAAGTCGTGGCAGATGATCACGTCACGCTCGAGGGCGAAGTTCACCAGTCGCTCCATGAACGCGAGGTCGACGCTGGCGCTGGTCGGGTTGTGCGGAAACGAGCAGATGATGACGCGCGGCTTGACGTGGGCGCTCTCCCACGCGGCGAGCAGACCCTCGAAGAAGTCGTCGCCCGGGTCATTGGTGCTCGCGCCCGGGTCCACCATGGGCACCGTGATGACCTGGGCGCCGGCGAAGCCCGGACCGGCCAGGTGGATGGGGTAGCTCGGGCTGGGCACGATGGCGGTGTCGCCGGGGCCGAGCAGCACCCACATCAGGTGCGTGAGTCCCTCCTTGGCCCCGATGGTCGTGACCACCTCGGTCTCGGGATCGAGGTCGACGTCGAAGACCTTCTTATAACGCGTCGCCATCGCCAGGCGAAGGTTGGGCAGACCGCGGCTCGCGCTGTAGCGATGGTTCTTGGGGTTGTGAGCGGCCTCGGCCAGTTTCTCGACGGCGAGGTCGGGGCTGGGCAGGTCCGGGTTGCCGAAACCGAAGTCCACGATGTCGCGACCTTGTGACCGTGCGGCGGCCTTGAGACCATTGATGGTCGCGAAGACGTAAGGGGGCAGGCCGTTGATTCGTCGGAATTCCATCAACGAAATTTACTGACTCATCTTTCACGGCGCCAATTCGCCAACGCGGCGAGGTCGACGCCCGGTGCGAACACCGCCCACTGGGCCCCGACGCGCTCGAGACGGTCCAGCCAGTCCCTCAGGTCCTCGCGGGCCGGTCCGGCCCAGGTCATCGGGCCGGCACTGGCGAACGCCGCGGTTCTCTCGATGTCACTGTCCCAGACGTTGAGCGCGACGCCCAGGCGTCTCGCGAGGTCGTTGGTGGCCGGCGCGCCCGCCCCGATCCACACGTCCATCTCGTCGCGTAATGCCGTCGCGGTCTCCTCGACCAGTGCGCGCCGTTCGTCGGCGCTCGCGAAAGCAAGACCGTAGCCCTCGAGTTCATCGCGCGACTTGGCGTCGCCCGTACCGATGGCGGCGATGACGCGCCCGGGCGCCAACGTCGCCAGCGAACGAAATTGGGCCACCAGATGATCAGTGCTGACCATGCCCACTCGCGCGACGAGCGGTCCGACGACGAGGGTAGAACAGCGCCGGGCGACGGCCGCGAGCACCGGGAAGGGCGCCAACGAGGGGCGCGTCGGTGAACCCATGGGCCAGAGGTGGTCATAGGCGAAGACGCCGTCGAGTCCGTGTCGTTCACACTGGTCCGCCACCTCGAGGGCGTCGCGCACGTCGTCGCGAAAGGTCGGCAAGATGACGCCGACGTTCACTGCTGTCGGTCGAAGGCGACCTTCGCGGCGCCCAGGGCCCCGGCGTGCACGGTGAGGCTCGAGGGCGCCACCACGATCGGGGGGCGCTTGTCGTAGCCGAACGTCAACTCGGCCAAGTAGTCGCGCGCCGCGGGCAGCATCAGGTCCGCCGCGACCGACAGGCCGCCGCCGATCACGAAGTTGCCGGTGTCGAGCACGGCCACGAGATTGGCCAGACCACGCGCCAACCACCACGCCACGTCGTTCATCAGCGCGACGGCCTCGTCGAGCCCGTCAGCGGCCGCACGGGTCACGTCCTCGCCACGCACGTTCTCGGCTCCCCCGCGTTGCGCGCTCACGAGGGGCAGTCGCCCATCGGCGGCCCACTCGCTCGCCAGTCGCGCCAGGCCGCTGCCCGAGGCGTAGCGCTCCCAACATCCATATCCCCCGCAGCCGCACAGCGCGCCGCGCGCCTGCACCGCCATGTGACCGATCTCTCCGCCGAAGCCGCTCTGTCCGCGCACGAGCTGGCCGTTGGCGATGATGCCCCCGCCGATACCGGTGCCCAGGGTGACCATCACGAAGTCGTCGATGCCACGTCCCGCACCCCAGGCGTATTCGCCCAGCGCCGCGCAATTGCCGTCGTTCTCCATGTAGACCGACTCCGCGCCGAGGGCGTCGTGGAGCAACTCGGGGAACGAGGCACCCGACACGGTCTGCAGGTTCGGCGCGAAGGCCAGGCGCCCGTCGCGGCGCACCATGCCCGGCATGCCGATGCCGATCGGCAAGGTGACCGGGTCGAGCCCGTGACGTTGGGCGAAGGTGTCCACCTGTTCGGCGAGGACCTTCGCGGTGGCCGCGCCCGCGCCGCCCTGCGCGTCGTGCGGCGTTGACGTGCGCAGTTCGTCGACGATGGTGCCGTCACGGCCCACCAGGACCGCGAGGGCCTTGGTGCCGCCCACGTCGAGCCCCACGGCGAGATCGCTCACGCGAGAGCCTCCGATCGTCGTTTCAGCTCCACCAACGCGTGACGCTGGATGCGCGCGGCCGCGCGCGCCTGGATGAATTGCGGCACCGGGACGGCGAGCGCCACTTCGAGGTCATAGGTCACCGTCGTCGCCTCACTGCGCGCACCGACCGGTTCGAAACGGTAACTCCCGTTGAGCATCTCCGTGACGTCCCCCGACGTCTGGTGCCAACTGAGCGACGCCGGCGCGTGACTGTAGTCGTAGCGCAGGGAGTATTTGGTGGATCGGCCGAAGGCCGCGGCGCGGAAGGCCACTTCGAGGGCGCGACCGTCGTGATCGCGTGCCAGGACGTCGATGGCCTTGAGGTCGGCGACCCACTCGCGGTACCGGTCGAAGTCAGCGACGACTGCGTAGACCGCGGACGGCGCGGCCGCTACGACTATTGACTGCGTCGCACGCTGGACCACGACACCTCCTCCACCTCCACTTTAGACAGACCCTCTAGGACGCAGTAGTCGACGCGTCGAGGTCGTAGGGGGCCAGACCCGATCCGAGGCGATCGGCCAGCACCGCCCACTCGAAGCGCTCGACGGCTACGGTGCGGGCATTGCGGGCGAACTGGGAACGCAACGCGGGGTCCTCGAGTACGCGGGCCATCGCCGCCACGAGGGCGTCGACCCGGCGAGGCTGATCGACGACGAGTCCGGTGAACCCGTGGCGTACGGCCTCATGACTACCGCCCGAACGTCCCGCGACCTGGGCCACCCCCGACGCGGCCGCCTCGAGGAACACGATGCCGAATCCCTCTTGTTCCAGCCCGGCCCAGCGGCTGCGACAGTCCATGACCATCAGGTCGCTGGCTCCCAGCCAGGGTGAGAGGTCGTCGTCGACGACGCGACCCAAGAAGACCACGGGCGCGTGCAACTTCTGCGCGAGACGTTCCAATCGTTCTCGGTCGCGACCCGAGCCACCGATCGCCACCTGGAGATTGTCGAACCGGGGTGCCAAGCGCGCACTGGCCCTGATGAGGGTGTCCATGCCCTTGCGCGGCACCAGGCGCGAATACGAACTCACCAGCAGCGCCGACGGCGAGAGGCCCAGACGTTCTCGCACCTCGTCGCGGCGCGCGGGATCGAGCGGTGTGAAGCGATGGGTATCCACGCCCGGTGGGATGTGCAAGGTGGGCGGCATCCACTCCGCGGCGTTGCGCCGCGCCTCGGCCTCGGGATAGCTCCCCGCGCACACGGCGACTTCGGCGTGTCGCAAGACGTAGCGCAGACTCGAGGCCACCAGGGGTAGACGCCCGGGAATAGCGACCTCGGCACCGTGCAGCACGACGCCGTAGGGACGCGACAGTCGTGGACCCAGCAGGCCGAGGGGCCACGCCGGATCGAGCAGCACCAGTTCAGGCTGGTGTCGTTCGATGGCCGCCTCGATCGCCGCCAGGGTGCGCGCCGTCGGCAAGAAGATCGTCGGGGCCTTCACCCGTTCGATCACCACGTCACTGGCGGCGTCGAAGGCGGCGGCGTCGCGATGTGACGAGGCGGTCAAGACCACGGCTCGTCCCGGCTCGAGACGACGCCAGAGTTCGTGAAGGTAGACCTGAATGCCACCGGTCTTGGGCGGATAATCATTGGTCACCAGGAGGTGGCGGGCCATCCACCCACGCTACTGGGCCAGCACTCAGCCCTCGGTGGCGACGCGGCGGAACTTGAGCCGCGGGATCATCCCCTGGCTCGACAAGAGGCCGGCGGCGTCGGCCAGCTGGGGGCTGAGCGTCAACTCCTCGGGCTGGTCGCCCAACACGAACGTGACGAGGCAGTCCTCGCAGTCGGGGGTGGAACGACGAACGCACTCGGTGCAACTGATGGATAACTCGATACCTGACACGATGCCCCTTTCGGATCAGGCCATCTTGCCGCGGGTGTGTCACATCACGTACGCGGCGATCTCCTCTCGGACCTGTTCGGGTCCGAACACGACTCCCTCTGTCACGACCGCGCCGCGAGCAGGGTCGATCAGGACGTAGAAGGGCGGCCAGCGCACGTCGAGTTGTTGCAAGAGGAGTTCAGAGACGATGAGGGGATGCAGCGTGGTCGCCCACCCCGGTTCGGCGCTGGGTCGGGCCGCCACGACCAGCGTCGCCACGTCCCCGAACGCGTCGCGCGGGGCGTCGAGCACGCTACGACATCCCAGACAATCTTCTTTGATGGCCAGCACCAGCGTGGGACGGGTGAATTCGCCCTGCACCAGGTCGCCTTTCAGGCTGAGACCCCGGTAGTGGCTCGGGGCGGGGCGTTCGCGGGGTGCGTCGATCGACTGCACGGCTACTCGCCCTCGGCGAGGACCTCCACGCCGCGTCCGTGACCGCACCAACGGCACGACACCGAATCGACCACTCGCGAAACGACCTCGGGCTCCTCGATCGTCAGGTCACCACCCACGGTGTAGTGATGGAACGATCGGACGGTGGTCGTCTCGACGACGTCGAAGCGCGTCAAATTGCCACAGGCGGTACAGCGGTATTTTTCCATTCCTCTACGGTAACGGACTGGAGCGCTCGAAAATCACCGGCCAGGACCACCGCGCCGATCATCGCCATCGGACTCCTCGCCGAGCGGGTCGACGAACCACTGGTCCCACGACGTCGACTCCGGCGATGCGTGGTCGCGGCGACTCCGGTCCACCAGTCGTCGCAACGCCGCGGGATGGCGCACGGGACCGAGCGACACCGTTCCCGCGTGGGTCTCCAACAACACCACGCCGCGGCGGCGCAGACGCTCGACGAAGGACTGCTGGGCGTGCGTGGCGAAGACGTCACGCAGATTGACCTGGGTGGAATAGCGACCGAGCACTCCCCCTTCCATCACCACGCGCTGGGTGGTCAGGGTGATCTTGTGCGAGCGCCAACGCCACGACCTCGTCAACACCACGACCGCGGGAACCACGCCCACCAAGAACAGCGCGACCGCTTCATAACGATGCAGGGTGGACCACGCGCTCGCGCCCCACACGACCAGGGCCTCGAGGAGAAGGAACAACGACGCCGGAGCGACCAACCCGTGAGCGACGGGCGTCACGCTGATCACGAGCGTTTCGCCATTTTCGAGACGCAGGCGTCGACTCACGTCACCACCCTACGCAGGCCCTCCAGGAGACCGGCCAAGACCTAAACATTGCGCATCTGGTGCGCGGCCATATCGAAGTACGCCGACAACTCGTCGTACTGATCCTGGTTCAACTCCGATCGCACGCCCTCGAGCGCACTGGTCATCGCCGCCATCCACGCGTCGCGAGCCTTCTTGGTGATGCGAAACGGCGCGTGGCGCATGCGCAGACGCGGGTGCCCGCGCTCGTCCATATACGTCGTCGGACCGCCCCAGTATTGGCACAAGAAGAGCATCAGTGTCCGTTTGGACTCGGTCAAGTCCTCGGGATACATCGGGCGCAGGAGCTCGTCGTTGGCCACCGCCGCGTAGAAACCATCCACCAGTCGTTCGAAGAACGGCTGTCCACCGACCTGGTCGTAGAGCGTGTCAGCCACGCTGACAGCCTAGGTCGCGTGTTCTAGACTTGACGAAGTCTCATCGCAGACGTGCGGGTGTAGCTCAATGGTAGAGCTCCAGCCTTCCAAGCTGGCCATGCGGGTTCGATCCCCGTCACCCGCTCCGCGAATCTCAGGTGATTGTTGGACTCTCGTTGACCGGCTGTTCACGTCAATGTTCCTTGACAGTGATGCTTTTGCCACGTCAAGCCACCAATCGTGCCCACGTTATGCCTGCGTGATTCGCCGCACGTTGCTTTGGCGGCTCGTCGCCGACGATCACGGCGCCGCGGTCATGTAGGTGCGAGGTTTCTACTGTGCTCATCATCTCACTGGCAGTGATTGGACAGCCCTGGTTGCGGGCAAGGCCGTCACCTTCGGGTACTTCCCCGACACAAAGTCCTCGAGGCCCGTCAACCCGACGTGAAGCGACGCGGTAGCTCGTGCGAATTCTTAGGTCCCACATAGTCATACATTGTCAATACAACACTTGATACAATAACGACAATGAGCTTCCTAATTATCGATCCAGCATCAGGGGTAGCGCCGTTCGAACAAGTTCGCAGTCAATTGGCCGAAGCGATCCACACCGGCACGTTGAAGCCCCAAGACCAGTTACCCACGGTGCGCAAACTCGCCGCAGACCTGGGACTGGCCGCGAATACCGTGGCACGGGCGTACCGGGAACTGGAACTGATCGGCATCATCGAGACGCGGGGCCGTAACGGCACGTTCGTCACCGGCGAATTGTCGCCCCATAAAGCCGCGGGCGCCCGCCTCGCCGCAACCCTCGCGCAACGGATGCGTGACTTGGGAATGGGCGATGCCGAGATGTTGGCGATTTTTCGCAACGAGGTCGATGGTCACGGTGGTGGCGGCACTACGGGGCTTCGCACCACGTCATGACGGTCGTCGCTGCTCTCAGCCCTCCGTCAGCCAGGATGTTCGGACTCGCGAGCGGGGTCGGGACCTACGTCGTCGTCCAAGCGATCATCTTCGCAACCTCTCGCAACAAGAGATGGACGATGCGCGCCCAACGACTCGCTCGTGACTCAGGCATCGAATTGCCCGACCGCTTGATGGATCGCATCGCGAGACGACTGCGTAACGAGTGGCTCGTCGGCGCGGTCTTTTTCCCCTTGTGGTTCATTCCCATGGAATTGAGCACTTTTGACCAGCACATCCAAAGTCCCACTTTTTGGCATCAGTGGTTTCCACGCCTCGTGATCCTCGCCCCCTTATTCGGTGTCGCCACGGGTTTCGTCTCGGTTATTATCGCGCGCTGGAACGTCCCCCGACTCACGCGACTCTCGCACTTTCGAAGGGTCCGGCTGCGTCAGGCCTTCACTGGCGCAGAACGTTGCGTCTTGGTCGCGGGCGTCGGATCGACCGTGGTCGTGTCGGTGTGGGGCTTGCACGAGTCGCATTCGTCGATTCACTGGTGGCTCGTTGACTTCGGGGCACTGGTGGTGGCCGGCGTGCTCTGGTGGATCCTGGAAGAAGCCCTTTTAGACCATCCATCGACTGCCAGTGACCCCATCGAACTCGCGTGGGACGATCTCTTTCGATTTCGGAGGGTTCGCAGTCTGGCCATTGGTGCGGCGTGGATCCCGCCGATGGCCGGCATGTTTCTCGTATTCTTAATGAACCAAGCAATAGGCCATCACAACCTCGGCCCTCCCTTCGTCTACGGATCTCTCGTCAGCGTCACGGTAGTGGTGTTCGTCTTTCGACAGGGGCGTCAACTTTGGCGCACGGCGTGACGGACAACCATCCACCGCCTCTGTCGACAATCCTTCGTACAACCCATGTCGAATCCGGCGCGACGCCGCAGCATCAGGGCCCCGGTTGCATGCCGTAGCCCAACGGGCAACTGGTCCCCGAAACGACGGCGTAGGCCCACCAGTGACCATACAAGTGCCGCGCGCAACCGTCGGGGAACCAACTACCTACTGACTGTCCCGTGATGTAGGAATAGCCGCCGACGCGCCAGGGGTCCGCCGAGAAGTCGACCGTCGCCGCATCACTCACGACCGTGGTGCAGACCTGATACGGGGCATTGATGAAGCCGACGGAGCCGTGCTCAACGACGTGGCAGCCATCGCGCGCCAGCGCAATCTCGTGCTGGGCCAATGTCGCGGCTCCCGCGTCAAAAGTAACGCTGGCGGCCAGCACGCCGAAGTAGGTCCAGGCCAGACTGACGGCACAAAGGCTCACCACGAACCACGCGCGCAGGCCACGACCGAGGTGATACCGGTGCCACGGTCGAGCGCTCTTCTGCGCGACACCGATGAGGGCGAAGATCACCACGTCGACGAGGAGAGTGATGAAGAGTGATTCACCCGGTCGAACGACGAGCCAACTCACGGTTCCGGCGACCAGGAGAGCCACGAACGAGACCACCGTGGACATGGTCGGCGTCGCACCATCGCTCAGTGCGTAGTAGCTGCGCAGTTGTTCGCGGCTCTCGGTGATCTGTGCCATTCACCCCAACTTTCGCATCGTTCCCGTCGTCGTCAGCATCCTACCTATCCCTTTCATGAGTTATCGGCCGAGCGTCGCAGAACCTCTGGCGACTGAAGTCCCTCGCGAATCGGCGAAGGCTATTCGATGAGGGGAGCCGACGTCTCCCCCTGCATCGCCCGTCCACGGAGACGATGACGCGACACCTGCACCAGGATCACCAGGGTGGAGGGGATCATCACCACCGAGGGCAACGCGACGGGTGGCTGGTGGATCAGCAGTCCGTAGAGCCCCCACGCGAGACTCGTGACGAAGGCAATCGCCCAACTGACGACTGAGACACCCATCAGGTCGCTCGTGCGCAACGTCACGACCAACTGCGGGAGATAGATCACGATGGCGCCCACCACCGCCACCGCGGACAAGGTCCAACGCCACTGATGCGAGAGACCGACCAGTGACATGAGAACAGCGAGTGCGGTGACCCCGGCGGTGCTCGCCATCGCGCGTCGTAGCCGGTCCTGGTGGCGAGCGGCGACGATGATGACCGCACCCGCCACGGCCAAGAAGGGGATATTGGAGTAGATCTCCGCGGCCACGTGGAACACCAAGCCGTAGCCGGTCCAGATCTCGGCCACGAAGACTGACAGGATCCACGTCAGGAGCGAGACACCCTCGGCACCCTCGCGCGAGATATGCAACGCCTGGGTCACGCA
>Ga0209698_10007092_pt1 | contig 11807 bp, 12 predicted proteins | sample LitLauG_LLR_2012_FD_187203 | JGI IMG/M metagenome (GOLD analysis project Ga0209698, IMG submission 187203) | Freshwater sediment microbial communities from Pennsylvania, USA - Little Laurel Run_MetaG_LLR_2012 (SPAdes) (version 2) | ecosystem: Environmental > Aquatic > Freshwater > Creek >... | reverse complement strand
GTTCGAGGACGGTCATTCCTTCCCGGACATAGGGTTTGAGGATCGCCACCGGGTCCTGTAACAGGCGGCGCAACGGGCTGGCCAGTACATAGCCCAGCCACCAGGGGCAAATGCGGTGTCCCATTTTTGCTCCTTGAAAGCGTCGAGCGGGTGGCCACCATCATCTAGATAGTGGATGGCCCAGTTTCAGATCTTGTCCGCAAAACTGCTGCGCTCGGTGTCGCTTTCCGAGTTTACCAAGCACATTGAATTCGAAGTGCAGGGAGCGCCCCGGTTCGGGTTCGTCGCTGGGCAGTGGCTGTCGGTCAAAGCCAACACGCCAGAGGGTGAGGAGATCACGCGGGCGTACTCGATTGCATCGGCACCCTCAGAGAATGGCCGCTTTGCGTTTTGCCTGAATCGCGTGCAGGACGGGTACATGTCAAATTACCTGTGCGATTTGGGCGAAGGGGCCGAGATTTCGTTTCAAGGTCCGTTTGGGGATTTCATTCTGAGGCCGCCGCTGCGCGATACGCTGATGATCGCCACGGGAACTGGCATTGCGCCCTTCCGGTCGATGCTGGCGGGATTGTTTGAATCGGGAAATGCGAGCACGGGTGGACGGGCGGGGGCGCCCGTCGCTCCACTTCAGCAAGCGCAGTTCTGGCTGCTGTTTGGCTCGCGTTACGAGCAGGACGTGTACTATCGCGAGGAATTCGAGCGCCTGGCGGCGGAGCACCCCAATTTCCATTTTCTGCCAACACTCAGCCGGGGCGGGCCGGAGTGGAGGGGCTTGCGTGGATACGTGCAGGCGCACGTTCCTCAGATTGTGGGCGATCGCAGGGACATGCAGGCATACATCTGCGGTCTCGACAAAATGGTCAGCGCCAACCGCGAATTGCTGAAGAGCCTGGGGTGGGACCGGAAATCGATTCGCTACGAAAAGTACGATTAAGCCGTAGAATTACGAGATCGTAAAGGAGAACGATCGTGTACGTGGCAGATAACAACCGGTACGATTCGATGCAATACCGCCGTTCAGGGCGCAGCGGCATCCAACTTCCCGCCGTATCGCTGGGGCTCTGGCACAACTTTGGAGGCGTCGATAATTTTGAAAACGCGCGCGCCATGCTGCGGCGGGCGTTCGACTTGGGCATCACGCATTTTGATCTGGCCAATAACTACGGGCCTCCGTACGGCTCGGCGGAAGAAAACTTTGGGCAGATCTTCAAGAAAGATTTTGTTCCCTACCGCGACGAGCTGATCATTTCGACCAAAGCGGGATGGGACATGTGGCCGGGGCCGTACGGCGACTTCGGTTCGCGGAAGTACATGCTCGCCAGTCTCGATCAGAGTTTGAAGCGCATGGGGCTGAAGTATGTTGACATTTTCTATCATCACCGGCCCGACCCGGAGACTCCGATGGAAGAGTCCATGGGGGCGCTCGATACCGCGGTGCGCTCAGGCCGGGCGCTCTACGTGGGTATTTCCGCTTACAATGCGGCGGAGACGGCCGAGGCGGTGAAGATCCTGCGCGCGCTCGGTACTCCGTGCCTGATTCATCAGCCGAAATATTCGATGTTTGTGCGCGATCCGGAGCAGGGCTTGCTCGATGTGCTCGGAAAGGAAGGGGCGGGCTGCATTGTGTTCAGTCCGCTGGCGCAGGGATTGCTGTCCGACCGCTACCTGAAGGGAATTCCGGAAGATTCGAGGGCGGCGCGCAATGTCTTTCTGAAGAAGAAGGACATTGCGGAAGGGACGATGGCGAAAGTGCAAGCCCTGAACGTAATCGCGAGAGAGCGCGGGCAGACGCTGGCGGAGATGGCGGTGGCCTGGGTGCTGCGGGATCCGCGCGTCACGAGCGCGCTGGTGGGTACCAGTAAAGTGTCGCAGGTGGACGATAACGTGGCCGCGCTCAAGAACTTGAAATTCTCCACGGAAGAGTTGAAGAAGATTGATGGCATTCTCGGCGGAACCCACTCATCGCAAAAAACGCGATGAGTGGGGCACCCAGCGCTGCCTTCCTTCCTATGGCAAAGAAAACGGATGTGATTCGTTGCTCGTGGGCGCGGAACGATCCCGCGATTCAGTATCACGACCGCGAGTGGGGCGTGCCCTTGCATGACGATCGAGCGCTCTTTGAATTCCTGATTCTGGAGGGTGCACAAGCCGGGCTGAGCTGGGACACCATTCTCAAGAAGCGCGAGAACTACCGGGCGGCGTTCAATAACTTCGACGCGAAGAAGATCGCACGCTACGACCGGCGGAAGATGCTGGTGCTCATGCGGGATGAGGGTATCGTGCGCAACCGGCTGAAGATTTTATCCGCCGTGCAAAATGCCAGGGCGTTTCTCGCGGTGCAGAAGGAGTTTGGATCGTTCGACCGCTACCTCTGGCAGTTCGTTGGGGGTAAGCCGCTCGTGAATGCCTGGAAGTCGGTCATGAAAGTGCCCAGCCGAACAGCGGAGTCCGACGCGATGAGCAAAGATCTCAAGAAGCGCGGGTTCAAGTTTGTCGGTTCGACGATCTGCTATGCGTTCATGCAGGCAACGGGGATGGTGAACGACCATGCGGTCGAGTGCTTCCGGTACCGGCAGGTGGGGAAGTGAAGACGATGTTCGTCCCAACCTGTTAGGGGATCGAATGGCCCGGCGTTTCAACGCCGGGACTTTGGACGCTCTGTCTGACCAGTCCCGTTAGGGACGACTGGCGCCGCGGAAATGGTGCCAGGGCGTTTCAGTCGTGCCTACGGCACTCCTCGCTCTCTTTCGCATTTGAGTCCCGCCCCTGAAGTGGCGGGCTATTGGCCGGGGTCCCTCCGGGACCCATCTTCGCGCAATCTGGGATCCATGGACACCGGTCAACCCGTGGCCTCTACAGCCAGCGCCATGCCCATGCCGCCGCTTACGCAGAGGGTAGCGAGGCCGCGGCGGGCTTTGCGCTTCAACATTTCGTGGACCAGGGTGACGGTAATTCGTGTTCCCGTGCAACCGATGGGGTGGCCGAGCGCGATCGCTCCGCCGTTGACGTTAAGTTTCTCGCGATCGAAGTGCAGTTCGCGGTCGCACGCCAGCACCTGGGCGGCGAAGGCCTCGTTTAATTCGACCAGGTCGAAATCCGTCAGCTTCAAACCGTACTTCTGCTCCAATTTGCGGATGGCGGGGACCGGGCCGATGCCCATGATGCGTGGATCGACTCCGGCCGACGTAGCAGCCATGATCCTTGCCAGCGGGTTCAGGTTGTGCTGCTGGACGAACGTCTCGCTCGCCAATACGACGGCAGCTGCTCCATCGGTGATGCCGGAAGAGTTTGCTGCCGAAATAGTTCCGGTTTTTGAAAACACGGGCGGCAGCTTGGCCATCTTTTCGAGCGTTGCTTCGAGAAAAAGATGTTCGTCGCGGGCGAACACCGTTGCGCCTTTCTTCCCTTCGAGGGTGACCGGCGCAATCTCCGCATCGAAGCGTCCGCCGGCTTGCGCGGCGGCGGCGCGCTGCTGCGACGCCAGCGCAAACCGGTCCTGCTCTTCTCGCGAAATGTTGTATTGCGTGGCCAGTGTCTCGGCAGTTTCGCCCATGACCATTTTCGCCATCGGACAGAAAAAACCGTCGCGGTACATGCCGTCGACCAGTTCCTGATGGCCGAGCCGGTATCCCCAGCGCGCGCCGTCCAGATAGTAAGGAAGGCGCGACATCGATTCAGTGCCCCCGGCCAGCACGCAATCTAGGTTGCCGGTGGCAATTTCCTGAAAGCCCAGCGCGATCGACTTAATGCCCGAGGCGCACGCCTTGTTCACGGTGTAGGCCGGGACTTCCTGAGGAACGCCGCTGCGGATGGAAATCTGCCGCGCGGGGTTGGGGCCTCCACCAGCCTGGCGAGCGTTGCCGAAGATGGTTTCTTCGACCTGTTGAGGATGAACTCCGGCGCGCTCGATTGCGGTCTTCGCGGCGACTACGCCGAGATCGGCGGCGGACTGCGAGGCAAGCGAGCCGCCAAACTTCCCAATCGGCGTGCGGACGGCGGAGAGAATGTACACGTTGTTCAACGGGGCCTCCCGAACTTTTCAGTCTAGCACTGGTACTGCTGGCTACTCCGACGGGGACGGGCGAGGGCGCCCGTCGCTCCACCTACCCGCGGTACACTGGTGCGCGTGAACATTCTGTATGGCATTAACACCGTCACTGAGGCACTGAAGGCTCGGTCGCGCGCCTTCGAGTGGGTGGGGGTGGCGAAAGAGCGGAACGACATCCGCCTGCAACGCATTATTGACGAGTGCCGCAAGGCAGGAGTTGCGGTGCGCGTTCTCTCGCGGGTGGAAATGGATCGCATGGCAGTGCCTGGAGCACACCAGGGCGTTGTCGCTGTGACCTCGGCGAAACAGTACACGGATCTGGATGACCTGGTCGCGGCGCGGCGCGGGGAGCACTCGCTGGTGGTGGTGCTCGATGGGGTCGAAGACCCGCACAATCTGGGGGCGATTCTGCGCACGGCGGACGCGGCGGGCGCCGATGGGGTAGTGATTCCGGAGCGGCGCGCGGTGGGCGTGACCGGCACGGTGGCGAAGTCATCGGCGGGGGCGAGCGAGCATCTGCCGATTGCCAAGGTCACCAATATTTCACGCGCTCTCGAAGAACTGAAGTCGAAGGAAATGTGGGTGGTGGGCCTGGACGAGCGTGGGCCCCAGACCTACGACGCGGTTGACTACAAAATGCACTGCGCGGTGGTGCTGGGGGCTGAAGGCAAGGGGTTGCACGACCTGGTGCGCAAACATTGTGATTTTCTGGTCTCAATCCCGATGCTGGGGAAGGTGCCGTCGCTGAATGTCTCGGTGGCCGCAGGCGTGGTGCTGTATGAAGTCGTACGCCAACGGCGACTGTCCGCATCCAAACCATCATGAGATTCCTCTGTGTCCTCTGTGTCCTCTGTGGTTTAAGTTTCTTGACGTTCGCGCTGGACCGGGAAGCCTTCACGATCACGAAGTACGATCTCGAGGTTCGCCTTGAGCCGGAGCAGCAGAGACTCGGCGCGCGCGGCAAGATCACCCTGCGCAATGACTCGGCCAAGCCGCAGAAAGTCGTGGCGCTGCAGATTTCCTCCTCGCTGAACTGGCGGGCGATTCGGGTGGACGGCAAGGCAGTCCAGTTTGTCTCTCAACCCTACGTTTCTGACATCGATCACACAGGCGCCTTGTCGGAAGGAGTTGTCACGCTGCCGGCCGAGATCAAGCCGAAGGATTTGGTGGAAGTCGAGATCGGCTATGAGGGCATAGTCGGGCTGGATGCGACGCGGCTGACGCGAATCGGTGTGCCCGAAGAACTCGCCAAGCATACAAGCTGGGATCAGATCAGCCCTTCGTTCACGGCGGTGCGGGGCGCTGGATATGTGGCGTGGTATCCGATTACAACGGAGTCGGCAGATTTCTCGGAGGGGAACAGTTTGTTCGAAGTGGGCGACCGCTGGAAGGCGCGGGAAGCGGGGAGCGAGTTCAAAGCCAGAATCACGATGTCTCGTGGGAGCAATGACAGGGCACCTTTGATGATCTGCTCCCCGGGCGGTGATGCAATGATCGAGGAGATCAGCCGCGCGCAGTTGGTTACGGCGGAATGCTCGTGGCCGCGCCTCGGCACAGTCACGCCGACATTCGTGATGGCTAGCTACCAAGACAAGTCAAAACCTCCTTTCTATCTGTTCAGTCTATCCGGCCACGAGGCGGGAGCTGCGAAATACACTGCCGCGTTTGAGCCGGCGTCCAAGTTTCTGACGGAATGGTTTGGCAAGCCGAGCGCGCCGGTAGCGATCGCTGACCTTGCCGATCCCCATGCGGCTCCGTTTGAGAGCGGAACGTTGCTGCTGGCCTCCATGGCCGCCGAGGATAGCAAACTCGCCGGGATCAACCTGGTTCATGAACTCGTGCATTCAGCAGTGTGGTCACCGAGGCCGTGGGTGTATGAGGGGCTGGCGCACTTTGCCGAGGCGGTGTATCGCGAAGAACAGGGAGGCCGCGAGGCGGCGCTCGATCTGTTGGGGATTCACCGCGCGACATTTCTGGACGCGGAGAAAGACGTCGCCGCCAACTCGACGAAGAATCCTGGTCAGCCGCTGACCACGACCTTCGACGAGGTTTACTTCCGCAGCAAAGCCGCGTATGTCTGGTGGATGTTGCGCGACATGGTGGGCGACGATGCGCTGAAGTCGGCGATTGGGAAGTACCGGTCGGCCGACGACAAGGATCCCAAATATGTCGAGCAGTTGGTTGGGGCTGCGGGCAAGCGTGACCTGGGCTGGTTCTTCGATGATTGGGTCTATCACGACCGTGGACTGCCCGATTTTCGCGTGCAGTCGGTGCATCCGTGGAAGACCGAGAAGCAAGTCCAGATGATCACGGTCACGCTGGAGAATGTGGGAACTGCGGGCGCCGAGGTTCCGTTCACCATCCGTTGCGAAGGCGGCGATGTTACGCGGCGTCTCGAAGTTCGCGCGAAGAGAACAGCCACGACTCGCGTTGATTTGCCGGGAACTCCCATCGAGATTGTCATCAACGACGGCAGTGTTCCGGAGAGCGATGTGACGAACAATACGTTTAAGGTTCCGGCGCCTTAGGCAGGATTTCGGGATCGGCTGCAGAAAAAGCCTGAACCACAGAGGGCACAGAGGATCACAGGGAACCCACGAGGGAAGGAGAGCGCTTGGCCTACATTCAATTTCTCGGCGCGGCGGGCACAGTCACCGGCTCGAAGCATCTGATCAACACTGCCTACGATTCAAGCGGCAAGCAGGGAATTCAGGTGCTGATTGACTGCGGCCTCTTTCAGGGACAGAAAGAATGGCGCGAACGGAACTGGCAGGACACGCCCGTTCCCGCGCGCGAGATTGATGCCGTCATTCTGACGCACGCTCATCTGGATCACTGCGGATGGATTCCTCGGCTGGTCAAGGAAGGCTTTCGCGGGCCGATCTACGCGACCCAGGCGACCATCGATCTCTGTTCCGTAGTGCTACCGGATTCCGGGCATCTGCAGGAAGAAGACGCCGCGTTCCACAACAAGAAAGGGACGTCGAAGCACAGTCCGGCCCTGCCGCTTTACACGCTGGAGGAAGCGCAGGCATGCCTGCAATGTTTCAAGCCGGTTGTCGTTGGGGAAACGACGCAGCTTAGCCCTGAGCTGTCGTTCCGTTTCGTGCCGGCCGCGCACATTCTGGGGTCGTGCATGGCCGAGGTAACGTTGCAGACGAATGGCCAGGATCACAGACTGCTGTTCACGGGAGACATTGGACGCGTGCGCGACAGTCAGGTTGCACCTGGAAAGGTGGTGCATTCGGGGCCGCAGGAAGGCGAATCGGCGGATGTGCTGGTGATGGAGTCCACGTATGGGAACCGGCGGCACCCGGAGACCGACCCGCGGCCGGAGCTCGCGAAGTTGATTCGCGAAACGGCGGAGAGAGGTGGCAGCATCGTGGTGCCCGCATTTGCGGTCGAACGCACGCAGAAATTCATCTTCATCCTGAAAGAGCTGATGGAGTCAGACCAGATGCGCCGCGCGTTCCCGTGTATTGCGACAGCCCGATGGCAATCAAGGCGGTCGAGATCTTTCTCAAACACTCTGAGGAATACACTCCGGGAGCGGCTGCCCTGATCCGGAAATACGGTTCCCCGCTCGCATGGCAGGGATTCACATTTGCGCTGACCGCCGAGCAGTCGAAAAAGATCAACGACAGCCATTTTCCGTCGATCATCATTTCGTCGAGCGGCATGGTTACCGGTGGACGGATCCTGCATCACCTGGCGCAACGGCTGCCGGACCCGAGGAACCTGGTGATCTTTATTGGCTTTCAGGCGCCCGGCACGCGGGGAGCGATCATTAAAGGGCGCGCTCCGGAGGTAAAAATCTTCGGCGATTTTGTCCCCATCCGCGCGCAGGTGGCGGCGCTCGAGCAGTTCAGCGATCATGCCGATCCTCCCGAATTGCTGGAGTGGCTGCGGACGTTTGTCAGCACACCGGGCGTGACGTATCTGGTGCATGGTGAGCCCGCAGCTTCGTCGCAACTGCGCGACCTGATGAAGAAGGAACTGGGATGGAACGTGGAGGTGGCTGAGTACAGGGAGAGAGTGGAAGTGCAGTAGAGCGTTGAGCCCGATGAGCAAGAGTGCATAGGTCCTTCGCTTCGCTCAGGATGACAGCGGTTTATTAGGTGGCGAATCGAATTATCACAATTTCAGCGTACAGGGCTCACTGACTTGGTTGTCCTGTCGGCAAAACTAATAGCTCTGTCATCCTGAGCGAAGCGAAGGACCTATGTACTCTGCCGGCCATCGCAGCTACTGTGTTTACATCCTGACGAATCGGTCGAAGACACTCTATGTCGGAGTCACCAACAACCTTCACCGGCGCGTCTGGGAACACAAGTTTGGGAACGGGTCGGAATTCTGCAGTCACTACAAGATTGATCGGCTTGTCTATTACGAGAGCTTTGACGATGTCCGCAAGGAAATAAATCGTGAGAAGCGGATCAAAGGCTGGCTTCGCATTAAGAAGATCCAGTTGATTGTCTCGATGAATCCAACATGGAGCGACCTGAGCGCTGGGTGGTACGAACGGCATTGCTATCAGCCGGAGGAGTGCATAGGTCCTTCGCTTCGCTCAGGATGACAGGGTTAATTGTGGGTGGAAAAGGTGATCAGAGCCTCTAGCTTTTTAAGGGCATCGCCAGAGTCGATGGCCTTGACAGCCAGCGGCACGGCATCCCGCAGGTGATCGACGCGCCCGGCGGCCACCAGCGCGGCAGCGGCGTTGAGAAGGACAACATCGCGGCGCGGTGACTTTTCCCCTGCCAGAACATTCCGGATCAACGTTGCGTTCAGGGCAGCGTCCCCGCCTGAAATGTCGTCCAAACTAGCTTTCTGCAAGCCAAATTCCTCGGGCGTGACTTCGTAGGTGTGCACCTGGCCTTCGCGGACTTCTCCGATCCGCGTCGAGGCGGTGATTGTGATCTCGTCCAATCCGTCACTGCCGTGGACCACCAGTGCGCGATGCAGTCCGAGCATGCTCAGTGCTTCCGCCAGTTTCTCTACCAGGTCGGCGGAATAGACGCCGACCACCTGACACGTCGCGCGCGCGGGATTGGTGAGCGGGCCGAGCAGGTTGAAGACGGTACGGAGCCGCAACTCGCGGCGGGCGGGCTGCACATATTTCATGGCCGAGTGCATAGCGGGCGCGAACAGAAACGCGATACCAACCTGCTCCAGGCAGGCGGCAATTCTTGCCGGCGGCAGGTTGATGTTCACGCCGAGGGCTTCCATGACGTCGGCGGATCCACATTTCGACGTAACGCTGCGATTCCCGTGCTTGGCGACCCGCACCCCGGCTCCGGCGACGACGAACGCGGTTGCGGTCGAGATGTTGAATGTGCCGCTGGTATCGCCGCCCGTGCCGCAGGTATCGACCAGGGCATCGCGCTCGGTGCCGCTGACGTCGAGGGTTCGGTTCTGGTGCAACTCGAGCGGCGTGGCAGCCGCGCGGATGGCTTCGGCGAATCCGACGATTTCTTCGACGGTCTCGCCCTTCATGTGGAGTGCCACCAGCAGGGCGGCGATCTGCGCGTCGGTGCACTGGCCGGTCAGGACTTCGGTCATGACCGCGCGCGCTTCGTCGCGGGAGAGCGGCTGGCGGTGATTGGCGAGGCGATGGAGGGCGTCTAGGATCATGAGGTGGGTATAAGATTAGCATTCGTTGTCGCTTAACGAACTCTGACTATGTCCCTGGCCGACCTAAGCGAACCGGAGCGTGGCATTGTGAAAGACTGTCTGCGCGCCGCTGTGGAAGGCCCCTTTTTTCCTGAGTCGGAGTTTCACACAATCTTCGGTATTGAACGGGATGAGGTTAAGTCTGTGCTCGAGTCCTGGCCTGACCTAGACGAATCCAATGAGTCGGTAAGGTGCGCCATCAACAATTCTATGTTGAACCTGCTTGGCTATCCCTCCCACGACAAAGCCCAGGAATGGCCCAAGTTCATTTCTGTGACCAGAGCGGAGCTTTGGGGAATCCTTCAAAGATGGAAGGGAGCTGAAGTCCGCGATTACAAGGCTCGCGATTATTTCGACGGCTTGCTGTAATCGAGTGACTGGAAAAACCTATATTTGGCCTGAGGAACGGAGTTCCTTTCAAATTGGAGTTGCCGTTTGCAGCGCGGCGATTCTGGCCTGGAAGCGTTCGCGCCAGCTCTCGGGCAACAGTTTTACCTGCACTGCCCGCTGCAGGGACTCGAGGTCCGGCGAACTGGACGCGTAGAGCCGCAGCATCTCGGCGATTGTGATGCCGGGTGTTTCTCCTCCGACAAATTCAAAGTCATCACCCGCGCCAATTTCACCCTCTTCAACGACGGAGAAGTAAAAGCCGCTGCGACCGCTGCGGAGAAAACGTTGGATAAGGTCGTCGCGCTGGAACTTGGCTGCGAGTTTGAAGCAGGGCAACCGGGGCGTGCGCACCATGATCACCGCCGATCCAACGCGGTAGCGATCGCCAATAGACGTGTGCGTTTCAAGCAAACCTTCGGTGGTGAAGTTCTCACCGAAGGCGCCCCAGTCGAGCGCTTGCCCGGGAAGTTCCGCGCGCCAGTACTCGTAGTGTTCCGAGGGATAGCCATAAACCGCTTTGTTCGGACCTCCGTGGACGGAAAGGTCGGCTTGACGATCGCCGTCGAGGTTGGTGGCTCGCAGCCTGACTCGTCCGGATACGGGCGCTTTGAAGATGCCAGTGCTGAACACGTCGCCTTTCCAGGAGAGCAGACGGGGCCGGCCTACATTCAGGGATAGAAGTTTCATGCTCTGTTATCAGACGGCAAATGGCTGACTGGGGATGCAAATTTCGGCTTGCACAACCCTGTGTGACGGTCATCACACGCCAATGTACCTCGTGCGCTTTGCCGATTGGGCTGGCGTTCTTATAGAATCATCAGTTTGCTGGTCTGCTGTTCAAGCCGCAGGCGGGTTCCTCCCAGTTTGGAATCGAGTCGAACGAAATCCCGGAATCATTATGAAAATTCATGAGTATCAGGCGAAGGGAATCCTGAAGAAGTACAGCGTCGCCGTGCCGCGCGGCACGATGGCGCTGACGCGCGAAGAGGCTGAGACAGCCGCGAAGGATCTGCTGGGCTCGGGCGCGACCGGGGTGGTGGTCAAAGCGCAGATTCATGCCGGCGGGCGCGGCAAGGGCGGAGGTGTGAAGATCGCCAAGTCGGTTTCTGAAGCTTCTGAGTATGCCAGCAAGATGCTGGGCATGAAACTGGTCACGCACCAGACTGGCCCCGAAGGCCGCATCGTGCGCCGGTTGCTGATTGAAGAGACGCTGCCGATCGAGAAAGAATTGTATCTTGGCATCCTGGTCGACCGCGGCGAGGGCAAGCCGGTGTTCATGGCGTCGGCTGCGGGCGGCATGGAGATTGAGCAGGTTGCCGCCGAGAGGCCGGAAGCGATTCTCAAGCAGTACATCGATCCCGGCATGGGCCTGGAGCCGTTCCAGGCGCGCAAGATCGCGTTTGAGCTTGGCCTCAAGGCAGCGCAGATCAACCCTGCCGTGCAATTTCTGACCGGACTTTACCGCGCGTTTCTGGATACCGATGCGTCGCTGGTAGAGATCAATCCTTTCATCAGTTGCACTGATGGCCGTCTGTTCGCGCTCGACGCCAAGCTCAACTTTGACGACAACGCGCTGTTCCGGCATGCCGACCTGCGTGAGTTGCGTGATATCACGGAAGAAGATCCGCTGGAAGTCGAGGCGTCGAAATATAGCCTCAACTACATCAAGCTCGACGGCAACGTGGGCTGCATGGTGAAC
>Ga0209698_10007091_pt1 | contig 11809 bp, 11 predicted proteins | sample LitLauG_LLR_2012_FD_187203 | JGI IMG/M metagenome (GOLD analysis project Ga0209698, IMG submission 187203) | Freshwater sediment microbial communities from Pennsylvania, USA - Little Laurel Run_MetaG_LLR_2012 (SPAdes) (version 2) | ecosystem: Environmental > Aquatic > Freshwater > Creek >... | reverse complement strand
ACACCCCACGCCACAACGGCAAAGCCGAGCGCTACCAGCGCATCCTCACCGAAGAGGTCCTCTACGCCCGCGAATACCACTGCGAAGACGAACGCACGGCAGCCATCGCCGTCTGGAACATCCACTACAACTACCATCGACCCCACAGCGCCGCGGGCGGCCAACCCCCAGCAACGCGACTCAAAACCGGCGTAACCAACGTCCGGCCCTCATACACCTAGTCGGGGGGTCTGATCACACTCACGGGGGTCTCCTCCGGCGTGGACGGTGGCGTGTGCCCCTGGACCACCGAGGACGGCTCCGTCTTGCGCAGCGATCGGAGTCGCCGACCACTGTCGGGTGTTTTTGATCAGCGCTAGGCGCGCTGTATCACGATGTGCGGTGACCGGTCGCGGACAGTGTCGAGGATCATCTGCCGGTGGCAGACCAGTTCTTCGCGTTCGAAGCAGAGCACGGCGACCAGGCTGCGCTCAGCGAGTCTGGCTAGGTGCTGCGTGGCCGACGCCCCCGCCGGCGAGTGCAGGATCTGTGCGTACCTGGTTCGGGGCTGTGTCGCGCACGGGTCTGCGAACCCCGCGCGGTTGTCTTTGGGGTTGCCGAGAGCTGGCAGGTGCATGTACTCGACACTCTGGGCGCCGAGCTCTGTGGCGAGTGCCCGTTTGGACAGCCCGGCCTTGCGGCTGATGGGGTTGAGGCGTACGTCGGCAAGGATGCGGACCTTTCGGACGGTCAGCTCGTGGACGAGCTCGTCGGCGGTCCTTCCCTCGTAGCCGATCGATAGTAGGCCGTGGGCGGCGCTGAAGCGCACGGGCGTGATGGGCCGTGGGGTTTGGTCGACGGAGTCCAACAGCTGGTCGAGTGACCAGTCGAGGCTGTCCACAAGAGCCCTGACGGTGAACAGACCCGGGTCGACTGTGTCGCCGCGCTCGATCTTGGTCAGAGTCTCGGTGGACAGCTGGGCCCGCCGGGCGAGTTCGGCTCGGCTACGGCCGAGTTCTTCGCGTCGCCTCCGCACCAAGGTGCCGAGTCGAAGCCCGTCGTCCAGGTGGCGGCTGAGGGCCCGACTGGTTCGCATCCGCAAACATTATATGTAAATCAAGACCACAGTGAGTCGAAAGATGTCGGTCTCGCCTGTCATGATCAAAAAGAATCCTCGGAAGGAGCACGAAATGTTCGAGCTGTCGCTGTTCGGAGGTGCGACTTCGCCGGCAGCAGAGGCGGGCAGTGCCCGTGTTTTGATCACAGTCAAGGCAGCGCCGAATCCGAGCGCACTCTACGGAGAGACCGTGTGCGTGGCGGGTCTGCGGGTGCACGACGACGGCTCCACATCGTGGATCCGTTTGTACCCCATCAACTTTCGCGTCCTGGAGCAGGACAATGCCTTTGACAAGTACGACATCGTCCGCGTGCGCGTCGCTCCAGTGGAGGGTCGGGGCGGAGACTCTCGCATCGAGAGCCATCGTCCGGAGATGGCAACGCTCCGGCGTGAGAGCCACCTGGATCCGTGGGAGCCCAGACAGCGCTGGCTGGGACAGATGGTCACCGGCGATGCGTGCCGCCTGGCACGGGACGCGATGACCGACCCGACCGCTGCGTCCCTTGCCCTGGTGCGACCCGTCGAGGTCCTCGATCTGGAGATCGAGCGCCATCCAGGGTGGAATGTGGATGAGCGAGCGAAGATCGACCGATATGTCACGCAGCTGACGCTGTTTGGTGACGAGAACCGAACACCGTTGGACGCGCCCCGTTTCAAGGGCTGGCACCGGTACCGCTGTCACGCCGTTGGGTGCCGGACGCACCGGCAGCAGATCCTGGACTGGGAGTTCGTTGCGCTACAGCGCCGGCACACGAACGACGAGGACGGAGCTACCACGGACGCGCTCCGCAGCAGGTTTCTCGACATGATGTGTGCTGCAGATCGTGATCCGTGCTTCTACCTGGGAAACCAGGCGAAGCGTCGTCAGACGTTTAGCGCGCTCGGCTGCTTCTACCCAGGGAAGTCGAGGCAAGGCTCCACTTCGGAAGTCGCCGCCTGGAGCAGTGATCGTGCGTTCGGTGGGCGTGGCGACCGCGATCAGGGGACGCGGACTCTTTCCCGAGCGCCCGTTGGTGTTGCTGGGCGGGTGGACTCGAGTCGGGTGGAAAGTACCTGCTCGCCCTCAGTTGCCTGTGGGTGGCTGCGCTCGTGGCCGCCGACTCCCGATGCACCGTTGGCCGCGTGGGCCCCTGGCGGCATTGGACAGCCGGCCTGTCCATGGGCCACCCTCAACGGGGAGAGTGTGCGCAGGGACGGGGGGCGAATGAGTCGCGTCGGGGCGGCGGTAGCGTCTTTGGCGGCCGTGGTGCTTGTGGCTGGCTGCTCAGGGTCGTCGACACTGCCATTCGGTTCCCCCTTCCCGGTCATCAAGGTGCAACCAACACCAGCTGTCTCGCCGCCGGTCACCCAAACCCCCAACCCGCCCGTTCCGACGTTCCCGTCCTCGCGCTGGGATCTGGTAACTCGGGGGCAGCTGCCGGCGGGCTGCCGGGCGTTTGGTTCGGCGACTTTGATGATGACGGCGGGAGTGGGTGCGCAGGCCGTCGGTCCCAGTCTGGCTTGCCGGCCGCCGCACAACTACTGGGTTCGGGCGGTGGTGAAGGTGGCGGTGAACACCCCCGACGGTCATTGGGTGTACCTGACGCCGGTGCAGCCGTCGCCGGCTGAATTCAACCGCGCCCCAGTGATTCGCTCTGAGGTGACCGCGTGCACCCCTGGTGAGCTGCTGGAGCCGGTGGCCTCGTTCGTGCTGATGGACTCCGCTGGGGGGCTGGTCCGCTACAAGCTCGAAGGCGCGAGCGCCCGCTGCCGCTAGCGGTCGGTGCTGGTGGTTTCCACCAGGTTTCTTCCCTATTCGGTGGCTGGGTCCGCGACCAGAAGGTGGGCGTTCCATTTCTCCTCGATCCGGCCGAACTTCCAGATCCCCAGTGCGATCACCCAGGTCAGCACGAAGAGCCCGACGATCGCGAAGCCGACCATGTTGAGGTTGAGGTTCCCGATTGCGGCGAGCGGACCGGATCGGATGTTGAGGCGGTCGGTGAAGATGGAGACGAGCTCGATGGTGCCGATGATCAACGCCACCGCTACCGACAGTCCGGTGATCGTGATGTTGTAGTAGACCTTGCGGACCGGCTTGGAGAACGCCCAGCCGTAGGCGAAGTTCATGAAGCAGCCGTCGATGCTGTCCAGCAGGCTCATTCCCGCCGCGAACAGCACCGGCAGGGTCAAGATCGCGTACCAGGGCAACGAGAAGGCGGCGGCGCCGCCGGCCAGGACCAGCAGCCCGACCTCGGTCGCGGTGTCGAAGCCGAGGCCGAACAGCAGCCCGACGGGATACATGTGCCAGGACTTGCGCACCGCCTTGGTGGCCCCGCCGAGGAGCCGGTTCATGAACCCGCGGTTGTTCAGCTGCTCCTCAAGAGCTGCCTCGTCGTAGGCCCCGCCCCGCATCTGCTTGAAGACACGCAGGATGCCTCGCAGTACCACGAGGTTGAGGATGCCGATCATGAACAGGAACGCCCCGGAGATGGCGGTGCCGACCAGTCCGGTGACCGAGTGCAGGGTCGAGGCGCCGTTGTCCACCTGGCCGGCGAGGGCACGGACACCGGCGGCGAGCAGCAGACACAGCGCGAACACGATGCTGGAGTGACCCAGAGAGAACCAGAACCCGACCGAGACCGGGCGTTTGCCGTCGGCCATCAGCTTGCGGGTGGTGTTGTCGATCGCGGCGATGTGGTCGGCGTCGAAGGCGTGCCGCATCCCCAAGGTGTAGGCGGTGAGGCCGAGACCGACGCCGAAGACCTGGTTGGAGCTGACGTGGTAGTGGTGCGGCGCCACGATCCCGATCAGAACCCCCCAGCCGGCGACGTGGAGCAAGATCACCACCGCTGACATTCCGCCGACCGAGGCCCACTCACCGGGGGTCAGGGCAGCGCGAAGCCGGGCGAGCCGAGATCCGGCCGGAGCCGGAGCTGGGGCGGTGACAGTCGTCATGGGGGCCTCACTGGTGCGGTTCAGGCGCCGCGAAGAACCACGGGCATGCGGTCCTCGCACGCTATTGCACCCGCCACGTTCTTGCCACTCGTAAGCAACAAGGCCACCTCGGACACCCCGGCTGGGAGCTCCCGCGAGGATCGGCGCGGGGGACCGGGGTCGCGAGTGCCATCGGCGCCGCCGTGGGGCAAGGGTGCGTGCGGCTGGCCGGAAGGGGTCAGGGCTGGCGGCGCAGGGCCTCGGTCAGCCGGTTCCCGGCGGCCAGGACGGCGGACGCGTGGAGCCGTCCAGGGGTTCGGGACAGCCGCTCGAGCGGCCCGGAGACCGACACCGCGGCCACCACCCGCCCGGACTGGGCGCGTACCGGCGCCGAGACCGAGGCCACGCCCAGCTCACGCTCGCTGACGCTCTGCGCCCAGCCGCGTCGGCGAACGCCGGCCAGCATCGTCGCGGTGAAGCGGGCGCCCATCAAGCCCCTGTGCAGGCGGTCCGGCTCCTCCCACGCCAGGAGTACCTGTGCGGCGGAGCCGGCCTGCATGGACAGGACGCTGCCGATCGGGACGCTGTCACGAAGTCCGTGCAGCCGTTCGGCGGCTGCCACGCAGATCCGCTCGTCGCCCTGGCGGCGGTAGAGCTGGGCGCTTTCCCCCGTGGTCTCCAGCAGCCAGGCCAGAACCGGCCCGGCGGTGGCCAGCAACCGGTCCTCCCCGGCCGCGGCCGCGAGCTCCCCCAGCCGCGGCCCCAGGACGAAGCGGCCCTGAAGGTCACGAGAGACGAGCCGGTGGTACTCCAGGGCGACGGCCAAGCGGTGAGCGGTCGGACGGGCGAGCCCGGTGGCCTGTACCAGACCGGCCAGTGTCTGCGGGCCCGGCTCGAGGGCAGAAAGTACGAGCGCGGCCTTGTCCAGGACGCCGACTCCGCTAGTGTTGTCCATGGACCGATACTATCGTCTCGACATGCGAGACGGCAACCGTTGAGAGCCGCTCCTCCCGGAGTGCGAAAGGCCAGCCATGGGACGCACGCTTGCTGAGAAGGTCTGGGACGCCCACGTCGTACGACGTGCCGACGGTGAGCCCGATCTGCTCTACATCGATCTGCACCTGATCCATGAAGTGACCAGCCCACAGGCCTTCGACGGCCTGCGCGACGCCGGCCGCCCCGTCCGGCGCGCTGATCTGACGATCGCCACCGAGGACCACAACATCCCCACCATCGACGTCGACAAGCCGATCGCCGACCCGGTCAGCCGCGAGCAGATCCAGACGCTTCGGCGAAACTGCGAGGAGTTCGGTGTTCGGTTGCACCCGCTCGGGGACGTCGAGCAGGGCATCGTGCACGTCGTTGGGCCTCAGCTGGGCCTGACCCAGCCCGGGATGACCGTCGTCTGCGGGGACTCCCACACCAGCACGCACGGCGCTTTCGGCGCACTTGCTTTCGGCATCGGAACCAGCGAGGTAGAGCACGTCCTGGCCACCCAGACCCTGCCGTTGACACGGTTCAAGACCATGGCCGTCACCATCGACGGCGTCCTGCCGGACGGTGTCACGGCCAAAGACCTGATCCTGGCGGTGATAGCCCGGATCGGTACCGGCGGCGGGCAGGGCTACGTGATCGAGTACCGCGGCGAAGCCATCCGCTCCTTGTCGATGGAAGCCCGGATGACGATCTGCAACATGTCGATCGAGGCCGGCGCCAGGGCCGGCATGATCGCCCCCGACCAGACGACCTTCGACTTCCTCAGCGGACGTCCCCACGCCCCGACCGGAAGCGACTGGGACGCAGCGCTGGCCTGGTGGCGGACACTGCAGACCGACGACGATGCGACGTTCGACCACGAGGTGGTCATCGACGCCTCCGTTCTGGCACCGTTCGTGACCTGGGGCACCAACCCAGGCCAGGGCGCCCCACTGTCAGCGCGGGTACCAGACCCTGCCAGCTACAGCGACCCGCTGGACCGGGCGGCGGCGGAAAGAGCCCTGGAGTACATGGGGCTGACAGCGGGGACACCGCTGCGTGAGATCGCGGTGGACACCGTCTTCCTGGGCTCGTGCACCAACGGTCGGCTGGAGGACCTGCGGGCAGCTGCCCAGGTCCTGGCCGGTCGCCACATCGCAGAGTCGGTGCGCATGCTGGTGGTTCCGGGCTCGGCCCGAGTCAAGCTCGCCGCCGAGGCCGAGGGGCTCGACCAGGTCTTCGTTGCTGCCGGCGCCGAGTGGCGCGGAGCCGGCTGCTCGATGTGCCTGGGAATGAACGCCGACCAGCTCTCACCGGGGGAGCGCAGCGCATCGACGTCCAACCGCAACTTCGAGGGCCGGCAAGGCAAGGGCGGGCGGACCCACCTGGTCTCGCCGCAAGTTGCCGCCGCCACGGCCGTGACCGGCCGCCTGTCCTGTCCCGCAGACCTGAAGGAGTCGTAGTGGAGCCGTTCGTATCCCACACCGGCCGCGCCCTGCCGCTGCGGCGCAGCAACGTGGACACCGACCAGATCATCCCCGCGGTGTACCTGCGTCGAGTGACCCGTTCAGGGTTCGAGGACGGGCTGTTCGCCGCCTGGCGGACCGATCCGACGTTCGTCTTGAACCTCCCGCAGTACGCCGGGGCCACCGTCCTGGTCGCCGGCCCCGACTTCGGCACCGGGTCCTCGCGTGAGCATGCTGTCTGGGCGCTGCAGAACTACGGCTTCAAAGCGGTCATCTCGGCCCGCTTCGCCGACATCTTCCGCGGCAACTCCCTCAAAGGCGGTCTGTTGACCGTCGAGCTGCCGGCCGCCGTCGTGGAGCAGATCTGGGCAGTCGTGGAGGCCGACCCGACCGTTTCGGTCACCGTCGACCTGGCGGGGCGCCTGGTGAGCTGGCCGGGTGGTCAGGCACCGTTCGAGCTGGACGAGTACTCGCGCTGGCGTCTGATGGAGGGCCTGGACGACATCGGCCTCACGTTGCGCCACGAGACGGACATCACAGCGTTCGAGGCGACCCGGGCCGGCTTCTTGCCGACCACGGTTCCGCTCGGCTGACGGGCGGTCGACCTACAAGCCTTGACCTGCAACGGTTTTGTGCCCGTTTCGTGGCCTCTGGTGCCCCCCACCGGTGGCTGCAACGGGTCGTGAGGTGGCCTCTGCTGAAGGCCGGGGTGCGCCCGTTGGTCCCTTTTGCGGGCAAATCCGTTGCGACACAAGGCAGAACTGCCCCCGCGGTGTTTGTCTCGGACGTGCTTTACGCATACCGTCGTCCCGAGTCGAGCGAGGGCTCGGCGATCAGACTTTCGCGAGGAGAAGCAGTGAACAAGAGCGAGCTCATCGACGCTCTCGCCGGCAAGCTCGGCGTTGGCAAGAGAGAGGCCCAGCACGCCGTCGACACGCTGCTGGACACCATCACGCGTGCTGTCGTCGCCGGGGAAAAGGTGGCGATCACCGGCTTCGGCGTCTTCGAGAAGGTCGAGCGTGGCGCCCGCGTTGCGCGCAACCCGCGTACTGGCGCGACGGTACGAGTGAAGAAGACCCAGATCCCCAAGTTCCGTGCCGGCGCCGAGTTCAAGGCTGTCGTCAGCGGCGCCAAGAAGCTGGCCAAGGCGGCCCCTGCCGCGGCGGCTCCGGCCAAGGCTGCTCCTGCCAAGGCCGCACCGGCCAAGGCGACAGTGAAGAAGGCCGCACCGGCCAAGGCAGCGACGAAGAAGGCTGCACCGGCCAAGGCTGCACCGGCGAAGCGAGTGGCGAAGAAAGCCTGACCCGCTCACACAGCGCACTCGCCTGACCCGGCACCCCCAGGGGGTGCCGGGTCACGCGCATTGTGGGCCCGCGCCGGCCTAGCGCACGGGTGACGGCTCGGCGCGCTCTCCGGACATGGCCTCCAGGACTCGGCGCGTGTTCGGACCTACCCCGAGCGTGATCGCCTCACCGAGGTCGGACTCAGTGTCGACGTCTCTGCGCAGTGACGGGATGTTCAGCTGGGACAGCTCGACGCCGCCGCTGAGGCGGTGGGCGGCCGCAGACCCGGGGCCGAACTGCGGTTCGAACGCGCCGGCCGAAGTCGCGGCCAGCATGGTCGTCCCGTCGCCGCTGGTGTCGGCGACAAACGCAGACCGGTCCGATGCCCCTTCATGTGCCGCCTGAAGGGCCAGGCGCAGCTCCCGCGGGCGCAGGGCCGGCAGGTCCCCCGACAGCGCGGCAACGCCGGTGTCCGGCCACCGCCGGCCAGCCACCGCCGCCCCGTGAGCCAGCGCGGCATTGAGTCCGGCGCCGGGCAGGTCGGGGGCTGCGAGGCAGCCCATCGAGCGCGCCAGCTCGGTCACGGAATCCTCGTCGGTGACCACCACGACGCCGCGGACCGTGTCACAGGCCGCGGCCGCAGCCAAGGTGTCGGCGGCGAAAGCCAGGGCCAGCTCGGCCCGGCGCGGACCGGCGTATCCGGCGAGCCGGCTCTTGGCCACTGAAAGCCTCTTCACCGGGATCACCAGTGCCCAGCCGCCCATACCTTGATCCTGCCACCGATGACCGGGCGCGGCGGCGCGGCCATTCGACACCCGTTCACCCCGGCGGGAGGATGGGCGGGTGGCCAGGCGCAGGATCGAACCGTGGTACGCCTTCGCGGCGGCCGTGCTCCGGCCTCTGCTGGTCCTGGTCACCAAGCGGGACTGGCGCGGTGCCAGCAACCTGCCGCCCGAGGGCGGTGTCGTGGTCGTCCCCAACCACATTTCGCACGTCGATCCGCTGGTCGTGGCGCACTTCCTGTTCGACCAGGGTCGCCTTCCGCGGTTCTTGGCCAAAGCGTCCTTGTTCTCAGTCTTCTTCGTCCGCCGGGTCGTCCGCGGAGCCCGCCAGATCCCGGTGTACCGAGAGACCGCCGACGCGGGCGCGTCGCTGCGGGACGCGGTCGCCGCAGTGCGCGCGGGTGAGCTGGTCGTGGTGTACGCCGAGGGCACCATCACCCGGGACCCTCAGCTGTGGCCGATGGCCGGCAAGACCGGGGCAGCACGAATCGCGCTGACCACAGGGTGCCCGGTGCTTCCGCTGGCGGCATGGGGCCCGCAGGAGATGCTCGCGCCGTACTCCAAGAGGCTGCACCTGGTGCCACGGGTCACCATGCAGGTGACCTTGGGTCCACCGGTCGACCTGTCGGACCTGCAGGGCCAGCCGCTGACCGCCCAGACCCTGCACGAGGCCACCGACCGGATCATGGATGCCCTCACCCACCTGGTCGAGGACCTGCGCGACCAGAGTGCGCCTGCCACCAGAGTCGATCCACGTGACGGCCAGATCGCCGCCACCGGCGACGCCCACGTCCACTACGAGGTGGGCGGCCGACCCCGACGCCGCGGCCAGCCGACACGGGGCCGGCCCCGAACGTCCAGCCAGCGGAGGACCGCATGACCAAGGCAGCTGTCATGGGCGCCGGCTCCTGGGGCACCGCGTTCGCCATGGTGATGGCCGACGCAGGCACCGACGTAGTGCTGTGGGCCAAGGACCCGGACCTGGCCGAGCAGATCAACCGGACCCACCGCAACAGCGCCTACCATCCCGGCATCGAGCTTCCGCCGACCCTGTGGGCCACCGCGGACGCGCCCGCGGCCATGACGGGCGTCGACTTCGTGGTCATCGCCATCCCCTCCCAGGTGCTGCGCCCCAACCTCGGGGCCTGGACCCCGCACCTGCCTTCCGCCGCGGTCCTGGTCAGCTTGATGAAGGGCATCGAGCTGGGAACCACCCGACGGATGAGCGAGGTGGTCCGGGAGGTCGCCTCGGTGAACGCAGAACGGGTCGCGATCGTCTCCGGTCCCAACCTGGCCCGGGAGATCATGCAGCGGCAGCCGGCGGCCACCGTGGTCGCCTGCACCGACGAGACCAACGCCAAGCGGCTCCAGCAGGCCTGCCTGACCCCGTACTTCCGCCCCTACACCAACACCGACGTGGTCGGCACCGAGCTCGGTGGTGCGGTCAAGAACGTGATCGCGCTCGCCAACGGTGTCGCAGCCGGACTCGGCTTCGGCGAGAACGCCCAGGCGTCCCTGATTACCCGCGGGCTGGCAGAGATGACTCGCTTCGGGGTCGCCTTGGGCGCAGATCCCCTGACTTTCGCCGGGCTCGCAGGCGTCGGGGACCTGGTGGCCACCTGCACCTCCCCGCTGTCCCGCAACCGCACCTTCGGGGTCAACCTGGGGCGCGGTATGACTCCAGCCGAGGCGACGCAAGCCATGAAACAGACCTGCGAAGGCGTCAAGTCCTGCCGACCCATCCTCGAGCTCGCCGTCGAGCACGGCGTCGACATGCCCATCACCGAGGCGGTGGTGCAGGCAGTGCATGAGGGCCTGGCCCCGCGGGAGATGGCCCGAATGCTGATGACCAGGGACGCCAAGTCGGAGTAGCGCAGGCCTGGACGGCTCAGCTGGGCCTGAAGTGGCGCCCCGGGCCACGCCGCGACGGACCGACAGGCCCACGGCTCACAGCTGGTCCAGTGCTGCCACCAGGTCCGCCCACAGGTCCTCCACGTCCTCTATTCCCACCGACAGCCGCACCAGCGCACCGCTGACCTGGGCGCTTTCCGACGGCCAGCGCCGACGCCGCTCCAGGGTGGACTCGACCCCACCGAGGCTGGTGGCGTGGATCCACAGCTGCACCTGGGTGGCCAGCGCGTCGGCGGCCGAAGGACCCCCGGCGAGCTCGATCGACACCATCGCCCCGAATCCCGGGTAGCGCACCCGGGACAGCGCCGGATGCGCCGCAAGACGCCCAGACAGGATCTGGGCGCTGGCCTGGGCGCGTTCCATCCGAACGGCGAGGGTCCGCATCCCGCGCAGCGCCAAGAACGTCTCCATCGGTCCCGGGATCGCACCGTGCAGACGTCGGTGGTCGTCGAGACGACTCAGCAGTGTCGGGTCGGCGGTCACCACCGCTCCCAGGACAACATCGGAGTGGCCGGCGATCATCTTGGTCACGCTGTGCACGACCAGGTCCGCCCCGAGCTCGAGGGGACGCTGCAGCACCGGGGTGGCGAAGGTGGCGTCGACGACCAGCAGCGGGCCGCCGGCGCACGCCGCCGCGGCCGCCGCCACGTCGGCCACATCCAGGTTGGGGTTGGTCATCGACTCCAGCCACACCAGGTCGGCGCCGGCGGCAGCCGCCGCGACCGCCCCGGAGTCGGAGACGTCGACCCCGCGCACGGTGGCCCTTCCGGCGCTGACCCGCTCCTCGATCTGGGCCCAGGTACCGGTGTAGGCGTTGTCCGGGGCCACCACGACACCACCCTCAGGCACCAGTGACAGCACCGCGGAGATCGCAGCCAGCCCGGACGCAAAAACCCTGGCGTCGCCGCCCTCCAGCTCACCGAGGGCCTGCTCGAACGCCGACCACGTCGGGTTGCCGTACCGGCCGTACTCCAGCGCACCACCGGCGTTGTACGTCGAGGCGAAGGTCACCGGCTCGCTGAACGGCGCGTCCGGGACCCGGCCAGGCCGGCCGGCGACCACCGCGATGGTGCTGGGCGCCAGTCGGCGGACGGGCCCCGCAGGGGGCTGGGAAGGCACGAGCGCCAGTATGCCGCCAGGTAGGGTCGCGCTTGATGAACTCCCCGCCGCCTTCCCGCAAGCCGCGCGTCGCGGTCGTCTTCGGCGGCCGCAGCAGCGAGCACGCGATCTCGTGCGTCAGCGCCGGCAGCGTGCTTCGCGCCATCGACCGCGACCGCTACGACGTCGTCCCGATCGGGATCGGCGTCGACGGACGCTGGGTCCTGGCCGCCGACGACCCCGATCGGATGGTGATCACCGAAGGGGTGCTGCCCAGTGTGGACC
>Ga0209698_10007089_pt1 | contig 11810 bp, 9 predicted proteins | sample LitLauG_LLR_2012_FD_187203 | JGI IMG/M metagenome (GOLD analysis project Ga0209698, IMG submission 187203) | Freshwater sediment microbial communities from Pennsylvania, USA - Little Laurel Run_MetaG_LLR_2012 (SPAdes) (version 2) | ecosystem: Environmental > Aquatic > Freshwater > Creek >... | reverse complement strand
TGTCAGGGGTGATGATGGGGGTGAGTTCGGACATCGGCAACGGCAAGTTGTCGCTCGAGAGGGTCGTCTCGCGCGCGGTCATCCAGTTGCGGTTGCCGCGAACGGTGTTGATCTCGCCGTTGTGCGCGATGTAGCGAAAGGGCTGAGCCAGGTCCCACCGCGGCAGCACGTTGGTGGAGAAGCGGCTGTGGACCACGGCGATCGCCGTGGTCAATCTGATGTCGCGCAGGTCGGTGAAATACGCGCGCAGCTGCGGCGAAGAGAGCATGCCCTTGTAGATCAGCACGTTGGGCGAGCACGACGACGCGTAGACGTCGAGTTCGTGTTCGACGACCTTGCGTGCGGCGTACATGGCTCGCTCGAGGTTCGTCGCACGGTCGACGCCGACCAATTGCTGGACGAACCAGGGCTCCGAGGCCGCCGAGGTGGGCCCTAAGAGGCTCGAGGTCACCGGCACGTCGCGCCAGGCGAGGGTGGTGAGTCCGAGCGAGGAGAAGCGCTCGGCGATCTTCGAGGTGATCGCGTCGCGGTCGGCGCCTCGAGGGATCATCCAGAAACCCACGCCGTAGTCGCCGGCCCCGGGGACCGCGACGTCGAAGACCTCTCGGATGAAGGAATCGGGCATCTGCAACAAGATGCCGGCACCGTCGCCGGAGTCCACGTCGGCGCCCGTGGCACCGCGGTGCTCGAGGTTCTCGAGGATGGTCAGGGCGTCGGCCACCGTGTCGTGCGTCGAGCGCGCGCTCAGGTCCGCGATCATGCCCACGCCGCAGGCGTCGTGCTCGAAAGCGGGGTCGTAGAGAGAGGGGTTCTTTGTCATTGGCGTCACCTTCCGGGGCAACGCTGACCCGTGGACCATTATAGCGAAGTCCTTCGTAATCGACGAAGCCGTACTGTGGAGCCGTGAGCTCTTCGCGCAAATCAACCATCGTCGTCGGCGGTGGCATCGTCGGTCTCACGTCCGCGTGGCGTCTGGCGCGCAGTGGCTATCACGTCACGTTGCTCGATCCTCATCTCGGGCGCGGGGCGACCTGGGCGGCCGCGGGAATGATCGCCCCTCACGCCGAGGTCGCGCCGGGCGAACGAGCCAATTTCGATTTGCAGCGTCAGGCCCTGTCGGCGTGGCAACGGCTCTCCCAGGAGTTCGTCGACGTGCTCGGCCGGGGCGTCGACATCTCGGTGACCGGGACGCTGTTGACCGGTTGGGACGCGAGCGACCGCCGACTGGTGGATCAGTTCCGTCGCGTGGCCGACGACTACGCGGTCACCTCGACGATCGTGGGCCGCGATAGCCACGCCGAGTTCTTCGCCGGGCTCAGCGACCGCATCGTGAGCGGACTCCTGCTCGACGGCGACGCGTGGCTCGACCCCGACCAAGTGATCGAGGTCCTGCGCGACGGCCTGAGGACCCTCGACGTCGACATCGTGGCCGAGACCGTTCGCGCCATCGAAGGTGACGGCTCGGGCGTGAGGGTTCATCACGAGCGCGGCTCGGTGCGGGCCGACGCGGGAATCCTCGCGACGGGGGCGTTCGGGCTGCCCGAGGGTGCGAGTCCCACGGGTGAGCACGCGGTGCGCCCGGTCCGGGGCATGACGGTCAGGGTGGACGGGATCGACCGCTCGGGCGCACCGACGCTGCGCTGTCTCGTGCGCGGGCGGCCGTTCTACATGGTCTCTCGACCGGGCGGCTACTGCGTGCTCGGCGCGTCGAGCGAAGAGCGGTCGGGTCCACTCGTGGAGGTGGGTGAATTGCAGCGACTGTTGCGCGACGCACTCGACGTGGTGCCAGAACTCGAGACGTGTTCACTTTACGAAACGCGAGTGGGGCTGCGACCGGCGTCGACCAACCTCGAGCCCTTCTTCGAGGAATGGATCGCGCGACGATGGGCGTGGTCCTCGGGGCACTTCCGCCACGGTGTGACGCTGGCGCCGTTGTCGGCGCGCCTGTCACAAGAGTTCGTGGACCGGGTGACGGCGTGATCGTCAACGGCGTGTCGCACGACATCGACGAGCCCTTGAGCGTCGCGGACGTGATCGAGTTGCTGGGCATCGAAACGCGTGGCGTCGCCGTGGCGGTCAATGGCGAGATCGCGAGCCGGTCCCAGTGGTCACGGACCTGGGTGCAGACCTCGGACGTGGTCGAGATCGTGACCGCCGCCGCCGGAGGGTAGGCCCCGCACGCGACGGCGCGTCCGGGTCGCCCTGGAGCGAGCGGCTAACATTGCTACTTCGCGGGCTGTGGCTTAGTTTGGTCTAGAGCGCTCGGCTGGGGGCCGAGAGATCGGGAGTTCAAATCTCCCCAGCCCGACCAAGAAGTGTGGCGACGTGCGCCCTTTCGATGCGGCACCTGACGTCGCGGAGATCACCAGGGGCTCGTCGAGGTCCCACCATCGCGGGTTTGTCCTCTCGTGCGACTTACTTGCCGGCGACGACCAAGACGTACGACGTCGGTGAGTGATAGTAGACGCCGTAACCGGTGTAACTCGCCGAGATGGCCACTCGACCCAGCTGGGGATGGGCCACGTTGATCAGGCACTCACCAAAGGGACTGGGCACGCAGTAGAACGTCCGGGCGCCGAAGTGGATGGTGACCGGGTTCTGGGGGTAGATACCGGCGGCGTTGGCGATGACCCCCGTCAACTGGATGGTGACCGGCTGGGCGGACGTCACCGTCGAGGCCAGTGCCGTCACCTGCAGGCTCCACGACGGCACGGGAATCGCCCACTCCGCATCCGTGGGCGCCGAGTATCCGAAACGATTGTGGACCTGGGTGGTGACCGTGTACACCTGGTGATTGGCCAGTCCCTTGATGATGCAATTGGGTTCGTAGTACACCGGCGCGTGACAGGTCCATGTCCTGGTGCCGTTGGAGATCGTCACCAGGTAGCCATCGATGGGGGCGCCACCTTGACTCAGCGGGGGGTGCTGGTAGGTCCACACCTGGCCGCTTTCGATGTTGCCCGACACGTCCGTCGGAGGAGAGGGCACGGTCGCGCCGCAGTAGCCGCCCACGTGCAGCGAGGCGATCGTCCCGGCAGTGTCGGCCGCGACGAACTCATTGGCGCCGAAGGACAGGGCCGTCCAGTTCGCCGAGGGATCGCTCGGCACCGGCGACGCGCTCCACGAGAGGCCCGAATGAGAAGTGAAGACGTCATTGACGTGACCCGATGGCTGACCCGTGGCCATGAAGGTGTTGCACCCGAAGGTCGACGCGTTCATCTGCTGGGTCGCCGGCGCCTGGTGCGTGGCCCAGACGTAGCCGAGTTCAGAGGTGGCGATCAGGCCCGCCGGGGTGAACGCGCTGAAGACACCGTTGCCGTAGGTCACCGCGTACCACGGCGTACCCGGAGTGGTGATGTTGTAGAAGCTCCAGTGATAGCCGTCGAGCGAGATCAATGCGTCGCCGTCGGCGCTGTCGACCGCGATGAATCGTCCGTTGCCGTACGTCACCGAGTTGAGAAGGAACTGCGAGCGCGACCACGTCGTGGTCCAGTGCACGCCGTCGGTCGAGGTGATCAATTGGCCGAAGGCGCTGACGGCCAAGAACCGTCCCGCCCCGAACGTGATGCCGGTCCACTCCCCCGACGGTCCCGCGAGGGCTGACCAGTGCACGCCGTCGCTCGACGTCATCTCATTGAAGGCGGTGGTGACCGACGAGAGAGCGACGAAGCGGCCCGCACCGTACGCGACCGATTGCCACGAGCCCGCGGGCGCCGGGTGAGTGCCCCAGGTGACGCCGTCGGTGGAAGTGGCGACGACGGCGCCGTGGCCGAGGATGACGAAACGTCCCGCGGCGTAGTCGGCGGCGTACCAACTGGTGGACGGTGACGTCGACGCGTTGATCTTCCACGCGCTCGCCCCCGATGTGGCCGAGGCGCTCACGGCGGGGGCGACACCGAGACCGATGGTGGCGACCAACGTCGCCACGGCCATGCCTCTACGCGTTGCTCGAAAGTACCGCACGTTCATCCTCCACTCGACACTCACCTTCGCAGCGTGCTCTCACAGTCGGCCCTACGTATTGTCAACAACTCATCAATTCGTCTCAACTTGTCCCCGTCGGCGCCGTTCGAATAGAGCGAACTCATTACCATGGGTGCGCAGGGCCCACGACGTGGTGCGCCGACGGCGCCACCTCGCTACCCGAGGACGTCGCGTCCGAAGCGACATCGTGGCAGCGTCCATTCGTGGCCGGACCGAGGAGATCACATGTTGACCAAAAGTCGAGGCGTCGTCGCCGCCCTCATCGTGCTGATCAGCGCGGGACTCGGTGCCCCGATCGGGGCGAGCGCCAGTGCCAGCACCACGTCCAACCAGGTCATCGTGTCAGGTTTCTCCGAGAAGGGTGATTACATCTTCAATGGCATCTCGAGTGTCTATAGCTCGCACTGGGCCAAAGTGACCGCCACGACCACGGGGATCTACCTGTCCTACTCCAATCCAGCGGCCAAGAGTTTCGCCACGTTCTCCTTCGACCCGGTGGCGGGACAGACCTTAGGCGTCGGCACCTACAACAACGTGCAGCGCGCGGCGTATCGCACCGCGGGTTTCCCGGGTATCGAAATCACCGGACCCGGCCGACCCACCGGCTGTAACCGCATCACCGGGAACTTTCGCATCTGGGACATCGCCTCGGACTCATCGGGCGCCCTCACGCGACTCGACCTCACCTACGTCGAACACTGCGCCGCGGGACGACCCTCGAACTACGGTGAGGTCTTGATCAACGACGCGCCTCAGGTGGGTTCGCTCTACGCCTCAGCGGTGCGCATCGCGTTCCCCGATCAGACACCCACCCTTCCCTACGTCTTGACGAATCCCACGGCGACACCCCAGGCGGTGTCCTTGTGGCAGAGCGCGACCACGGTGAGTCACTTCACTCTCGCCCCGGTGAAGCCGTCGTGCGCCACCTCGGTGCCGGCGAACTCCTCGTGCACGTATCTCCTGAAACTTCTGCCACCACGGCCGGGTCTCTACAAGGCCACGGTGCTCGTGGCGTCAGGTGGCGCGACCCTACGCGTGGCTTTGAGCGGCCCCGCCGGCGGGGTGTGAGCCGCGAATCGCCGACGGGCGTGCCGTGACGGGCTCGCGTCGCACGTGAGCGCGTCACGGCACACTGATCAACTGCCAGAGACGATCTCGACGTAGCCGCCACTGCCATTGGTCCCCGGGGTCGTACTAACGGTGCACTTGCCCTGCGAACCCTCTCCGCCGGACCCCACGGTGCCCGAGGTGCCACCACCGTAGCCACCCTTGTCCCCGAGTCCTCCCGAGGAGAGGCATTTGCCCCCACCGGTCGAGGCGGAGCCCGATGCGCCATTCGCGCGACTGATCAACAGCCCACTGGCGGAGTAGGTCGAACTGCCGTAGCCACCTGCGCCGTCACTGGTCGTGGTGGCCTGATGTCCACCTGCACCACCACCCGCGACCGCAAGGGTGCCCTTGGTGGAGTCGATCACGCTCGACGTGGTCCCCGCGTTGCCCGCGGTGGCCGACACCCCGGCCACGCCCGTCCCACCCAAGCCGCCCGCGCCGACCGTCACGGTCAAGACGTCGCCGGCGCTCACCGTGGTGAGCACGGTGAGCGACGCACCCTGTCCGCCGCCTCCGCCGCCAAAGGCGTTCACTTCAGCGCCGCCCCCGCCACCGCCACCCACGGCCGTGATCTTGACCGTCGTCACGCCGACGGGCACCACGTAATTGCCCGCGGAGCTGAAGAAGCGCGTCATTGCCGGGGCACTACCCGGAGCACCCGTCGCGCCGGTCTTGCCGCGGTGGCCCCTGGGACCCACGGCTCCCCTCAGCCCTTTGTAGTTCCACGACACCGAGCGCATGGCGGCGGGGCACGCCGGGACGTAATTGATCCGGAAGTTGATGAGTTGATGCGTTTGGATGTTGAGACACGCTCCGTAGAACTGCGGTGTCGTGCCCGCTGAGGCGGTGTCGATGGCCACCGCGCCGGTCACCAGCACGGTGGCGCTGGCGATACTCAGCGCTCTGGTTCGAAACTTCATGAGACTCTCCTTTAACCGGGCCAGACGGCCCATCGCTGAAGCGTCGCACGGTAAACTTGCAAGTCCATGTGAACCGTCGGAGAATCTCCCCACCGAGGAGTGTTGTCATCGCATCGTCACATCACACTGGCGCTGAATGCCTCCTTCGAAAGGGACTCAGTGGCGCCAGCACCCCCACAACGTCACGAAAGGCATTCAATGACCCAACTCTTCAGTCCCCTCACTTTGCGAGCAACGACCTTCGAGAACCGCGCATGGGTCAGTCCCATGTGCCAATATTCGGCGAACGAAGGGGTCGTCGGCCCGTGGCACTTGGTTCACTTGGGAAGTTTCGCGACGGGCGGCGCGGGGCTGATCATCGCTGAGGCGTCGGCGGTCAACGCCGAGGGCCGCATCTCGGTGGCGTGTCCGGGACTCTGGAACGACGAGCAGGTCGACGCGTGGCGCCCGATCACCGATTTCATCCATTCACAGGGCACCAAGGCGGGCATCCAACTCGCCCACGCCGGTCGCAAGGCCTCCACGTTGCAGCCGTGGGCGGACCACGTCATCGCCTCGAGCGACGAGGGCGGTTGGCAAACGGTGGCGCCCAGCGCGATCGCCTTCGAGGGCTATCCTCAGCCGCGGGCTCTCGAGGTTGCCGAGATCGATGCGTTGGTGCAAGATTTCGCCGACGCGGCTGGACGGGCTCGACGTGCCGGCTTCGACCTCGTGGAGATCCACGCGGCCCACGGCTACCTGCTGCACGAGTTCCTCTCACCCTTGTCGAACCAGCGAGACGACGAGTACGGTGGATCGCTCGAGAACCGCTCGCGGTTCTTGTTGCGAGTGGTGGCCGCGGTGCGCGAACGCATCGGCGAGGACGTCCCGTTGTTCGTGCGGATCTCGGCGAGCGACTACACCCCGCGAGGTTGGGACATCGAGGAATCCGTGGCGCTGTGCGAGGTACTGCGCGACGCGGGTGTCGACCTCATCGACGTCTCCTCCGGCGGCAACGTCGCCAATGCGACCATTCCCCTCGGACCGGGCTATCAAGTCCCTTTCGCGCACCGCATCCGCAATGAGGCGAAGATCGCCACCGCGTCGGTGGGACTCATCACCGACCCCGCCCAGGCCGAAGAGATCGTGGCCGCGGGCTCGGCCGACGCCGTCTTGCTGGCGCGGGCCTTCTTGCGCAATCCCCGCTGGGCGCTGGGCGCCGCCGAGAGTTTGGGTGAGTACATCCACTGGCCGGTGCAGTTCGAACGCGCACGCACCATGCGCCGGTCGTGAGTGGCACGTCGCCCTCGGTAGACTGACCCGCAACAAAGGTGCCGTGAGGCATCGCCACCGGTAGCGAGAGAAGGTGACCCAGCCATCGGCTGGTGCCATGGATCAGAAGAATTCCTTTGTGCTGCGCCATCTCAGTGAGTTGCGACCCGACCTGTGGTGGCTCGACTCCGACCCGCTCGAACCCGAAGCGCGCTCGTCATTGATCGGTGACGTCGGCGCGGACCTGTGTGTCGTGGGTGCGGGCTACACCGGTCTGTGGACGGCGCTGCTCGCCAAGGAGCGTGACCCCCAGCGGTCGGTGGTCGTCGTGGAACAGTACGAGACGGGAGCGGGCGCGTCGGGCCGCAACGGTGGATTCTGCTCGGCATCCCTGACCCACGGCTTCGGCAACGGCATGCGCCGATTCGCCTCCGAGATGCCAGAGATCGAACGGATGGGTCGAGCCAACCTCGACGAGATTGAAGAGACCATCCGACGCTACGGCATCGAATGCGACTTCGAGCGCACCGGCGAGCTGCGCGTGGCGGTCGAACCGTGGCAACTCGAGGACATGCTCGAAGAGGCCCGGTTGCGCAACGAGATGGGTGATCACGTCGAAGTGCTCAGCCGTGAGGAGATACAGTCGCGCATCCACTCGCCCATCTACGAAGGGGCCATCTTCGATCCCGACGGTACGGCGCTGGTTGACCCGGCGCGCCTGGTGTGGGGTCTCGAACGGGCCTGCCTGTCCCTCGGGGTGAGCATCTACGAGAATTCCAAAGTCGTCCGCCTCGAGGACGTGGAGGGAGGCGTGCGGGTGCACACCCCCTACGGGGCCGTGACCGCACCGCGCGTCGCGCTGGCCACCAACGTGTTCCCGTCGCTGGTCCGAGCGGCGCGCAAGTACGTCGTGCCGGTCTTCGACTACCAGCTGGTCACCGAGCCGCTGACGCCAGCCCAGCGAGAGAGCATCGGCTGGGCGCAGCGCGAGGGAATCTCGGACGCGGGCAATCAGTTCCACTACTACCGATTGACCGAGGACGGCAGCATCCTCTGGGGTGGGTACGACGCCATCTACAACTTTCGCGGCAAGGTCCAGCGCGACTACGACTTCAACGCCGAGACGTTCGCCACGCTGGCCGCGCACTTCCTCAAGACCTTCCCCCAATTGGCGGGGATCAAGTTCACCCACGGCTGGGGTGGCGCGATCGACACCTGCACCCGCTTCTCACCCTTCTGGGGCACGGCGCACGACGGGCGCGTGGCCTACGTCATGGGCTTCACGGGCCTCGGCGTGGGAGCGACGCGCTTCGGCGCTCAGACCGTGCTCGACCTTCTCGACGGCGTCGACTCCGAGCGCACGCGTCTAGCGATGGTGCGCCGCAAACCGCTGCCCTTCCCACCCGAGCCGTTGCGCTGGTTCTTCATCCGTGTGACCCAATGGTCCATCCGGCGCGCCGACGAGAATCAGGGACGACGAAACGTCTGGTTGAAATTGCTCGACCGCTTGGGGCTCGGCTTCGACTCCTGAGCTCAGTCGTCGCTCGAGGCGTGCGTGTCCATCAGCCCGGCGATCATGTTCACCACCGTGGGGTCCGTCAGGGTCGTCACGTCGCCGAGCGACCGGTTCTCCGCCACGTCGCGCAACAGGCGTCGCATGATCTTGCCGCTGCGGGTCTTGGGCAGGTCCGGGGTCAAGATGATCTGACGGGGTTTGGCGATGGGGCTGATGGTGCTGGCCACGTGGGCGCGCAGTTCCTCGATCACCGCGGCGTGGTCCTTCTCGGCGTCCTCGGCGGACAGCTTCAGCGTCACGAAGGCCACGATGGCCTGACCGGTGGTCTCGTCGGAGGCGCCGACCACGGCGGCTTCGGCGACCGCGTGATGGCCCACCAGGGCGTGTTCCACCTCGGTCGTCGAGAGTCGGTGTCCCGAGATGTTCATGACGTCGTCGACGCGTCCGAGCAGCCACAAGTCGCCGCCCTCGTCGAGCTTGGCACCGTCGCCGGCGAAATACTTGCCCGGGAACCGGCTCCAGTAGGTGTCGTAGAAGCGCTCGGGGTCGCCCCAGATGCCCCTGGTCATCGAGGGCCACGGTTGCGTGACCACCAGGTAGCCACCCTCGCCGTTGCCCACGGGGTTGCCAGCGTCGTCCACCACCGCCACCGAGATGCCGGGCAGCGCGCGCATGGCCGCGCCGGGCTTGGTGCTCGAGACGCCCGGCAAGGGCGAACAGAGGATGGCGCCGGTCTCGGTCTGCCACCACGTGTCGACGATGGGGCACTTGTTGCCGCCGATGTTCTTGCGGTACCACATCCACGCTTCGGGATTGATGGGCTCGCCCACCGTGCCCAGCAGGCGCAGTGAGCTGAGGTCGTAGGCCTCGGGGATCTGGTGGCCCCACTTCATCAGGGTGCGGATCGTCGTCGGCGCGGTGTAGAGGATGGTCGTCTTGTAGGCCGAGATGATCTTCCACCAGCGGTCGCGTCCGCCCGAATCGGGCAGACCCTCGTACATCACCTGGGTGACGCCGTTGACGAGTGGACCGTAGACGATGTAGCTGTGGCCGGTGATCCAACCGATGTCCGCCGCCGTCCAACAGACGTCGGTGTCGGGCTTGACGTCAAAGACGTAGTAGTACGTGGTGGCCGCCTGGGTCAGGTAACCACCCGTGGTGTGAAAGATTCCCTTGGGCTTGGCGGTGGTGCCCGAGGTGTACATGATGAACATCGGGGTCTCGGCGGGGAACGACTCCGGTTCGTGGACGTCGCTCTGGCGTTCGACGACGTCGTGCCACCAGTGGTCGCGACCCTCGACCCAATCGACGTCACCCTCGGTGCGCTTGACGACGAGCACGGCCGATACGTCGGGACACGACTTCAACGCCTCGTCGACCGCGGGCTTCAACGGCGAGGCCACGCCGCGACGAAAGGCGCCGTCAGCCGTCACGACGAAACGACAGTCCGAGTCCAGGATGCGTGACGCGAGCGCTTCGGCGCTGAACCCGCCGAAGACAACGGAGTGGATGGCACCCAAGCGCACGATGGCCAGCATCGTGAAGATTGCTTCGGGGACCATGGGCATGTAGACCGCGACGCGATCGCCCTTCTTCACGCCGAGTTCGACGAGGGCGTTGGCGGTACGACTCACCTGACGCAGCAATTCGTGATACGTGATGGTGCGCGATTCGCCCTCGGCGTCGGCGACCCAATGGAAGGCCACGCGGCTTCCCCGACCCTCATTGACGTGGACGTCGACGCAGCTCACCGAGGCGTTCAGGGTCCCGTCGGCGAACCACGTCGCGTCGGGCAGGTCCCACGAGAGGCTCTGGGTGGGCGCTACGTCCCAGGTGAGTCGGTCGGCCTGACGGCGCCACCAGGCGACGGGATCAGCTCCGGCCTCGTCGTAGATGGAGGGTTGAGCGTTCGCCTGCGCCGCGAAAGCCGCGCTCGGCGCGAAGGCCCGGTCCTCTTCCAGCCATGCTTCAATCTTTGCTTCGGTCATTTTCTACCCCACTTCGTGCTTCGCTGAACGCGAGCGTCGACGACACCCCACGTCTATTTCTACCAAGTCGCCTTCTACCAAGTCGCCACGACGCCCGGACCGCGCGGCCCGGGCGTCGTGGCGAGTGGACTTAACGACTCAACTGCGCGGCCCGACGGGCAGGACCACCTTGCCGTGCGTCGTATTGATGACGCCGGCCGCCGACGTGTACCACGCCGCCGCGGCCGTCGCCAGACCCGTCCAGCCCCCGATCTTGACGATGTTGGCGTGGGCGCCGAACGCTCCCCAGTTGCCCCAGGTCAAGAAGATGAACGTGACGAACAACAAGACGAACACCACCAGCAAGGCCGTGTTGAGCTTGGCCGACGCGATCATCATGTAGAAGGTGAAGATCGTCCATCCCAACAAGAACACCCCGGCGGACCCGTTGGCGCCCAGGGCCTTTTGCCAGTTGGCCAGGGCGTACAGCGAGAGCCAGAAGGCTCCGTAGGACGTGAACGCGACGGCGGCGAAGGTGTTCTTGCGAATGAACTCCATGCCCCCCGCCAGCAACTGCGCGAGCCCGCCGTAGAAGAACGCGAGCGACAGGGCAGCCGCCACCCCCGCTCCGTGCCAGAGATTGGCATTGGCGCTGCTGAGACAGAACGTCGTCATCGCGAAACCGGCGAGGCCGAGCGGCCCCGGATCCGCAACCTTTTCATCTGCCATTTTCTAACCCCCACTACTCTCATGACGAGCCAACGCGTTGTTGCCCCTTACCGGCTTAGTGCAGCGGCGAGAAAATTTCAGTTCATTGGGGTCCAAACAACTTGTGCAATATTTCACAAGTGGACGATCGCCGCGCCCACGGTGGCGCGCGGCGAGGTCTCAGGCGTCGATGGCGCGACGGAAGCGCGCGATGAAATCCTCGGTGTCGGCGGGGCTCGCTCCATCCAGGATCGTCTCGACGAGGGCGGAGCCCACGATGACGCCGTCGGAGTGTTCACTCGCGGCGTGCGCCTGCTCGGGTGTGGTGATCCCGATGCCGACGTAGGTGGGGAC